>ERZ834859.2796-NODE-2796-length-14063-cov-25.208167_pt1 | contig 14063 bp, 8 predicted proteins | sample MGYA00519947_ERZ834859 | MGnify/ENA primary metagenome ERZ834859 (study PRJEB31850, sample SAMEA3708763) | human gut metagenome | biome: human gut; feature: human-associated habitat; material: faeces | place: China | collected 2014 ...
CGCAGTACAACGGTTTTCAAGACCGCCGCAATCGACCACTCTGCCACCTCTCCAAGACTTCTTTTTTCAAAAGTACTTTCCGTTGAAAGCGCTGCAAAGGTACGACTTTATTTTAAATAAGCAAATAGTTTACCAGTTTTTTTGCTATAAAATTTTCAAATCGTATTTTTGCATACGAATAATAAACGAAAGAAATAAATCATGATATACCCTCAGAATTTCGAACAGAAAATAGGTTTCGATTCCATCCGTCATTTACTAAAAGAGAAATGTCTCAGCACATTAGGTCAAGAAAGAGTAGATGAAATGAACTTCTCAGAATCCTTTAAGGATATTAATGAATGGCTGGAACAGGTGATGGAATTCATGCGCATCATACAAGAGGAAGACAGTTTTCCCGACCAATATTTTTTTGATGTACGACCATCACTAAAACGTATCCGCGTAGAAGGTATGTATTTGGATGAGCAAGAACTGTTTGATTTACGCCGTTCTTTAGAAACAATTCGTGATATCATCCATTTTCTGACACTGACCCCGAATGACGAAGAACAAGAAAAAGAAAACTCCCCCTACCCTGCCCTACAAAAACTGGCAGGAGATATTATCGTGTTCCCTCAACTCATCACGCGTATTAACAACATCTTAGACAAATTCGGAAAAATCAAAGACAACGCTTCTTCCGAATTATTACGCATCCGCAGAGAGTTGGCCTCGACAGCCGGAAGCATATCACGCAGTTTGAATGCAATTCTACGCAACGCTCAAGCAGAAGGTTATGTTGATAAAGATGTAACTCCTACCATGCGTGACGGAAGACTCGTCATCCCTGTCGCACCGGGATTAAAACGGAAAATCAAGGGAATTGTACACGATGAATCATCCACCGGCAAAACAGTTTTCATAGAACCGGCCGAAGTAGTGGAAGCAAACAATAGAATACGGGAATTGGAAGGAGAAGAACGCCGGGAAATCATCCGCATCCTGACAGATTTCTCTATCATAATCCGCCCACAGGTCCCCGCCATCCTCCAGTCATACGAGTTTTTGGCAGAAATTGATTTCATCCGTGCCAAAGCCCATTTTTCCATTCAGACGAACGCCACCAAACCATCATTGGAAGACAAACAGATTTTGGACTGGACCATGGCCATACACCCACTATTGCAACTCTCGCTGGCCAAGCATAATAAAAAAGTTGTTCCTCTAGATATAGAACTAACTAAAAATCAACGCATTCTAATTATATCCGGACCGAATGCCGGAGGTAAATCCGTTTGTCTGAAGACTGTGGGATTACTACAATATATGTTACAATGTGGTATGCCGGTTCCGATGCATGAACGTAGCCATGCCGGATTATTCGGCAGTATCTTTATAGACATAGGTGACGAACAAAGTATCGAAGACGATCTGAGTACCTACTCCTCACACCTTACCAACATGAAAACAATGATGAAAAGCTGTAACAAACGCAGCCTTATCCTCATTGATGAATTCGGCGGAGGTACAGAACCACAAATTGGAGGAGCCATAGCTGAAGCTGTGTTGAAACGTTTCAATGAAAAGGGCACATTCGGCGTTATCACCACTCATTATCAAAATTTGAAACATTTTGCCGAAGATCACGAAGGAGTGGTTAATGGTGCCATGTTATATGACAGGCATTTAATGCAAGCTTTATTCCAATTACAAATAGGAAATCCGGGAAGTTCATTTGCAGTAGAAATAGCTAGGAAAATAGGTTTACCGGAAGAAGTTATAGCCGACGCATCCGAAATTGTAGGGAGTGAATATATCAATGCTGATAAATATCTACAAGATATCGTACGTGACAAACGTTATTGGGAAACCAAGCGTCAGAACATCCGCAAACGAGAAAAACAGATGGAAGAAACCATCGCCAAATACGAAGAAGAACTACAGGAACTGGAGAAAAGTCGTAAAGAGATTTTACGAAAGGCCAAAGAAGATGCGGAAAAATTGATACAGGAATCAAATGCCCGAATTGAAAATACCATCCGTATCATCAAGGAAGCACAAGCCGACAAAGAACGTACACAATCGGCACGTCAGGAACTGACTGATTTTAAAAATCAGATAGAAGATATCGAGAAAAAGAACAAGGAAGATGAAATCATCCGGAAAATGGAAAAACTCCGTGAAAAACAAGAGCGGAAAAAAAATAAAAAGGATAAAGCCAAGACGGAATCTTCCCAACTGTCAATACCCAAAGAACAGCCTATCACTGTAGGTAGCACTGTAAAGATCAAAGGTCAATCCAGTGTCGGAGAAGTACTAGGAATTAATGGCAAAAATGCAATAGTTATGTTCGGAATGATAAAAACCAATGTAAAACTGGATAAGCTGGAACGTAGCACACCAATACAGCCCACCCAGAAAACAATGGTAAAAAGTACCTTCGTCAGCAGTGAAACACAAGATCGGGTATATGAAAAGAAACTAAATTTCAAACAAGATATTGATGTACGCGGTATGCGTGGCGATGAAGCGATACAGGCAGTAACTTATTTTATCGATGATGCCATACTATTGGGAATAGACCGTGTACGTATCCTTCACGGAACAGGTACAGGCATACTGCGCACCCTGATTCGCAGCTATTTGGGAAGTGTTCCAGGAGTAGCACACTATCAAGACGAACACGTACAATTTGGTGGGGCAGGTATTACTGTAGTAGACTTAAAATAATATTTTAATAGAATAAGAGGCTGTTTTTAATTAATTTTCTCTATATTCGCACTAAAATTAGAGAAAATTAAAAGCAAAGGTGGCAGCGGGAACTTCTCATACAACTATAAGTATTAAGCTTAATGAGCAAGGGTTTCATGATATTTTCAATAAATATTATGTAACTCTATGCTTATTTGCCAATCAATATACAGAAAACCAAGAAACTTCAGCAGATATTGTACAAGATTCATTTGCCAAACTATGGCAAATAAGAGAAGATTTTTTTTATCTGCATCAGGTAAAAGCATTTTTATATACAGCTGTACGCAATAAAGCACTCAATGAACTGGAGCATTCAAAAGTAGTATATGAATACGCTCAAAATGTCATCGAAAAGAAAAAGGATTCCTTTTTTCACGATGCAATCGTTGAAGAGGAAACTTATCGTATCGTTTCTGAAGCCATAAATAAATTACCTGACCAAATGAAAGCCATTATGCAACTATCTCTGGAAGGGAAAAAAAACGCAGAAATAGCAGACAGACTAAACATATCTACAGAAACAGTCCATACATTAAAGAAAATAGCCTACAAGAAACTCAGAGAGAATTTGAAAGACTACTATTACTTCCTCTTGTTCTTTATATAAAAAGACATTAATTTGTTTTTTTTCAAAAAAAGTCGTTTTATTATTCACCTAAATTTCAAACAGACCTGTTTTATTATAAAAGAGATAAAAAACAGGTCAAAATATGATAAAACAAGATTTCTATATAGCCAACCTCATAGCAAGGTATCTGTCGGAAGAAATAACCCCGGAAGAAACAATAAAACTAACTGCTTGGAGAGAAGAATCTACAGCGCACGAGATTTTATTCAAGAAAATTTGTGATGAAGAAAACCAAAAGCAACATTTCCGGAAAAATACGGCATTCAATCCTTCATCCGGATGGAAAGAAGTGGAAAAGCGAATCAAAAGAAATAATAACAGAAGCAGATATATCAAAATAGTAAGTTATGCCGCAATCATTCTGTTACCTGTCCTTTTTGTAAGTATTTCCATGAAATTCACCTCGCCCGTTTCTCTTTCGGACAAACAGTTCATCGCACAATCCATTCTACCTGGGGAATCCCAAGCTATTCTGACATTGGAGGACGGCCAGACAATCCATATAAATAAAGAAACAGAGAGTCTGCTTGAGAAAATAGACGGAGCCCGAGTCCACATGGACTCTACAATGCTGAATTACCAAGTAACATCAAAAACAGCCCCAAAAAACAAGCCTGTATATAATAAAGTGGAAACTCCACGAGGTGGAGAATATGCTCTATTGTTAAGTGATGGAACAAAAGTGCATCTGAACGCAATGACCAGTCTCCGCTTTCCTGTGACATTTGATAACGGTCCACGCAAAGTGGAACTGGAAGGCGAGGCCTATTTTGAAGTCTGCAAAACAGGGCAACCATTTATAGTATGCACTCAAGGCATGCAAGTAGAAGTGTTGGGAACCACATTCAACATCTCTGCTTATCCACAGGAAGAGTATCAGACAACTTTGGTAAACGGTTCTGTCAAAGTAAATACAGAAACTGGAGAAAGCTGTATTTTAAAGCCTTCCCAGCAAGCTACCATCAGCCTCGGAAACAGCAGCATACAGATACGCATGGTAGATGCCGGATTTTATACCTCATGGATAAAAGGAAAAATTCATTTCAAAGACCAGCGATTGGAAGATATCATGAAAATACTATCACGCTGGTATGACATGGAAGTAATTTTTGCCAATGAGAAAATAAAAGACCTACGCTTCGGATGCAATGTAGATCGGTATTCGGAAATCACTCCATTTGTACGTTTGTTGGAAGAGACTCAAAAAGTACACGTAAAAGTCAATAACAAAACAATCACATTCTATAACTAATAAAAATGATGTATTATGGACAAAAAACACAACTACACCAATCACGGTAAAAGTAGTAAACGTTTGTGGATTACGTTCCTATTTTTCTGTATCATTACCACAGGTTTTATGCAGGCTGCCAACAAAGTGTTTGCACAAGCCACTGTCACAGCCTCATTCAAGAATGCCACGTTGAGTGAAATTCTTTGGGAAATCCAAAGACAAACCGACTTTACTTTTGTATACAGCACCAATGATGTAAAACAAATAAAAGTCCAAAACCTAAATGTAAATAACGAAAAAATAGCCAATGTGCTTGATAAATGTCTTATGAATAGCGGTTTGACCTATTCAGTTCACAACGGCGTTATTGCTATCAAGCAAATTGAAGAAAAAAAGTCTGCTGTTCCTCAACAGAAAACAACATTAACCGGTACAGTACTGGATGAGACGGGAGAACCTATTATTGGAGCGAATATCTTAGTCAAAGGTACTACGAATGGAACTACTACAGATTTGGACGGGCACTTCTCATTAGATGTAGACCGTATACCTGCCACTTTGATTATCTCCTATATAGGTTATGGCAAGCAGGAAATAAAAGCCACTGCCGGAAAGATACTGAAAGTAGTCATGGCTCCTGATAATAATGTTATGGAAGAAGTGGTTGTTACCGGTTATGGTACTTTCAAGAAATCGGCATATGCAGGTTCTGCTTCTACTGTGAAGACAGGAGAATTAAAAGATTTACCCGTAGTTTCATTCTCCAGTTTGCTAGAAGGTAATGCTCCCGGAGTACAAGTCACTTCCAGTTCAGGTCAGCCTGGTGCCTCCACTTCTATCCGTATTCGTGGTATGGGTTCTTTCAATGCAAGCAATTCTCCACTATACGTAATCGATGGTGTTCCCGTCCAATCCGGTTCTGTTGCTGCTACCAGCTCCGACTCCGGATTTGACATAATGTCTACATTAAACAACTCGGATATTGAAAATATTACAGTAATAAAAGATGCTGCAGCAGCCTCCCTTTATGGTTCACGTGCTGCAAATGGAGTTATTTTAATCTCCACCAAGAAAGGAAAAAGCGGAAAAGCACAAATTTCATTAAAAGCAGACTGGGGTAGCAATGATTTCGCAATGGATTATCGCCCAGTTATGGGGGGAGAAGAACGACGTGAATATATTTACAATGGATTGATATTATATCAACAACGTAAACTAGCTGATAAAAATCCTAATATATCAGAGGAAGAGCTAATGTCACAAAGTAAAACTTATGCAGATGGGCAAATCGATAAATATGCTCCAATTCCATGGTGTGGTTTCACAGACTGGAATAAAGAGCTTTTCCAAAAGGGACATCATTCTACCTATGAAGCATCACTAGCCGGTGGCAGCGATAAATTTAAATATTACTCTTCTTTATCATATATGAAGCAGAACGGTATTGTACAAGGTTCCGGTTTGGAACGTGTAACAGGGCGTTTGAACGCAGATTTCAGTGCAACAGACAAATTGACTGTAGGCGCCAAGATACTTTTCTCAAATGTAAATCAGAGTGTTTATGACGAAGGATTCACTTATACATCTCCTTTCTATTCCTCACGTAATTGGGCTACTCCTTCAGATCCGGTCTACAATGAAGATGGCAGTTGGAATCGTAAATTTATTCGTAAAGCCAATGACCGCAACCCCAAATTATCAGCTGAATACGATTATAAACATGAAAAAATGCTACGCGCATTCAATACGCTTTATGCCGAATACGAAATCATAAAAAATCTGAAATTCAAAACAACATTCAGTTATGATTACACTACTGTAAAAGGTGAGAAATGGTATGACCCACGTACTTCCAACGGTGAAGATGAAAATGGAGAAGTAGTAAAACGCATAAGAGAATATAAAAAAATGGTATGGAGTAACACCTTAAGCTATTTAACTACTTTCAACAACATTCATCATTTGGACTTTCTTGCCGGATATGAAATTGATGATACCTACAATGACTATTTATCAGGGGAAGCTTACAATTTTACAACTCCCGACAAACATGCCATTAGTAATGGAATGAAAACAGTATCTGTAGGGGGAAGTGATTCAAGGTACAGACTGGTATCCTATTTAAGCCGTTTGAATTACGATTACAAAAATAAATATTATCTAGGAGCTAGTTTTCGTGTTGATGGCAGTTCACGTTTGCACCGTGACAATCGTTGGGGAACATTTTGGTCTGTATCCGGAGCATGGCGTACTATTGAAGAAGAATTTATGCAACCTGTAAAAGATTGGTTAACAGACTTGCGTATAAGAGCATCATACGGTGTAAACGGTACTCTTCCTTCTGATTATTTCGGCTATATGGGATTAAGCTCCATTAGTGGTGGTTACTTGGAGCAACCCGGTATTCAAATGTCCCAAATTGCAAATCCTAATCTGAAATGGGAAACCAATTATAATATGAATATTGGCTTGGATTTTGGTTTTTGGGATCGTCTGAACTTCACGATTGAATATTATACCCGTACAACTAAAAACTTATTAATGGACTGTCCTGTATCCATGACAACAGGATTTAGTAGTTATTTAATGAATATAGGTGAAGTGAAAAATAAAGGTATTGAATTAACTATTAATTCCACTAATATTAAAATAAAAGACTTTAGCTGGAATACAACTTTCAATTTAGGTCATAACTCCAATAAAGTTGTAAAATTAGATGGCGAACAGACACAAATTGTCAGTGGAACCCAAATACACAAAGTAGGAAGTTCTTATCGTACATTCTATGTACAAGAATTTGCGGGCATCAATCCTGAAACAGGAAATCCTCTATTCTATACCAATGAATTGGATGAGAACGGAAATTATATAAAAGAAATTACCGAGAACTCTAAAAATGCACAATTCATTCCTTATAAACATGCAGAACCAACTGTTAACGGAGGTATCTCTAATTCATTGCGTTATAAATGGCTTGATTTAAATTTCTTATTCTCCTATCAATTCGGAGGATATTCTTATGATACTTGGGCACAAAAGACAGAACATGGCGGTTACGATTCCTATGCAAACATTCCGACTTATTATCGTGATAGCTGGAAAAAGCCAGGTGATCAAACCAATATAGAAGTATATATGCCGGGTAAATCATCTTCTGTATCAATGCATAAAATAACAAGTAGCCGCCGTATCCACAGTACTGATTATTTCCGCTTAAAAAATATCACATTCGGCATTACGTTACCTAAAGAATGGACAAATAAAATCAATATAGGAAATGTTCGTATTTATGCATCAGCAAGCAATTTATGGACATGGGCGGCCTATAACAATTATGATCCTGAAGCTGTTAGTGCCGGTAGTGCAACTCAAACCACACCGCCTTTAAAAACCGTTACTTTTGGTCTCAACATCAATTTTTAACCACTAAAAAACAACAATATGAGAACATTACATAATTTTTTATCAATAGTCTTATCCATCGGATTGTTTACTTCATGTGGAAACGATTGGTTGGATTTAGAACCGTCCACACAAATTCCAACAGAAACGAGTATCAAATCTCTCTCCGACATTGATTATTCACTAAACGCCATTTATGCGACAATGCGTAATGCCTATGCGTATTCCGGGCGTTTAATCTACTACGGAGATGTAACAGGAGATGACATGCAAGCTGTACAATCAACTTGTAGAACAGCTCACTATTACCAAATGGATTGGTTACCTGCAAATGGACCAAGTACACACTGGTCATATCTTTATTCCATCATTCAAAACTGTAATGTAATTTTAGACGGCATTGACAATATCGAAATTCTTCCAAACGATGAAGATGAGCATATCTTCCGCAATGATTTGGAAGGACAAGCATTAGCAATACGTGGTCTGGCCCTTTTTGACCTTACGCGCTTCTTCGGATATACTTATTTAAAAGATAACGGAGCCTCTTTAGGAGTACCTATCATCACTTCAGCATCAGCCACTGCCGACAGTAAGCCTTCACGTAACACTGTAGCTGAATGTTATGATCAAATAATCAAAGACTTAAAGAATGCGGCTAGTTTAATGATACCCACATATTCATGGTCAGGTACTAGTTTGAATCAAAAAGATTTATCCTTAAATAAGAAAGGTAAAATCAGTAAATGGGCCACATTAACTTTGTTAAGTCGGGCATATCTGTATATGGGGAAGAACAGTGAAGCTTTACAAGCTGCAGAAGAAGCAATAAAAGGATCGGAAGCCAATAAATACCAATTATGGAATACCGAAGAATATCCCACTGTATGGGGTACGGAAGCCTCCGAAGCAAATCCGGGAGAAATTCTCTTCGAAATAGTCAATACTACTACCGAAAGCCCCGGCAATGAAAGTATGGGATATCTAACTTCTCCAAAAGGATATCAAGATATGTGCATTACAGTCAGTTTTTATCACCATCTGTTAGAAACGCCTAATGATGTACGCATTAAGTTATTAGTTAATCAAGACAAAAAAGTAATGTATTTGAATAAGTATCAACCACAACCTGGAGAAAATATTATGGATGCCAATATTCCTATAGTACGTCTTTCCGAAACTTACTTAAATGCAGCCGAAGCAGCCGTGAAAAACGGAGATGCAACAAAAGCTGCAAAATACCTGAAAGCCATTGCACTCCGAGGAAATCCGGACTATACGATGCCCGCAAAGGTTACCCTTGATGATGTTCTAGAAGAACGCAGGAAAGAACTCATTGGTGAAGGGCACCGCATGTTTGACTTATTACGTAATAACTTACGAGTAACTCGTATTAACGAAACAGACGATATGATGAAAGAGGTAGTGCATTTCGCTGACGAAAAAACATCTATGGATTTCGACAGAAACTATTATCGTACAATATTACCTATTCCTCAAAAAGAAATTAATGCTAATTCTAATATTGTACAAACACCAGAATATCTGAAATAATAGTCAACACAAATTGATAAAATCCAAATCAATAAATCCTTCTCTTTAAGTTAGGGAGTATTATCACTCCCTAACTTAAAGAGAAATTAACTATATAAAATACATAAAGATATGAGAAAATCCTTATTATTATTCATCTTTGCTTCATGTTTATTTAATAGTTGTGATGACACCTTTACCAATGACATAATAACCACCCACCCCAATAATCCACCAAGTAATCGTTCTGCTTTTGATAATTACTTTGATTGGGACCGTATAAATGACATTGAAACTATAAACCCATTTACACATACCATAACTACCATGGGAATTCCATGGAAAAAAGGTAGCAGCAATAATCTAGGAATTCCTTCAACATGGTTAGACGAGAATGCTTCTGATCCAATATATGCAAATCGATATTATTCTAGAGAAAATGGCTGGGAACTCATTTATAGCAATATAACCGAAAGTACTCCTACAAAATATTTTGCTTTATACCACAAATATACAGGATTACTCCGTTTTTTCTTTTATGAAATAGCTTCATCAGCAGGCTTAGGTAGTTCAGAGGCCTTTTGGGGAATCCGTACAGACAAAACTACCAGTCTATTCAACTTTATGGAAGAAATTTCTATACCCATAAATCGTTCAGAAAAATCTTCATATATAGCAAGTACAGAAGGTACATTTTTAGGAAACGAGTTTGTTAGCTCTGGATATAAAGCAAACAATTGGTATGGATTAGAAATAGAGTGTGCTTATGATCCTAGTCTTAATACACAAAGCTTAGCTAATTTCGAAATTAGAGGTTGGGCTGTTAATAAAATAAAAACTACAGGTATGGCTCAAACAAGTGGAGATATCACAGGTACTATCGTAATGAACACCACTAATATTTCTAACTTCAATTTCAATCTTGCCAATACATTCAATAATTCAAAAACTTCTATTGCAGTTAATCAAGAAGGGTTTATTAATACAGTCAGTAAAGAAATTGAAAACGGAATAACTAAGAAAGATTCTTTTTGGAAAAGTATTGGAAACAGTATTAAAGGTGCAACTGTTAGTGGCATTAAAAACGGGTTAAAAGCATTAGTTACGTCAGGAGGCTCTGCAGCTGTAAGTGCCTTAAAAGGTCTAGCAGGTTCCATTATTGGCATCAACAAAAGTAAGCCTTCAATTGGACAAATTGATCTAAAAATCAATACAAATACACAAATGCAATTTGAAAGTGAACAAACAACAACTGGTTGGGGAAGTATTTCGTCATTTCCAGTAGCAGGAACCACAAACAACAATAATGATGTACCCATTTATAACTTTCCCCTTGGTGTGTGGAATCTAAAAAAATCTCCTCAAATAATCAGAAATGTCGAAGGAGAAATCGGAATGTATTATGATGCCGGATATTTTACTTATGAATATGAAGTAGGAGATTACGAAATTCTTGTTAATCCTGTTGTTTCTCAAGAATATAGGGTGTATTCCAAAGCTAATTTACTTTTCAAATCAAACAGTTATGCATCTGCCCCTCCTTTTGGCTATATAAATGAAATGAAGTATTATGGGGGAGGTTCCAGCTTTAGCACTGATATTCTAGAAGGGGATTCCAGTGATAAACATTTTCATGCACATTACCCAATAAAAAAGGATGATTTACTTATCCATCTTTATGTAGAACTAATAAATAAAAATAATCCAGATATAAAATTCAGCTTCTCAAAATATTTTGCAACTGGAGATATTATAGAAGGAACAAGCAATATAGAAGAAATAGATGATAGAGAAGGCCCCATTACTGAACATTATTAATAGATGTCCTATAAATTTATAATTTTAATATTAAATCAAATCGATGACAAGCAAGACTAATTTTATCAACCACTTTCTTCTTGCATTTACCCTCGCCTTCATCAGTTCCGGCCTTAGTGCCGGAACTCTTGATTTCAAAGACAAGAAGAAAGACAAAGAGAAAAAAGAAGAATTAACAGCCGACGGTCCATACGTATTGTATCAGCCTGACGGCCAAATCAGAGTAATCAATGTAGATAAGAAAGAGAATATCATTGATACCACTTATACCACATTACCTCAAAACTTTACCCTGCATGTGACAGACCACAAAGGCAGGTTTCCATTTGATGTAAAACTACACCCGGTAAAACGTCCCGGATGGAATTATCCCCAGGCAGACAAAGTTTTTGTCATGTCCGACCCTCATGGAAGGCTGGACTGTGTAATCAGCCTGTTACAAGGCAATCATATCATTGATAAAGACTACAAATGGAGCTTCGGGAAAAACCATCTGATGATTATCGGTGATATTTTTGACAGAGGAAAAGATGTACCGCAAATCTTCTGGCTATTTTACAAACTGGAAGAGGAAGCAGCCAAAGCCGGAGGACACGTATCGTTCATACTGGGAAATCATGAACCGATGGTACTGGCCAATGACCTCCGATACACCAAAGAAAAATATAAAATATTAGCAGAAAAACTAAAGATGGAATACCCCCGGCTATTCGGTCCCGATACCGAACTGGGCAGATGGTTGGGAACCCGTAACACCATGCAAATGATAGGTAACGACCTATATATACATGCCGGACTGGGCAAAGACTTCTATGACAAGAACTTGAGCATTCCCACTGTCAATGAAGAAATGAGTAAAGGACTATTTATGACGAAAAAAGAACGCAAAGCGCTTTCTCCACTCACAGCCTTCCTGTATGGAAACAGCGGTCCCATCTGGTATCGCGGACTAGTACGCACCGATGGCAAATACAATCCGCTGGCAAAAGACTCCCTAGAAATGATTATGGACCGTTATAAGGCAAAACACATTATTGTGGGACATACCATTTTCAAAGATATTTCCACTTTCTATAACGGCAAGGTTATCGGAGTAAATGTGGACAATAAAGAAAACCGGGAAAAAAAGCGCGGACGTGCCATGCTGATTGAAAATAATCAGTATTTTGTCGTCGGTGACAAAGGTATCCAAAGACAATTAGAATAAAGACAATACACCAAATCCTACCGGTGGTTTTCCAAACTCTCCTGACAACTTTCCTATTTGTCAAGAGAGTTTTTCTTTTCCTTTTTTGCTACTTTCCCCCTTTTATTTTATACCTTTGTTCCTCATAATAACTAACCTTATAAAACGAAATGAAATCTATCCGAGAACTATACCGCATCGGCACCGGTCCGTCCAGCAGTCATACTATGGGACCGCGCAAGGCTGCTGAAATCTTCTTAGGAAAACATCCCGAAGCCAAAGCTTTTCAAGTTACTCTTTATGGAAGCCTCGCCGCTACCGGTAAAGGACACATGACCGATGTAGCCATTTTAGATACATTGCAACCGCATGCGCCTACAGAAATTATCTGGAAAGCCCATGTCTTCTATCCGTTTCATCCCAATGGAATGACTTTCAAATCTTTGAATGAAAAAGGAAAGGTGACAGATGAATGGACTGTTTTCAGTGTAGGCGGAGGTGCTCTAGCCGAAGAAGGGCACGACAAAGGCTCAACTCCGGAAATCTATGATATGAACCGTATGAGTGAAATCCTCTACTGGTGTGAACGTACCGGGCGCAATTACTGGGAATACGTCCAGCAATGTGAAGACGAAGACATCTGGGACTATCTGGCAGAAGTATGGAAAACCATGAGAGAAGCCATTGAGCGTGGTTTGGATCAAGAAGGCGTATTACCCGGGCCACTCAATCTGCGCAGAAAAGCCTCCACTTACTATATTAAGGCAAAAGGTTATAAGGACAATCTGCGTTCCCGCGGGTTAGTATTCTCATACGCTCTGGCAGTCAGTGAAGAAAACGCCTCAGGTGGCAAAATCGTCACAGCCCCTACTTGCGGATCATGCGGAGTGGTTCCGGCTGTACTTTATCACTTGCAAAAAAGCCGTGACTTCAGCGATATGCGGATTTTAAGAGCACTGGCTACTGCCGGATTGATAGGAAATATAGTAAAACACAACGCCTCCATTTCCGGAGCCGAAGCCGGTTGCCAGGCAGAAGTAGGAGTGGCCTGTTCAATGGCATCCGCCGCTGCCAGCCAATTATTCGGAGGTAGCCCGGCCCAGATAGAGTATGCAGCCGAAATGGGCTTGGAGCATCACTTGGGAATGACTTGCGATCCGGTATGCGGATTGGTACAAATCCCTTGTATCGAAAGAAATGCCTATGCAGCGGCCCGAGCTCTTGATGCCAATATCTATTCTGCCTTTACAGACGGTAATCACCGTGTATCCTTTGACAAAGTGGTGGAAGTAATGAAACAGACCGGTCATGACCTTCCTTCCTTATATAAGGAAACCAGTGAAGGCGGTCTGGCAAAGGATTACGAGCCGATGGATTAATAACAGGGCAAAGACCGAGAACTGTATTTATAATACATAAGAGGGTGAATCAAAATTCGTTGCGACTATCTTTTTCAACGCTGATAATAAAAAGGGACATTCATTAAATATTACAAAATCAGCCAACTAATTCATACACAAATTATT
>ERZ834859.2799-NODE-2799-length-14056-cov-2.705450_pt1 | contig 14056 bp, 6 predicted proteins | sample MGYA00519947_ERZ834859 | MGnify/ENA primary metagenome ERZ834859 (study PRJEB31850, sample SAMEA3708763) | human gut metagenome | biome: human gut; feature: human-associated habitat; material: faeces | place: China | collected 2014 ...
AACGCCATGCTGAAGCAGCTCAACTGGCCAGACAGGAATGGAACTCGGCACGAAGGTGCGACGCCAACCATCCCTATCTGCACCGCAAGGGCATTACAGCTTTGGAAAGCATACGGCAGGCACGGGACGGCTCTCTGCTTATTCCTGTTATGGATGCCGCAAACAATCTGCAAAGTCTGCAACGCATCTATCCTGATGGAACAAAACGTTTTCTTGTGGGTGGCAAGGTATCTGGAGGACAATTCATTATTCAGGGGCAGTCGGAAAAGCCTGTTGCCGTTTGTGAGGGATTTGCTACGGGCACAAGTATCCATCTTGCCACGGGCTGGACGGTTTATGTGGCCTTTTCCGCAAACAATCTCGCGAGAGTAGCCAAGGCCGTGAAAGAGCGATTGCCGGACAAGCCCATCATCATTTGCGGCGACAATGACGAAGCCGGACTCAGGAAGGGAGAGGATGCAGCCAGACTCGCAAACGCTCAATTTCTGTTTCCCCACTTCACCGGCGACAACGGTACGGATTTTAATGACCTTCACCAGATTGAAGGCATTGAGGCCGTCCGCTCGCAACTGGAAACGGCGCTGACCAAACAGCAAGGTCTTATCGCTCTGGACATGGGCGAATTTCTTTCCATGTCCATACCTGAACGGGGGTATCTTTTATCGCCCGTTCTTCCGGTACAGGGCATAGGTATCCTGTACGCCCCGCGCGGTATAGGCAAGACATTCGTCGCCTTGAGCATCGCCGTTGCGGTGGCTTCCGGCGGAGCCGTGTTCAACTGGCGTGCGCCGATGCCCAAACGGACGCTGTATGTGGATGGGGAAATGCCCGCCACATCCATGCAGAACCGCCTTTCCGCTCTTGTCAACGGCATGTCCATTCCCCCTCATACGTTGAAAAACATGGCGCTCATCACACCGGATTTGCAGCCCTGTCCCATGCCGGATTTGTCCACCGCCGGTGGGCAGGCCATGATTGAGCCGTTTCTGAAAGACGTGGACATGGTTGTGCTGGACAACATCGCAACCCTGTGCCGCACCGGAAAGGAAAACGAGTCTCAGTCATGGCAGACCATGCAGGCGTGGCTGCTGGAATTACGTCGCAGAGGGATGACCGTCCTGCTTATCCATCATGCCGGAAAATCCGGCGACCAGCGCGGCACCAGCGCCAGAGAAGACATTATGGACACGGTGATCAGTCTGCGCAGGCCCAGGGAATACAGCATGGCCGAAGGCGCACGGTTTGAAGTTCACCTGACCAAGGCGCGGGGCATATTGGGCGATGACGCCAAACCCTTTGAGGCCAACCTGATTACCGAAGGCAATGCCCTGCATTGGCGGGTTCGGGACATTGAAGATGTGGAACTGGAGGAATTGAAAAGGCTGCTCGGCGAGGGATACAGCATTCGTGACTGCGCCGAGGAGATGGGAAAATCAAAATCGTCTGTCCACAGATTGAAAAGAAAACTGGAAGGTCTCGCTTGACCATTTTCAGGTGTCCCGCTGTACCGCTGCTTAAGCGTCGGTACAGCGGGACACCTGTAATATTCATCGTATCTGTTATCCTATGAAGTCCAGCCAAATCCGAACATGTTTTCAACTTTTGTACCGCGTAAACTGAAAAAGTGTCCCGCATTCCTGCCACAGAAAGAACGGGACATCCATTGATACAAGGAAGTATTGCCATGTCCTATCTCGTACTCCATATGAACAAATTCAAGAAGGAGGCCATACGCGGCATCCAGAGTCACAACCGGCGGGAACGGGAGAGCCACAGCAACCCCGATATTGACTACGAAAGAAGCGCGGCGAACTACGAGCTGCACGAAGCCGCAGCATCGAACTATGCCGAAGCCATTCAGAACCGCATTGACGAGCTTCTGCTGGTCAAGGCCGTGAGGAAGGACGCCGTGCGCATGTGCGGGCTTATCGTCACCTCGGACAAGACGTTTTTTGATGGCCTCACGCCGGAGGAAACAAGGCGTTTCTTTGAGGAGAGCAAAGCCTTTCTCACGGAGTTTGTGGGCGCGGAGAATGTCGTTTCCGCCATGGTTCATATGGATGAAAAGACACCGCACATGCATTTCCTTCATGTGCCGGTGACGCCGGACGTGAGGCTCAACGCCAATAAAATCTATACCCGTCAGAGTCTGCGGAAACTGCAATCCGGGCTTCCCGCCCATCTGCAAAGCCGGGGCTTCGCCATTGAGCGCGGCGTGGAACAGATGCCTGGTTCCGTGAAAAAGCATCTGGCTACCCGCGAGTTCAAGCAGCAACAGGAAGCATTGGAGAAACTGATTCAGGAGTCCGAAGAGACCGCACGGAATTCCCGGCAGCTTATCAACGCATTGGAACAGCGTGAAGAAGAGTTGAGAAAGAGCATTGAAGAGTATGAGCGGCAGTCCGAGGAGGCGGAAAAAGTTCTTCGTGAAGATTCCTCTCTGCCGAAAGCCTCTCTTTTCAATTATCCGTCCGTGCTGAAAAAAGCCTCTTCCCTCATTGAAGAACTGAAAAAGGCGCTTGCCGTCAAACACCTTGTCCAGACAGAGAAGGAAATTCTGCAACGGGAAGTGGATACCCTTCGCGGAAAGCTGACGCGGCTTGAAGCGGGATACACGGCTCACAGAAAACAAAGCCATGAGGAAAAAGAGGAGCTGGAGAAGCAGTTGAAGAAAATGAAGAGAATTATGGCAGGCTATCAGGAATTTCTGCGTCTGCCGGAAATCCGGCCGCTGCATATCGAGTTCGTGGAGCGCAGGCGGGCCGAACAGCTTCAGCGGCAGCAGGAAGATGAGCGGCAGCGGCAGGAGCAGGAAACGCGGGACAGGGAGCGTCGGCAGGCGATGACCGCCCGTGGCATGAGAATGAGGTAAGGCGTCGGGAGGGAATCTTCGCACAGGCCGAAGATATAGCCCACTATGCTTCACTTGCGTGAAGCGTGGGCGACCGTCCCGCTCGACCGGAAAAACAAAACACCAATCCGGGGCATGGCCCCGGCGAACCACAGGAAAAGCACCATGACCATTACCGCGACTCAGTTGAAGGAAATCAGACAGGAATTCGCCACTCTCAAACCCGCTTCCGTCACACTGGAGGGGAACAGAGCCATGTCCGTCAAAGAAGCCGTCTTTGCTCTGGCCCCGACACTGGAACGGATGAGAAAGCGCGGCTTCGATACACAGGAGATTGTCGAACGCCTGCACGAAAAAGGCATTGATGTGAAGTCCCAAACTCTGACCAAGTATCTGACCGAAGCCAGACGGCAACGGGAAGGGCGAAAGTCAAAGAAGCAAGACACACCCCCGCATCCTCCGAAACGCGAACAACGCTCTAGCTTCATTGCTCCTGATATACCCGATGATGAACTATGAACATAAATCCACTGAGAGGAGAAAATCTTATGGCAGAAACTTACGGATATATTCGCGTATCCAGTACAGATCAGAACGAGAGCCGTCAACGCATCGCCCTTGAGCGGCAAGCCATCCCGTCAGACCGCATTTTCATGGATAAACTGTCGGGCAAGGATTTTCAGCGTCCACAATATCAGGCTATGCTAAAAAAGTTCAGGCAGGGTGACCAGCTATGTATTACAAGCATTGACAGGCTTGGCAGAAATTACGAGGAGATTCTGGAACAGTGGCGGGGAATTACCAAGGAAAAGCGCGTAGACATCTTTGTGCTGGATATGCCACTGCTGGACACACGGCGCGACAAAAACCTGCTCGGCACCTTCATTGCCGACCTTGTTTTGCAAGTACTTTCCTTTGTGGCTCAGAACGAACGGGAGAATATTCGCAGCAGACAGGCTCAGGGGATTGCGGCAGCCAAGCAAAGCGGCGTGCGGTTCGGGCACGCGCCACGACCGCTTCCCCCAAATTTTCCGGAAACATATACCTTATGGACAGAGGGTGCCATCTCGACATCGGAAGCGGCAAAACGTTCCGGCATGGCTCGTTCCACATTCCGCATTCGTGCGGAGTTATTCAAAAAAAATTGTCCATAATATGTCGATAAAGTGTACTTGGCCGCCACCCGTTTTTTTTACTTCTAGCACTCTTTTTTAGACGGTAAAAACAGCTTAGTCAACGTTATTGGACTGTCGCAGACAGCAGAAGTTCCCTTGGCGGCCAAGTACACTTAACTGCCACCTCCTCCGGGGTGGCAGGAAGTGGTGCGACTCGAAGATATTACAAGCGGAAGTCTTGTTCTTGGCATTGATCCACATGAGGCAGTCACCATTGTGGCAGTCCAGTGGTACGGCAACGCCGTTCTGAATCTTACCTACAAAAACAGCCGGGGCGATCTTGGCAATCGTATCCTCTATCGTGAAGATGAAGGGCAACTAGCGCTTCAGGACGCCTCCCTGCCGTGGAGTTTTGACGCCGACGGAGCAAAGCTCCGCCTCGCTTCGGAAGCATGGCGTATACACTACGCCCATCTCTTCGACCCGTATCTCGCCGTCCATACATCAGATGTGGAGCCTCTTCCGCATCAGATTTCCGCCGTTTATCAGGAAATGCTAGGCCGACTGCCCCTGCGTTACGTTCTTGCGGACGACCCAGGCGCGGGCAAAACCATCATGACCGGCCTCTTTGTCAAGGAACTCCTTGCACGCGGCGACCTCAGGCGCTGTCTTATCGTCAGCCCCGGCAGTCTTGCGGAACAGTGGCAGGACGAACTCTTCCAGAAATTCCATCTGCGCTTCGAGATCCTCACCAATGACCGTTTTGAATCCGCCGTTACGGGGAACGCCTTTAACGAAACGCCGCTGGCCATCGCCCGGCTCGACAAACTGGCCCGTAACGAAGCCATTCAGGAAAAACTGAAGGCTACGGACTGGGATCTTATCGTCTGCGACGAAGCCCACAAAATGTCAGCCACGGTCTGGGGCGGCGAAGTCAAAATGACGCGCCGCTTCCAGCTTGGCCGCCTGCTTTCCGGCATCACGCGACATATGCTTCTACTTACGGCAACCCCGCACAACGGCAAGGAAGAAGATTTTCAGCTCTTCCTCTCGCTGGTGGATCAGGATCGCTTCGGCGGCGTGGCCCGTACCGGCTCGCAGGCTATCGACATCTCCGATGTCATGCGCCGCCTTGTCAAAGAAGAACTGCTCAAGTTCGACGGTTCGCCCCTCTTCCCTGAACGCCACGCCGTCACGGTGAACTACAGCCTTTCCCCCGAAGAAGCCGAACTCTACGAGGCTGTGACCGCCTACGTTCAGAACGAATTCAATCGCGCCGACAATCTGAACAACGAACGCCGCACCACCGTGGGCTTCGCGCTCACCGTGCTCCAACGGCGTCTCGCGTCTTCTCCCGAGGCCATCTATCAGTCTCTGCACCGCCGCCGCGAAAGACTGGAAAACCGTCTCAGTGAAGAGCGGCTCGGCCAGCGTGCCCGCGACTGGAACGAACTGCGTAATCTGAACCTTACGGACGAATTCGACGATGACGACCTGACTTCCGCCGAGCTGGAAGACGCCGAAGAACGCGTAGCTGTCAAGGCAAGTGCCGCGACTACCATCACGGAACTGGAAGCGGAAATTGCCACGCTCAAAACGCTGGAAGCCAAGGCCAACGCCGTCCGCACCAGCGGCAGAGACCGCAAATGGGAAGAGCTTTCCTGCCTGCTGCAAGACGAAAAAGGAATGTTCGATGCAGAGGGATTCCGAGAAAAGCTGATCATTTTTACCGAACACCGCGACACGCTCCGTTACCTCACGGACAAGATACGCTCTCTGCTCGGCAATGACGACGCCGTGGTGGTCATCTATGGTGGAATGCTGCGCGACGAGCGCCGCAAAGTGGAAGAACGCTTCAAGCAAGATAAGGAAGTTCGTATTCTTATCGCTACGGATGCTGCAGGCGAAGGCCTCAACCTTCAGCGTGCCCATCTCATGGTGAACTACGACCTGCCGTGGAACCCCAACCGTCTTGAACAACGTTTCGGCCGTATCCACCGTATCGGCCAGACGAAAACCTGCTGGCTCTGGAACCTAGTGGCTTCCGAAACACGCGAAGGCGCGGTGTTTCAGCGGCTTTTTGAAAAGCTGGAGCAGGAAAAAGAGGCACTGGGTGGCAAGGTCTTCGACATTCTCGGTAAAGTCTCGTTCAACAACCGTCCCCTACGCGAACTGCTTATTGAAGCCGTGCGCCACGGCAGTGACCCCGACGTGCAAGCCCGACTCAATCACGACATGGATATTGCCTTCGACCCGCAAGCACTGCTTCAGCTGCTGAAGGAACGCGCCCTTACCGAAGACGTGATGAACATCCGCACGGTCAGTGTCATCCGCGAGGAAATGGAGCGCATGGAGGCCCGCCGCCTCCAGCCGTATTTCATCGAGGCATTCTTTAAAGAAGCGTTCCGCGAACTGGGCGGCCGCATGTCGGCCCGCGAGAAAGGTCGTTGGGAGATACTCTCCGTTCCCTTCGCCATCCGCAATCGAGACCGGCAGATAGGTCATATCGAGCCGGTGCTCAACCGCTACGAGCGCATTTGCTTCGACAAGGCCTATCGCAATCTGCCCGGCTCTGTACCTGCAGCACTCATCTGTCCCGGGCATCCTCTGCTTGAAGCCATGATCGACATCATCCGCGAACGATCTGGCGATCTGCTTAAACGCGGCGCCGTCCTTATCGACGACAGCGATCCCGGAGATTCCATGCGCCTCCTCTTCTACATTGAGCACGCTATTCAGGACGGCACTGCCCTGCCCGATGGTAGCCGCCGCGTCATCTCGCGCAATATCCATTTTGTGGAGATGGACGAACACGGCACAGCCGCAAACGCAGGCTATGCGCCGTACCTCGACTACCGCCCAGCCACACCTAAAGAGCTGGACGCCGTTCTTGCCCACGCCCACAAGCAGCCATGGCTGACGCGCGGCGTGGAAGATGCGGCCATCGGCTATGCCCTGGGCCATCTTATCCCCAAACATCTGAAAGACGTGCGCGAACGCCGCGAAATCATGATCGACAAGACGGAAAAGGCCGTGCGCGAACGTCTTACCGCCGAGATTCGCTACTGGGACTACCGCGCCGGAGAGCTGAAACAGCAGGAACAGGCCGGGAAAATCAGCAACAACCTGAACTCCCAAAAGGCCGCCCGCCGCGCCGAAGAACTGGCCGCCCGCCTGAAGCAGCGTACGGACGAGTTAGCGGCAGAACGCCTGATTTCGGCTCAGCCGCCCGTGGTCATCGGCGGCGCGCTGGTCATTCCTGCCGGACTGCTGGCTAAACTCACGGGTCGTCCGCTTCTTGATGCATGTTCTGGCCCCTGTGCGGATGCGCTTGCCCGCAAGGCTGTAGAGAAGGCTGCCATGCAGGCTGTGATGGACATCGAAAAAAGCCTCGGATTCGCCCCACGCGACGTGAGCGCCGACAAGTGCGGCTACGACATCGAATCCGCTGTGCCGGATGCCCTCGGTAAAGGAGAATCCAGCCTGCGCTTTATCGAGGTGAAAGGTCGCACCGCCGGAGCCACCAGCATCAACATGACCTTCAACGAGATACGCACAGCTTTGAACCAGCCGGAGCAGTTCATTCTGGCTATCGTTGCAGTGGACGGCCCGCACACCCGCACGATCTACCTGAAAAAGCCTTTCCACAATCCCCCGGATTTTTCGGTGGAAAGCTCGAAGTTCAACATTGCCGCTCTTATCGAGAATGCGGAAAAGATATACGAGGGATAGTAAGTAGTATGGCTCAGATAAAAAAACTCATTGAAGTCGCGCTTCCGCTGGACGCCATCAACGCCGAATCTGCTCGGGAAAAATCCATCCGCCACGGGCACCCTTCTACACTGCATCTGTGGTGGTCGCGTAAGCCTACGGCAACAGCCCGAGCAGTGCTTTGGGCTTCATTGGTAGATGACCCGTCTTCGCACCCGGAACTTTTTCCCACAGAAGAAGCGCAGGATGCAGAGCGTCAGCGCCTGCATGCCTTACTTGCCCGCCTGGTGAAATGGGAGAATTCCAACGACGAAGACCTGCTGAACGAAGCCCGCGCCGAAATAAGGAAATATATGGGCGAAGAACCGTTGACTTTCCTTGACCCCTTTGCGGGCGGAGGGTCCATTCCGCTTGAGGCGCAGAGGCTGGGGTTGGAAGCCCATGCCCACGACCTGAACCCCGTGGCAGTGATGATAAATAAGGCCATGATAGAGATTCCCCCGCGTTTTGCCGGGCAGTCTCCGGTGAATCCTGATGCCCGAACCAAGCTGGGTAGTGACCGTTCGTGGAGCGGAGCTAAGGGGCTTGCCGAAGACGTGCGTTATTACGGCGAATGGATGAAGCAGGAAGCTTTCCGTCGCATCGGTCATCTATACCCGAAAGTTCATATACCACCAGAACAAGGCGGCGGGGAGGCTACCGTTATCGCCTGGAAATGGGCCAGAACCGTAAAGTGCCCGAATCCGGCCTGCGGTTGCGAAATGCCGCTGGCAAGCTCCTTTGTACTATCGAAAAAGAAAGGAAAAGAAGCGTGGGTGGAGCCGCAATTTGAAGACGGAAAAGTAACATATGTCGTACATCTTGAAGGTAAAACGAAAATAGAAGGGACCGTTAACCGCCAAGGAGCGGTGTGTCCATGCTGTGGTACTGCCGTACCTTTCAGCTATATCCGGGAGCAGGGCAAGGCAGGGGCCATGTCAGCCCAGATGATGGCTGTGGTGGCGGAAGGAAAAAACGGGAGAATTTATCTGTCGCCGAATTTGATTCAGGAAGAGGCGGCGGCTGTGCTGAGGCCTAAAACATATCCGGATGGGGAACTTTTTGGAAAGGCCGCTGTCAGTGTTCCTCTGTATGGCATGAAAGGTTTTGCCGACCTTTTCACTCCCCGCCAGCTTACGGCCCTGACTACATTCAGTGATCTGGTGGCCGAAACGCAGGAAAAAGCCACACAGGATGCCCTAGCCTCAGGTATGCTAGACGACGGCAGGGGGCTGGATGAAGGCGGATGCGGCGCAACGGCCTACGGCCAGGCCGTGGGCGTGTACTTGGCGTTTATCGTAGACAAGTTGGCGGATTACCATTCTTCCATTTGTTCATGGAATGTTCCAAGGGATAATATAAGAAATACTTTTGTCCGCCAAGCTATTCCTATGACTTGGGATTATGCTGAGGCAAATCCTTTCTGTAATTCATCGGGTAGCTTTGGAAATATGCTGGAATGGGTCTTCAAAAGCTTATTGGAATTTCTGTCGACTATAACAGGAACGAGTATTCAGCGAGATGCACAGACGGACTGCGGTCTGCGGAACCTCGTCATTTCCTCTGATCCTCCGTATTACGACATTATGAGCTATGCTGACCTGTCCGATTTTTTCTATATCTGGATGCGGCGTTCGTTGAAGAGTACCTATCCTCGTCTTTTCCGCACCATGTTGGTGCCCAAGGGGGAAGAACTGGTGGCCACCCCCTATCGCTTTGAAGGGAGTAAGGAAAAGGCTCGAGATTTTTTTGAGGGCGGTATGGTTCAGGCTTGCCGACAGTTCTACCGCTATGCGAGGGAAGACGTGCCCGTTACCATTTATTATGCCTACAAACAGAGCGAAAGCGACGAAGACGATAATGCTTCGCAGGCTTCTACCGGCTGGGAAACCATGCTTTCCGCCATCATTAAAGCAGGCTTTGCCATTACCGGCACTTGGCCCATGCGTACAGAAAGAAATAATCGTTCCAACGCGCTGGAAACAAACGCTCTTGCTTCATCCATCGTGCTTGTCTGCCGTAAACGGCCGGAAGAGACCCCTTCCTGCTCACGACGTTCCTTTATTGCTGAGCTCAAGCGCGAACTCCGCGCAGCCCTGAAGAAGCTACAAACCAGCAACATCGCCCCAGTGGATATGGCGCAGGCCGCCATCGGTCCGGGTATGGGCGTGTATTCCCGCTACGCCAAGGTGATGGAGGCCGACGGCTCTGCCATGGGCGTCCGTACCGCTCTGCAGGTCATTAACGCCGAGCTCGACGCCTACTTTAGCGAACAGGACGGCGCGCTGGATGCCGAAAGCCGCTTCTGCGTCGATCTCTACACACAGTTCGCCTTCAATCATATGAAGTTCGGCGAGGCCGACGTGCTGGCTCGCGCCAAGAACACTTCTGTGGAGAAGCTGGCGTCCATGGGCCTCGTCTATGCCGAAAAGGGCGTCGTTCATCTGCTGGAACGCACCGAACTACCGGAACTCAAAGTCTCGCGCCTTACGGCGGATCGCTGTCTGTGGATGATCACGCAGTACCTTATTCAAAGCATGGATACTGGAGGCATCGAAGCATGCGCCCGGCTCGTGGTAGAATTTTCCGCCTCTGCCGAGCGTGCCCGCGACCTCGCCTACCGCCTCTTCTCCCTTGCCGAACGCAAAGGCTGGAACGCCGAGGCTTATGCCTATAATTCCTTTGTGGTCGCATGGCCCGACATCCAGCAGAAAGCCGCCGAACTGCGCGCCGCCCGTCGTACAGCCAAGCAGGGTTCTCTTATCTGACAAACGCCTGAGAGTGAGATATGTCTAACAATAACGAACTCGTTTTCAAAGGTTTCCGCCATCTCCTGAAGGCTTTTGCTCCCTATATCTGTGCAATACTCAAAATTGAGTACGGGACAGACTGGTGGCGTGTTGCGGTCATGGGCAAACTCTGGGATGAGCAGAAACGCGACCTCCCCGAAGACGGCCCTGAACAAAAGCTTGTCGACTCGCTGGACATCCAGCGTTGTCTTATCCTGTTTGACCTGTACTGGGGCGAAGTGTTCCGCAAACGCCTCTCCATTGACCACCGTACTTGGGCCAAGGAACTTGTGGGCGTGCGCAACAAGCTGGCCCACATCGGCGCGCAGGACTTCAACGACAGTGATACGTGGCGCGCACTCGATACCATGTCGCGCCTCTGCGAACAGATAGACCCGGAGCTCACGGAAGAGATACGCTCCCTACTCCGCGAGTCCCGCTACGGCTCTTCTGCTGGTTCCACCACGGTCACAGCGCAGGCTGTACAGGCCGCACCCAGCCCTGTCAAAGCAGAGGGGATGCTCACTGTGTCGCCGTCCGGGCTTCCCTGCTGGCGCGACGTTATCGAACCGCATCCCGACGTGGCGCAGGGCCGCTACCGCAATGCAGAGTTCGCCGCCGACCTAGCGCAGGTGTCACGTGGCGAAGGATCCTTTGAATACCGCGACCCAGTGGAATTTTTCGCCCGTACCTACGTTACCGAAGGCATGTCCGGCCTGCTGGTACAGGCTTTAAAGCGTGTTTCCGGCAAGGACGGCGAGCCCGTCATCCAGCTCAAAACGGCCTTCGGCGGAGGCAAGACCCATAGCATGCTCGCGCTGTATCATCTTCTGCGCGGCATGGTCTCGCTGGACAAGATTCCCACAGTGCGGCCCGTGCTGGAGCGGGCCGGACTCGCCAGCCTACCGAAAGTCCACGCCGCCGTACTGGTCGGCACGGCCCTCGACCCCAGCCGCAGTAAGCGTCCTCAGAATCTGCCCGGCATCACCATCAATACGCTGTGGGGCGAAATGGCCGCCCAGCTCGCGCTTTCCGTCGGCGACCCGAAACTGTACGACTTCGTGAAAGAGGCCGACAAGAAGGGCATCTCGCCCGGCTCGGAATCGCTCAAAAATCTTTTCGACGCCTGCGGCCCCTGCCTCATCCTTATGGACGAACTCGTGGCTTACGCCAAGCGCATCTATGGCGTGAACGGCCTGCCAGCCGGATCTTTCGATAATTTCATTACCTTTATTCAGGAAATAACAGAAGCCGCCCGCGCCAGCCGCAACAGTCTGGTGGTGGCCTCCATCCCGGAATCAGATATCGAGGTGGGTGGGGAAGCTGGTAAAACCGCTCTGGAAGCCATTGAGCATACCTTTGGGCGCATGGAAGCCATCTGGAAGCCCGTGGCTGCCAACGAAGGTTTTGAAGTGGTTCGCCGCAGGCTTTTTTTGGATTGCAAAAATCCTTCCGCACGCGAAATGGTATGCAGCCATTTCAGCGCCATGTACCGGGAAAATCCAACTGATTTTCCTCTGGAAGTCAGAGAAGTGGAGTACAGGAACCGCCTGCTGGCCTGTTATCCCATCCACCCCGAAGTATTTGACCGTTTGTATGAAGACTGGGCCACGCTGGAGCGTTTTCAGCGCACACGCGGCGTGCTGCGCCTGATGGCCGCCGTCATTCATGAATTGTGGATGGGCAGCGATGCGGGGCTGTTAATCATGCCCGGTTCCCTGCCTCTGGACGTGTCAGCCGTGCGCGACGAGCTGACGCGTCATCTGCCGGAAGGCTGGAACAGCCTTGTGGACAGAGAAGTAGACGGCAAGCGCTCCATTCCCTGGCAGCAAGATAAAAATGTTCTTCGCTACGGCAAGACTCTGGCCTCACGGCGAGTAGCCAGAACCATCATGTTGGGCAGCGCCCCTACAGTGAGGCAACAGAACGTGCGCGGCATAGAAGCCTCACGCATACGACTCGGTGTGGTGCAGCCCGGCGAGCAGATTGCCGTGTTCAATGATGCGCTCGGTTCTTTGCAAAACAGCCTTGCTTACCTGTACACGAACCCTTCAGGAGATCGGTTTTGGTATGATACCAGGCCGACGCTACGAAAGACGGTAGAGGATCGTGCGACACAGTTCTCGGCTTCTGAAGTGGAATATGAGATAGAACGCCGCATGAAAAAATTGCGACTGGAACCTCCATTTAAAGGTATACATATTTGCCCTGCTTCCTCATTGGACGTGCCTGACGACCAGACTGTCCGCTTGGTGATACTCAGCCCCAGCGAGACAGTGACGACTTCATCTCATGGCTGCACAGCCTTGGATATTGTTGAAAAATTTTGGGAAAGCCGGGGGAATTCTCCTCGAATTTTCCGTAATATGCTGGTCTTTCTTGCTCCTGACCAAACATCCATGTCGGCATTGGAACAGGAAACCCGTCGCTATCTGGCGTGGCAGTCCATTAAAAATGACAGTCAGGACTTAAACCTTGATGCTGCACAAAACAGAGAGACGGAAAACAGCCTCAAACGCAGTGATGAGACTGTTGAGCTACGATTGAACGAAACATGGTGTTGGCTTCTGACTCCGGCCATTACTCGCTCTGACATGAAAAATGTGGAATGGGAAAAAACAAGGCTCAGCGGCTCTTCAGAGGGAATTATAAGCCGGGCCGGCAAAAAGCTGCTGGAAAATGAAACTGTAATAGACAAGTGGGCTCCTGCGCTTTTGCTGATGGAGTTGGACAGCCTACTTTGGAAAGATGCAGACAGCCTGCAAATAAAAAAATTATGGGAGTATCTCTGCATCTACTGCTATCTGCCGCGTCTTTCCGATTACAGCGTACTTGAAAAGGCCATCCATGAAGGTGTGCAGGAAAAAGATTACTTTGCCTATGCAGCTGGCGTAAGTGAAGGGCGGTTTATAGATTTGAAATATGCCCAAAAGGCGTCTATAGATCGCAGTGGCTTCATAGTTCGTAAAAGTGCAGCAAAGAAGCAACTCGAACTGGAACATATACAAAATAATCCATCACCTTCTGGATTTGTTACTGATGCGGGAGTTTCGAATCCTCATCCTTCCGTGCAACGGGAAGGCGGGACACCTTTGACTACGGAGCGGACGGGCACAGAGCCCTCCACCTCTCCATCGCCCCTGTCTACGCCCAAAAGTATGCGATTTTTCCTCTCCGCACCCTTGGACGATACCCGCGTTAATCGAGACGTACAGCGTATCCTTGAAGAAGTTATTTCTCAGCTCGCAGCAGACAATGGGGTTACGTTGAGTCTGCGGCTTGAAGTGGAAGCTGGTGCCTCAAAAGGCTTCTCGCAAGAGACAATACGGGCAGTATCCGAGAATTGTCGGACATTGAAAATCAAGGAATTTGGCTTTGAGGAAGAAGAGTAGCTTTGCTTTTGAAATAATTACCTTCTTGGCCTTATTGTGAATTGTTGTAATCAAGCTAATGCTTTCAGCGTCCAACGGCGTCCCTAGAGGTTTTTTGAACTATTTTTATTTTTGAGGTACTTTTGTAGGTATTATCTTTTTGTATATATAAAAATATTT
>ERZ834859.2804-NODE-2804-length-14034-cov-4.932470_pt1 | contig 14034 bp, 13 predicted proteins | sample MGYA00519947_ERZ834859 | MGnify/ENA primary metagenome ERZ834859 (study PRJEB31850, sample SAMEA3708763) | human gut metagenome | biome: human gut; feature: human-associated habitat; material: faeces | place: China | collected 2014 ...
TTTATTTAAGAGGAAAACACCATTTGGTGGCTTTCCCTATACAGCATGTCAAAATTGAACGCTAACAAAATAATATTTAAAGAATAAACATATCATATAACATTTAAATGCCATTAAATAAATGAAAACACTTTATATAGCAGATGTTCGAAGTATGAATAGTAATGGTACTTCAAGAGGTCATTATTTTCCTGTAGCAGAAAATTACTACAACATATTTAAAGATAGCTGTAAAGTCTATATTACAGGAGGGCCTGTTTATAAAAATAGGTTTAATGAGATTTATACTCTACCTTATGATACATTTGAAAATAGCTCTATATTCATAAACAAAATCAAAATTTTAAAAAATATGATAGAGCTATTTAAAAAGAAATCTGAAAATGACATTATAATCATTCAAAGCAGTGCCGTAGCAACTGCACTTATTGGAATATTTCTTTTTAAACATTCTAAATGTAAAGTTTATACTATACAATATAATACAGAATGTACAAATAGCTTTACAAAAAAAATAATCTTTAAATTAGCTTCTTATAAAATTAGCGGAATCATCTGTCCAGATAAAACAATAGGTGAAGCTTATAAGCGTCCATATTGTATTGTACCAGACTATATATATACAGGTAATAGAACCAAAAACACGTTATCTTTTTCAGAAAGGAAATATGACTTTAGTTTATTAGGATTAATTTGTAAAGACAAGGGAGTTACCGAAGTTGCTCAAAAACTTAAGAATACCCCATATCAGATCCTGATTGCAGGAAAACCACAATCAGAAGAAATAAGAAAAGAACTTACCGAAATATGCAAGAATGCAAGTAATATAGAATTGAAACTTGAATACTTATCTGATAACGAATATGATACTGCCATAAAAAATAGTAAATATTGTATTTTAAATTATTCAGGTGCATATTCAGAACATAGTAGTGGTGTAGTATTTGATATTATTTTTAGAGGAACTCCTGTAATAGGCAGAAAATGTAAATATCTAAAATTCATTAGTGACTATAAGATTGGTATTACATTTGACTACTTAGATGATTTTAATCCAAATGAACTCCTAACACCAGCAGTACACCAAAAATTTACTGAAAACATAAAAAACTATTACTCTGTACATAAAGAATACATTTTATCATTAAAACAGTATTTAAATTTATAAAAGAATTAATAATCCATTAAAAACTCATTATAACATTTAATAGTTAATAATTATGTTCGACACTACATTTTCTCAAGACTCTATTAAGAGTAATAATATCCATCATGATCATCTTCCATTCTCTACTGAAGAATGTGCCTTTCTCATATGGGAAGAACATTGTGTAGAATGTGCTCCACCATATTGCTATCATAACTGTCCTTTATACAAATCCAGAAAAGATAGAAGGTGCATCAGAATGGAAAAAGGTCTACAAAAAGACTTCAGATATAGTGGAGCACTAAAATATGCCGTACGTTGTGAGTTCAGGAAATGGGCTAAACTAGAAGCTGTTTATAATGGAAACAAAATTTCTTTTAAAGCTAACAACACTTATCATACAATAAATAATGCTTTATCCAAAGGATTTTTATTGTGTGCCACACTTCTAAATAGAATATTTACGAGATATCAACCTCATAGTTGGTTTTTAAAACAACGTTCAAAGTGGTATCAAACACATCCGAAAACAAAGAATTGGTCTCCCAACATTTTCTATATAAAATGCCGTCTGGAAAATAAAGAAAATGTTGACCTACTTATTCAAATGGATGATATTAACCAAATAAGATATTCACAAATTTTCAAACTTAAAAAAGGAGAGAATGAGCTAATAATTCCTACTAACAAAATCTTTCATCCCCAAGAACACAATAAAATAAGAATTTTTCTAACTCCACTTGATGAAAGTAATACTATAATCAGTTTTTCATGGCTTAATCTACTTAAAGTATCTACTCCAAAAAAAGTCAATTCAGATAAAAAAGTTAAGCTAGTTGCCTGGGATTTAGATAATACATTATGGGAAGGTACACTTATTGAATCTGAGCAAGTCAAATTAAACGAAACAGCCGTCAAAACAATTAAAGAATTAGATAGAAGAGGAATTTTAAACGTTGTATTAAGTAAAAACGATCATGACCATGCAACTCAAAAACTAAAAGAACTAGGAATATATGACTATTTTGTAAGTTTTGGAATAAATTGGGGTCAAAAAAGTGAAAACTTAAAGAACATAGCTAAAAGATTGAATCTTGGGATTAATTCTTTTGCTTTCATTGATGACAATGTAAGAGAAAGGGATGACATGAATACAGCTCTTCCTGAAGTACGGGTTTACTCTGAAAAACAAATTGGTGACATATTACAACTGGAAGAATTCAATGTTCCTATTACAGAAGAAAGTTCCCAACGAAGACAGTCATATTTAAATGAAGCTAATAGAGAAAAATACCATGCTCAATTCAACGACAATTATGATTCTTTCTTGAAAGGTCTACAAATGAAGCTACAAGTTGAATACCTGTCAGATACAACATATGAAAGAGGATATGAACTTTTAGCAAGAAGTAACCAATTGAATTTATCAACAAACAGGTACTCTAAGGAAGAATATCGGAGTTTAGTTACTGACAAAAACAACCTTTGCTTTGTCTTTAGATGTCAAGATAGATTCGGAGATTATGGAATCATTTCATTTATGTCAATTAAAATCCAAAATAATCAAGCCCAAATAGTTGATTTTGTTATATCTTGTCGTATAGCCAAAAAGAAAGTGGAAAATGCAATTATATATGCAATCAAATCAATCCTCCAAGAAAAAAGCATCACTGACTTAAATGCACATCTTATTATTACAGCTAAAAACAAACCAATCATTGACGTATTTAATGAATTGCCATTCAAACAAGAAAATATAACAGATAAGTCTATAGATTATTCTATAACAAATCTGAATGATATCAAAGATGAACATATTATTGAAATAACATTACCTCAAAACAAATCAATATGAAAATTATTATAAATGCAGATGATTGTGGAATGTCTAGAAAAGTAAATAAGCATATAGAACAAGCTATTCTATCCCAAAAAATAAGTTCCACAACAGTAATGGCCAACATGAATGACTTTGAAGGAGCTGTTGAATTGTATAAAAAATATAATTCTCATATTTCTTTTGGAGTTCATCTAAATCTCACAGAGGGAACGCCTCTCATTCATAGTAATATACTCTTAGAACAAGGTATTCTAAAAAATGAAAAAGGAGCAATAACATTTACTGGTAATTTTAGATATAAATATCTTAACAAGGAAGTGTCTAAAGCTCTTTATCAAGAATTAGATGCACAAATTAATAAAGTAGTTGATAGCGGTATTAAAATATCACACATAGATAGTCACCATCATATTCATACTGGAGTATTCGTGTTACCCATTATAAAACAATTAGCAAAAGATTATCGTATTAATAAAATACGAAGAGTAAGTAATACGGCTTTAAAAAAATCAATTCTTCTTCAAAAGTTATGGATGAAATTTATGCAATCAGGAAATGTTAAATTCACAACAAGTGATTATTTTTTCGGATTCGATGAATTTATAAATTCAGGTTATAGAATGATAAAAAAAGAGGATGCCATTATCGAATTAATGTGCCATCCCGGAGGTATTTATCACCCTGAGGAAGAAGAGCTAATCTATAAAACGGATTTAAAAAGACTTTTTCATACAGAATTAATTTCTTATAATGAATTAGATATTTAAAATTTTCACTCAAATTCTGAATAATAAAATTCTTTATTACACATTATAATACAATTGATTATACTATCAAAAAAAATGTAATAAAAAAATCTCCTAAAGAAAATACAGCCTTAAAAAAAAAACAGAACTAAAACATATAAAAATTGTATTCTTTACTTACTAAAAATACAGAGTAAAGGTTATTTTCCTATAAAACTCACATCAGAATTAAGATCTTACTTCCATTAATACTAATTATGACTCTAAAAAAGAAAAAACTATTAGTCTTTCATCCGATCATAGCTCCTTACCGTATTGATTTATTCAATAAACTTTATAACGAATTTGATACGAAAATATATCTTTTTCAAAAGAATCTTTTAACTCAGAAATTTGACTACGAGAATATTTCAAAACAGTTTTTATTTAAACCCACTTATTTATTCCGTTACCACAAATTCCCTTTTATCAAAATAAGAAAGGGGCTTATAAAAGCTATCAATCATTTTAATCCTGACATCATATTAGTGCCAGAATATAAAATAGAAACACTTATCATTTCCTTATATAAGATTATATTTCGTAAGAAATTCAAAGTCATAAGCATAGTAGATGATAGCTATGACATGATAATGAATAACAATCATTTTTCCAAAAAACACAAATATGCAGAGAGCTTTATTCTTCCTCTCCTTGACAACATCATTAATATAGAACCAAGAGTAGTAACTTATTTTCAGAAGAAATACCATAAAGGTATCTACTTCCCTATTATTCAGGATGAAAGTAAACTTCAAACTAAATATCAAAAAGCATTACCTATCAGTGAAAAGTACATTGAACAATATAACCTGAAAGACCAAAAGGTAGTATTGTTTGTTGGACGTTTAGATAAAGTAAAAAACTTGCCAACTTTGATAAAGGTATTTAAACAAGTAAAAGCTTCCAATTGTAAATTGGTCATTGTAGGAGGTGGTGAATTAGAAAACAAATTGAAAATCATAGCCGACAGTAATGTAATTTTTACAGGAAGACTAGAAGGTTATGCACTTTATGCTTGGTATAACATCGCAGAAATTTTTGTTCTTGCAAGTACAAGAGAAGCATTCGGAGCTGTTACTAATGAAGCATTAATAGGAGGTTGTTTCACATTGGTATCTGAGTTAGCAGGATCTAATTGTTTGATTAATAATAACATAAACGGATTAACTTTTAATCCGTATAACGAAGAAGAAATGATAAAAACTATAAAGAAAAGTATAGAGAAGACACCTCTCCGGACATACCCTTTAGTAGTAAGAAAAAACAAAATGCAATACTCATTTTCAGAATACGTAGATAGTTTGATTAAAAATATAAAATAATGCTTTGCCTATCGTATAGGCTACTATTATCTTTTAATATATGACAAAAGAAGATTTCCTTAAACAATTTTTCCATACACTAAATGAAAACAAAGCTGATTACTTTGTGTACGGAGAATACTCACATCTTCCCAAAGATACAAATGGTAGTGATCTCGATATTTATATCTCTTCCGATGATATACATATTGCCCATCAAGTCTTTAATAAGGCCATCAAAGAAGAAGGTCTAAAACTTGTATCCTATTTTTCGAATACTCAAGCTCTTTTTTACAGATTTCTTTACTCAAAAAATAATATTCATTGGGGCATACAGATAGATATATTTGCTAAAGTTTATTATCATCAAAATGCGGCTTATTATCCTATGGATAGAATTAAACCGTATATCAAGCAACATAATAATATACACGTATTAGATATATCGGAAGCTTATTATATAAATTTCATAAAAGAAATACTTCATACAGGCAAAGCTAAAGAGAAATACCTAAAAGGCTTTATCTCTAAAATAAATATTCAACCGGAACGTATATCTGAACTAAAAGAGCTGTATGGAAATAAGTTTACAGAAATTGTAAAGAATAATCTTTCTGCCGAGACATTGCCTTTGCAAAATAAAAAATTACAGAAAGAGATTTACCATGCAATTCATAGAAAAGATTATATCAAAAGAGTACAGTTCTATATACACAATCTGTTCCGTCTTATCAATAAAAGACCAGGCTATGTTATTGCCATATTAGGGACAGACGGATCAGGTAAAAGCACTATTATTAATCAAATTACACCTATCTTAAACGAAGGTTTTCACCATGGTGTTATCTACAATCATCTTCGCCCGAATGTACTACCTGATATAGGAGTAGTGTTAGGAAAACGGAAGAAAGCAGAAGAAATAACAGTAGTTTCCAATCCACATGCAGAAAAGCAGTCCGGATTAATTGGGTCATTGCTAAGATGGGGATACTATATGATAGACTACACTGTGGGTTATCTGAAAACCGTATTTCCTGTAATACATACCAAATCTAAAGTATTTATCTTCGACAGATATTATTACGACTACTACATAGATCCTAAAAGATTTAAAACCAGTCTACCTCATTGGATCTTAAAATCAGGAGAATGTTTTGTACCTAAACCGGATCTCATTCTATGCTTAGGTGGAGAGCCTGAAAAAATCTATAGCCGAAAGCCGGAAACAAGCTTGCAAGAGGTAACAAGGCAAACCAATACGCTAAAGAAATTCTGCCAAACACATAAAAATGCTGTATGGATTGATACATGTACTGATATTGAAACAAGTACCAACCAAGCCATGGAAGCAATATGCAAAATGATGTCCAAACGTTTTTCAAACTTTAAATTCCAATGAAAGTCTTAGTTAATTGTTATGCGTGCTCTCCATACAGAGGGTCAGAACCAGGAATGGGATGGAATTTTGTAAAGTGTCTTGCCAAACATCACGAATTACACATTATTACAGAAAGCAAATACCAAACAGACTTGGAAAAGTATTTCAGTGAAAATCCTGAGGAAAGGAAATATTATCGCTTCTATTACATAAAACGAGAAAGACACAATATCCTACGCAAAATATACCCTCCTTCTTATTATTGGTTTTATAAGGCATGGCAAAAGAAAACTTTTAAGTTTGCAAAAGAACTTGATAAGAAATACAATTTTGATATTGTACATCAATTAAACATGATAGGTTATAGGGAGCCCGGATATTTATATAAACTTGAAAAGCCTTTTGTATGGGGACCGATTGGTGGATTTAATATAACTCCTTGGAAGCTACTCTCAAGTATGGGAACATACGGCTGCCTATTTTACTTTTGCAGAAATGTCATTAATATAATACAGATGCATACTTCAAAGCGTGTACAAACTGCAATAGATAAAAGCAAGGCATTAATCAGCGCAACAAAAGATGATCATGACAAAATAGCAGCCTTATGGAATAAAGAAAGTATCATTATCCCTGAAGTTGGATTTACTCCATCTCCCAACAGCATAGAACTTTGCCGAAGATCAGATAAGTTAAAACTATGCTGGTCGGGCTTGCACACCCCGAGAAAATCGCTAAATCTGCTGATAGAAGCGATATCACTTTGCAAACATAAAGAAAATATAGAATTGCATATCATTGGAGATGGAGAGTGTAATGCAAAATGGAAAAAGTTAGCTCAAAAATTATGTCTTAATCATATTATTTGGTATGGATGGATAAAAAGAGAACAAGCACTGAATATCATGCAAAATTCTCATGTATTTACTATTACCAGCCTGTCTGACGCAACCTCTACCGTATTGCTCGAAGCTCTTTCTTTAGGCTTACCCGTTATTGCCTTAAATCATTTAGGGTTTGCCAATGTAATTACGGATAAATGTGGCATAAAAATAGATATTACATCTAAGAAGCAATTAATAAGCGATTTATCTCATGCCATAGACTTACTTTATGAAAATGAAGACAAGAGAATGGAACTGGTAGCAGGTGCCATAGCAAGATCGAAAGAATTCTCTTGGGATAAGAAAGCTGAAACTATCAATCATATTTATAACCAAGTTATCAAATAAAATGAAGTATTATCGATTTAAAACGCATACCACAAGCTACTATTTCCCCAAATTAAAGAAAAATCAATCTTACATGTACGGATTATATAGTGCTTATGGAAACAAGATAGTTAAATTGTATTGGTGGGCATTTAAAAACTGTTTTTGGGTTCGTGCATTGCATGCTGTAAATGAAAAGAATTTTGCTTTTCCCTACGAGCTGATTAAAACAGTAGAAGGAGGGGACAGCTTAATGGCTTTTAATATGGGATCTCCGGGTGCAGAACAAAAGATTTCAATTTTAGGATATGATTATTCTACCCGGTCTCCTTTTTTTGCCAAGTTCTCTCAAAAAAAGAGAGCGATGGAATTAAGCAAAAATGAAATTCAAATTCTTACAGCACTGAAAGATACAGGTATCGCTACTACTTTATTCGATTATAAAATTACAGATAATTATGTATTCTTGAAAACAGAATGTGTACAAGGTACTCGGCCACAAAGTAGAAATATAAACGAAAAAGTGGTAGAGATAGCTATCCGACTTTCAAAAATACATCTGACAGGTCTAAAAGAAAAAGAGAACATACAATACAGTTTTTCCCATGGTGATTTCTGTCCCTGGAATTTTTTAGTATGTGATGGAAACTTAAGACTTATCGATTGGGAAATGGCTGCTGACAGACCTCTGGGGTATGACATTTTTACTTATCTGTTTCAGACTTCGTTCTTATTTGAAGAAAAAGCATTGACAGATATATTGAAAATAAACGAAAGCTATATCAATACATATTTCCAAGCTTTTGACATTATTGACTATTATCCATATCTGAAAGAGTTTGCTAACTTCAAACTAAAAGAAACTTCTCCGGATAGTTCACTTTATCCCAAATACCAAACTTTATACAACTTTTGCAATTAAGATGAGACCAAGGATTCTGTTTATCATGCATATGCCTCCCCCTGTTCATGGAGCAGCCATGATGGGAAAATATATTCACGACAGCCGTGTAGTGAATGAAACATTTGATTGCCACTACATCAATCTTGCCACTGCAAAAGACTTGGCAGATATAGGAAAGATACGGTTGAAAAAGTTTACGCAGTTTTACCAATTGCTAAGTAAAATCCGGAAAGAAGTAAAACGTATCCGACCGGAGTTGGTGTATGTGACTCCCAATGCCAAGGGAGGGGCTTTCTACAAAGACTTTATCGTGATACAGATGCTGAAAAGTATGGGATGCAAAGTGGTAGTGCATTATCATAATAAAGGGGTATCACTAAGACAAGATAAGGTAATAGACAATCTGCTGTATCGTATCTTCTTTAAGAAACTGAAAGTTATTTTACTGGCGGAAGCTCTTTATGCAGATGTACAGAAGTATGTAGCACGTAAGGATGTATTTATCTGTCCGAATGGGATTCCGGAAGCATTGACAGCCGAACCTTCTGCGATAAGACATAATGCAATTCCTAAACTTTTATTTTTATCGAACTTACTGATTGATAAGGGAGTATTTACCTTACTGGATGCTTGCAAGATTTTGAAAGAAAAAGGATATCAGTTTACCTGTGATTTCGTGGGAGGCGAAACGGCTGATATTAATGCTGAACGGTTTAATCAGGAGGTACAGGCACGCCAATTAACAGATATTGCTGAATACAAAGGTAAAAAATACGGAAAAGAAAAAGATAGCTTCTTTAGAAATGCGGATATTTTTGTTTTCCCAACTTATTATGAAACATTTGGCTTAGTAAACCTTGAAGCGATGGAGTATAAACTTCCTGTTGTATCGACAAATGAAGGAGGTATACCGGATGTAATTAAGGATGGAGAAAATGGCTTTATATGTCTTAAAAAGAATCCGTCTTCTCTTGCTGATTGTATAGAAAAACTTTTAATTGATGAAAATCTTCGACATAAAATGGGAGAAGATGGCTATCAGAAATTGAAAAAGCACTTTACCTTAGAAGCTTTCGAAAATAATATTACCACAATATTAAATAAAGCGATTCAATAATAAAAAAACTACCTTGTGAAAACCAATCAACTCAAGTTACTCATACTTGTGCTTTCAAGCCCAATTGCTTTTACGGTTTCAGCACAACAAAACACTTCTACCCTAACCTACCGGGTTGAAACGTCCGGAAATGTATCGGAGGGTACATACGCTCCACTTTGGTTTACTGCCAACCGGTATGGATTGTCGGGCAATGAAACTAAAAGCGGATACCTGCGTGCGGGAATGGAGTATAAAAAGGCATTGAAGCATCATTGGAAAGTACAGGCTGGCATAGACTTGGCCGGGGCAGTGAACCAGACCAGTGGTTTTGTGGTGCAACAGGCGTATGGGGATATTTCGTGGCGTTTTCTGACACTGAGCATAGGAAGTAAGGAAAGGCCGGGTATTCCGATGGAGAAGTACGAACGGCTGAGCAGCGGAATGATGGTAGAGGGTGCAAATGCAAGGCCTATCCCGCAAATACGTGGAGAAATAGCAGAGTATATCGCTGTACCGGGTACCGGATGCTGGCTGGCTTTTAAAGGACACATGGCGTATGGGATGCTGACGGATAATAACTGGAAAAAGAATTTTGTACAAACGGAGCATGACTACGGAAGGGATATTCTGTATCATAGCAAATCGCTGATGTTCCGAATCGGGAACAGGGAAAAGCTTCCGGTAGAGTTTGAATTCGGCTTGATTGATGCGGCTTTGTTTGGTGGAGAAAGGATGCGAAAGCAAAAGGACGGAAGCTTTAAAATGGTACAGGATATGCCGGATGGACTGAAGAGTTTTTTCAAGGCATTTCTGCCGCTGAGAAGTGAGGATAAAATGGCAAACGTGGAAGGGAATCATGTGGGTAGCTGGAACTTTGCACTGAATTATTATCTGAATGACTGGAAATTCAGGGTGTATCTGGAGCATTATTTTGACGATCATTCGCAGATTGCCTGGCAGTATGGAAGATGGAAGGATGGTCAGCTGGGAATAGATGTGACACTGCCGGAAAATCGTTTTGTAAGCCGTGTGGTATGGGAAACGATGTCGACCAAAGATCAGACTGGCCCCATTCTGTATGACGGGTTTGCGGGTAGTTTTCCGGAATATCAGGTGAGTGCAAAGGATAATTATTATAACAATGGGGAGGCTACTTCCTGGCATCATTGGGGAATGGGGATAGGAAATCCTCTCCTGCCGGGACCGATTTATAATACGGACGGTATTCTGATGTTTAAAAGCAACAGGGTTCGCTCGAATCATGTGGGGATAGAAGGTAATCCTACAAGGGAATGGAATTATCGTGTGCTGGTATCGTTTGCACGGCACTGGGGTACGTATGACAAGCCTTTGGACAGGCAGCGTAAACAGTTCAGTTCGCTGTATGAGGTGACTTATACACCTGTGTGGACAAAAGGATGGAGTGTATCGGCTGCATTGGGACTGGACAGAGGGAATTATTTAGGAAATTCAACGGGTGGAATGCTGACACTGAAAAAAACGGGTAGCATCTTATAAAAATGGGAAAGGGATTTTACAAGATAGGAATAGTGGGATGGATGGTCTTGCTGCTCCTGATGGGTGGATGCAAGAAGGCACCCATCAACGATAAAATAGAGGGGATGTGGAAACTGGAAGAGTTTACTACACACGAAGACGGAAAAACGCATCCCTGCGAACGGATTTATTATAGTATACAGCTGTGGGTGGTGGATGTAGCTGAGAAACAGGGTGCTCATGGTTACAAGCCTTCGGTGGGCCGTTTTATGTATGGAGAGGATGAAAAAACGGTTACAATGAAGGATTTTCATTATCGGGACTGGACAACAGACAGCAAAGAGGCTACTGCTTTGGAGGACTTGATACCGTATGGAATAAATAGTCTGGAAACGACTTTCGAAGTGGTAAAAGCGGATGGAAAGAGCCTGATTTTACGTTCGGATTATGCCACACTAAGATTTACAGGTTTCTGAAAAAACAGGAATAAAATAAAATACAGCTAAATTGTTGATTGAAATCATATTCTTTCTATATTTGCAAATACAGTTACTTAGCACCCAATGAATAGCAAAAGGAAAAATTATACTCCAACCCCCAGGCATAACCCGGAAGTGCAAGCTCGGCGTATAGACAGGCTCAGCGAAAATGTAGCACAGCTAAATAAGGTTTTGAAGAGTGTTACTACATCGTATGACAGACATATGGAGCATCTGTCTGCATTTGCCAAGCATGATTTTAATATAAATTTCTAATACGGATGGATGTCAAGCAGATTTTAATAATAGATGATGAAGCTGTTCAGGCACAAGCTTTGACTGCAACGATAAAAGAGATATTTCCGGAAGCGAATGTCTTTTTTGCATCGGGTAAGGAGGATATTGAATACTGCATAGAAAATAAATTCTATAATCTGGTATTGCTCGACCTGCGAATGGATTGCTATGAATTTGACGGAATGTCGCTGGCTCAAAGAATCATCGAAATCAATCCGTTTTCCAAAATTTTATTTGTATCAAAGTTTATTGTGGAATATATGCCTCAATTGTCTAAAATGCTGGCAAGAGGGGAAGTGATCGGATTCTCGGAAAAAAGAACATATGACGAATGGAAACCGGAACTGAAAAATATTATAGAGGAGTATTATTTTTCAATAGAAAATGAACCTTCGAAAGTGAATGTAGCACTTCTCTCCTACTATATGGACTTGAAAAATGAAAACGATGCGTTTAAGAAGGGAAAGAAATACGAAGATTTTATTGCTGTTCTTTTCAGAAGTATCGGATTTCAGGAAATCATGAAAAGGGTGAAGGACGAGTCGCTGAACGAGGTGGATTTAGTGATCCGAAATGATATAAAAGATGAATTCCTTTCTAAATTCGGAAAGTATATATTGATTGAATGTAAAAATAAGCCGGATACGAAAACGGATAAGAATGATTATATTCTCTTCCATAGCAAACTGGAAAATGCTTCGAATATGGCCGAACTAGGCTTCTTGTTTACAACCTCATCTGTAACACGTAATACGTATATAGAGGCGGCAAGAAATTCTAAATCGAGCAAAAAGGTCATCATCATAGACAATGTGGCGATGTCGCAATTATTGCAATATGATAACCTGAAAGAAGGATTGAAAAAAATTATTGACAGCCAGGTAAAAGATAACTAACTGGTGTTTCGTAAATTGACTTTTGCTTAAATAATATGCAGGAGGCCTGGGAACGGGTCTCCTTATTTTATTCCATAAACCGGAGTGTCTGGTTCACTCCTCTTCCATCAACACCGTCTGCACCGTCTGCCACACAGAGGGTTCCAAAAGAAAATAGGGAACAGCTTCCGGGCTTCCCTCAAAATAAAAGAATAAATGCTTGATACCGGGTGCCTCGGAATAGGTATAGGGCTGGATGCGGACAATGGCAATGCCCCGCGCCTGAAGACGGGACAATAAACGCACACGCTGACGCTTGTTCAGCGATTTATACTTCTGATAAAGGGTATCTATGTCGTAAGTTTTCATCATGCTTTACAGATTGGACTTGGATACGCAAAAATAATATTTAATCTTATTATATATGCTAAAACTGAAAGAGTTATCTCTTCTGACTTCCAGAAGAGAGCTATCGTCGTTGCCTGATGGCAAGTTGCTTATCAATACGATTAATGCTCATTCTTATAATACGGCTCTGAAAGACAGCCTGTTTGCCGAAGCACTGACCAAAGGGGATGTACTGATTCCCGACGGGGCCAGTGTGGTGATGGCGTGCCGGTGGCTGAAGGCGAAATCGCAGCCTGTGGAGCGTATTGCGGGATGGGACTTGTTTGTGCACGAAATGGACAGACTGAACCGGAAAGGGGGTACGTGTTTCTTTATGGGGAGCAGTGAGAAGGTGCTGGAGCTGATCCGGAAGCGGGCGGCTGTGGATTATCCGAACATCAAGGTGGAAACGTATTCGCCTCCGTATAAGCCGGAGTTTAGCGAAGAGGATAACAAAGGGATTATCGAAGCGATTAACAGGGCGAATCCGGACTTGCTGTGGATTGGTATGACGGCGCCGAAGCAGGAGAAGTGGACGTATACGCACTGGAAGGAACTGGATATTCATTGCCACGTGGGAACGATTGGGGCGGTGTTTGATTTCTTTGCGGGTACGGTGGAGCGTGCTCCGCTGTGGTGGCAGGAGCATGGCCTGGAGTGGTTGTACCGTTTGCTGAAGGAGCCGAAACGGATGTGGAGACGGTATATCATCGGGAACACGCTGTTTCTGAAGAATGTGGTAAAAGAAATGATAAATTAATTTATATATAAAGAGAATGAAAAGATATTGCCAGACTTTGGATCTCTACGACGACAAGGAGCTGATAGCGG
>ERZ834859.2806-NODE-2806-length-14033-cov-2.970597_pt1 | contig 14033 bp, 13 predicted proteins | sample MGYA00519947_ERZ834859 | MGnify/ENA primary metagenome ERZ834859 (study PRJEB31850, sample SAMEA3708763) | human gut metagenome | biome: human gut; feature: human-associated habitat; material: faeces | place: China | collected 2014 ...
ATTCGTCAAGCGGGTGCCCGACCCGGGCGACCTGCGATCCAACCGCATCGAACTCACCGAAAGGGGCCGCAGGGCCGCGGCGAGCGCGGACCACGCCATCCGCAGGGTCAACCAGCAGATGTACCGGGACTTCACCCCCGAGGAATTTTCCCAGATCGTGCATTTTTACCAGCGGATGCAGCAACAGATAGCTGGAGATCGCACGCGCGTTCTCCTGCTGGCGGTCCATGCGCAGGGCGAGCGTCTGAATACCACGACGCACCGAATCGCATTCGTTCGGCGCAAGCACGCCACCCAAATGATTCTGCGCGAAGTAGACACGTTTGCCCAACCCGTCGTCCTTGACCACCACAAGACCGGCGTTGACTTCGGAATGGCCGGCCAGATACTTGGTAGCGGAATGGATGACGATGTCGGCACCTTGGTCGAGCGGCAGCTGCAGATACGGGGTAACGAATGTGTTGTCGACAATGGAAATCGCACCATAGCGATGAGCGATTTCAGCAATCTTCGTCACATTGTTGACCTGCAGCAACGGATTGGTAAGAACTTCGAAATACACGGCCTTCGCCGGACAACCATGCGCGGGTCCCTTGGCGGAGTGCCCGGAAACAGCGGCATCAAGCGCTTCGTAGTCGGCGGATTCACGGCTCCGGTGTTGTTGTCATTCACCGGCAGGCCATGAACAAGCTGAGTGTTGAATCTGGTCATGATGCGCACCCCCTTGGGTTGTGGTTCATTGCCGCGTGCCATTCACGCGGTCGCTGGTACCCACTAAACCGCATCCTGCGTTTCAACGCGCGCCGCACCTTATCAACGTTGGTTATAGAACGCGCGAATCGCCATAACATTTTCCTGTAAGCAGCTATCAAACGGCGGAGATGCAAGACACCGCACCGCAATCGCAAAAACGTCGCCTGCATAAGGAGCGTGTGTCGGTTTCCTAAGGGAAAGACGTTTCGATGGCAATTGGAGGATGGGACGTCCACAACCGATCGAAAGACGATCGCAAACAATCGGAGGAAAATAGAAAAAGCGATTGTGCAAGCACACAATCGCTCATCCATGCAAAAAGGCTACGTAGGAAAAATTACGCTAGCACAGCAGCCACCCGGCGCACAGCCTCACGCAACTGGTCCTCGGATTTAAGCAGGCTGAATCGTACGTAATCCTTGCCCACTTTGCCAAAACACATGCCCGGCAGCGCGGCGACGGCGGCACGTTCCAACAGCGTGCCGGCGAACTGTTCACCCGTCTGATCTTCAGGAGCATGCACCCAAGCGTAGATGCCACCGTCTGAATCGAAAACATCAAGTCCGGCTTCACGCAATCCACCTGCCACGATTTCGCGACGAGACGCATACCGTTCCGCAAGTTCGGCCACACAGCTCTGATCCGACAGCAGTGCCACAGTGCCCGCGTCTTGAATGCTGGACGTAACCATGGAACCCATTTGATAGTGGTACTGCTTCACATGAGACACAATGTCGTCGTTGCCCGCGATGAAACCGGCACGCCAGCCGGCCATCGCATACATTTTCGACAGCGAGCATACTTCCACCGCAACATCGAAGGCACCCGGCAGCGACAGTATGCTGATTTGCTGCGCATCGACCCCCAATCCCGCATAAGCGAAATCCTGCACGATCGCGAAATGATGCTCATGAGCCAAATCGATGGCACGTTGCAGAAACCCACGCGGAGCCTGCGCACCCGTCGGATTGTTCGGATAGTTGAGCACCAGCACTTTCACACGATTCCACACTTGCGCAGGCACCGCATCCAAATCAGGCAGGAAGCCACGTTCCGGCAGCGACGGCAGCAGAACCTCCTCGGCACGGCTCATCACCGTCATGCAATGATACGAGGGGTAATACGGATCCGCATACGCCACAGCGTCGCCCGGGGAGACCAACACCGCGAACAGCGCCGCGAGACCATCAACCGCGCCCTCCACGGCAAAAAGCTGTGTTTTCCAATCGACCTCAACACCATACGTGTTGCGATACCAACGTTCGGTGGCCTGCAGAAAACTCGGTTTGCCGTCGAACGGCGAATAACGGGCATTGGCCGGATCGTCAACCGCCTTTTTGGCCACTTCTCGAATGAAGTCAGCGGGGAACGCATCCGGATTGCCTTTGGCCAGGTCGATCACGTCGGCCCCGTCCGCAACCGCTGCAGCCACTTTGCGATCCATATCGGCGAACACATTCGGCGGAATCGACTGCGCCACCGTAGTGAACGCAACAGGAGAAACATACGAAGTCATTCATCAACCCTCCCTATCATCGTGCGACTGTATATGCGCACATTCACGCATATACGCAACCATCAGTGCGTCACCTTGCGTGCGAACCAATCGCCGATCCATTGAATGATCTGCACAATGACGATCAGAATAATAACAATCACGACGAGCACGCCGGTTTCGTAACGGTTATAGCCGTATTGAATGGCCATATCGCCGATGCCGCCAGCGCCGATCGTTCCGACCATTGCGGAATAGCCAATCAGTGAAATAATGGTGAGCACCACACCACGAATGAACGACGGCAAGGCCTGAGGGAATACCGCATCCACAATGATTTGGCGTGTGGTGGCACCAGTGGAGATGGCAGCTTCAAGCAAGCCCGGATCAACTTCGGAAAACGCGCTTTCCGCGATTCGCGCAAAGAACGGCACCGCGGCGATCGACAGGGAAATTGCGCCACCTGTCGGCGTGTAAGGATCACCCAGAATCAATTGCGCAACCGGAATAAGCACCACCATGAGAATCAGGAACGGCAGCGAACGAATCGCGTTGACGATGAAACCGACAATAACGTTCAACGCATGATTCGGCGTGAACAAACGATTTTCGGTCAAATACAGCAGCAACGCCACCAACGTGCCCAATACCACGCCGATAATCGCCGACACCACAACCATGTATGCCGTGTCGATCAACGCCTGACCGAGATTGTCTTGAAGGATTTCCAGAGTTTCTTCCATTGTTCTCACGCCTCCTGATTATCCGCAGCTTCGGCGGCCACAACCAGCTGCCCACGATCAAGTTCCCGATAGCTGAACACATGCGTTCTCAACGTATTCAACGCCTGCACCAGCGGCTCCCCCGCGCCAGAAACGAGCACAATCAGAATGCCGATGGCCTGCGAACCGAAATATTCCACATTCGCATGCAGCACGTCGATGCTCACGCCGTAATCCTGCGCGACCCGGCTGATGAGCGGTTCGAGTGCCGCATCCCCCTTGTATCGCAGTTCCACGATGGTGCCGGCCGGCAGCGACGGCACCAGCTGCGGCGGCACCGCAATGCCCAGATAGCGTTCCACCAACGCTTTGGTGGTCGGATGCTTCGGCGTGCTGAACACGTCGAAGGTGTTGCCTTGCTCCACTACCACACCGTTTTCCATAACGGCCACTCGGTCGAAAATCTGCTTCGCCACGTCAAGCTGATGCGTGATGAACACGATGGTAATGCCCAGTTCGCGGTTGATGCGTTGCAGAAGCGCCAGAATGCCTTCCGTGGTTTCCAGGTCAAGTGCGCTGGTAGCTTCATCGCACAGCAGGATTTCCGGCTTGTTGGCGAGCGCACGTGCGATGGATACACGCTGTTTTTGCCCGCCCGACAGGCTTGACGGGTAGCTGTCGATTTTGTTTTCCAAACCGACCAGTGCCAGCAGTTCGCGGATGCGTGCCGACCATTGCGCTTTCGGATATCCGCCGGCTTTCAGCGCGAATTCGATGTTCTTGCCGACCGTGACATTGGTGATCAGGTTGAATCCTTGGAAAATAAAGCCGATTTTCTTGCGCAGGTCGCGCAGCTGACCGCCTTTGAGTGCGGTGATGTCGCTGCCGTCGATCACCACATGACCGCCCGTCGGTCGTTCCAGCAGGTTGATGGTGCGCACCAACGTGGATTTGCCTGCTCCGGAGAAGCCCACGATGCCGAAGATTTCGCCTTTTTCCACGCTGATGTTCACATGTTTGACCGCTTCGACGATTCGTCCGCCTTCATGAAAGGTCACGGACACGTCGTTGAGTTCAATAACGCTCATGGTTCGTTCCTCGTTCCGTTCAAGTACGTGTTTACGTTCGTTCGATACGTTTCGTTTGATACGTTTCGTTTGATGAATCTCGTTTGCATAAAGCCCGTATGAGTTTCCCAATTCATACGGGCCTTTGCATATTACCTATCGCCGCGCTGCAGCGGTCACCAAGTGGTCGGCTTGCCGAAATCCTTGAACTCGCTCTTGGCGATGGCGTCCTTGAATTTCTGACTGACGAGCAGTTTCTTGACGGCCTTGCCGAAGTCGGAATCGACGTCCTGGGTACGGACCACGAACACTTCGATCACGCCATCATCCTGCTTTTCCATGGCGAGCGCATCGGCAGGCTTCAGATCAGCAGCCCAAGAGTAGTTGCCCGGCACCAGAGCCACATCAACGGTGTCCAAGGAACGGGCCAGCTGTGCAGCATCGATCGTTTTGATTTTGAGGTTCTTCGGATTGGATGCGATATCGTTGACCGTAGCCTTGGTGGCATCGACTTCGCCCTTGAGCGTCACCAGACCCTGCTGCTGGAGCACGCCGAGAGAACGTGCCAGGTTAGAGCCATCGTTCGCGATTGCGACCGTAGCTCCGTCTTCGATGTCATCGATGGACTTGTACTTGTTGGAATAGATGCCCAAGCCAAGGGTTGGGGTCTGTCCAAGGGAGGTCAGGTCGAGATTGTTGTCGGCGGTGAACTTCTTCAGATAATTGCCATGCTGGAAAAGATTCGCCTGAATGGAACCAGATGCAAGTGCCTTATTGGGCTGCACATAATCGTTGAACAGCTTGGTCTTCAGTTTGAAACCGTCATCCTTCAGCAGTGGCGCGATGACCTTGTCGACCATGTCGCCGTATGGTCCTGCGCACACGCCGACGGTGATTGTGGTGGTTTTGCCCTTCGTGGTGTTCAGGCTTTCCTTGGATGCGGATGCGCTGTTGCCGGAACCGCATGCCGCAACGGAAATAAGTGTTGCAGCGGCAAGTACTGCTGCGGCGATTCGTTTGATGCCGTCCGGCCTCTTGAAAATAGCGATGGTCATGGTTGTTTTCCCTCTCCTACTTGTTTTGAAAAAATACGATTATTCCGTTACCGGCTTACTGGCTTCGACGTCGGCTTTGGCCTGTGCGACGATGTCTGGATTGTGGATGGCGAAGGCTTGTTCGGCGAGATGCACTTCGCGGGTTAGGAATTCGTGCAGCTTGCATTCGTAGCCATGCTCGCGTCCGACTTTGGCGATATAGCCGTTGATGTAGTCGACTTCCGTTGGACGTCCCTTGGTCAGGTCTTGATACATGGACGGATAGTGCAGCGGATGTGCCACGCCCGCGGTGTGCAGAATGGTTTCGACTTCCGTTTCGCGCGTGCCCAACAGTTGGTATCCGGCTGCTTCGGCCACGCTGTAGGCTTCATCGACCAGCTGTTCGGTGAGCCAGCGTGCGTCGGGATGCGCATGGAATTCGCCGAAACGAATCTGGTACATGGTACACAGCGTGTTCAGTACCGAGTTGAATACGATTTTCGCCATGCACATGCCGATGAAGTTGTCCACGATGGTCGGGTTGAGCGTGGCCGTTGCGAAATCCTCGTACAGCGCCTGCTCGTGTTTGCTCACCTCGTCAGTCACATCATCCGCGTAGGCACACAGGTTCATGGCCTTGGCATGTACTCCGCCGGTGAAGTTGAAATCGCCGGGGCCGTACACGTAGGCACCGATCAGTGCGGTACCGCCGTAAATGCAGTCTGTGGAGAAGTATTCGTTGAGCTTTTCGAAGTGTCCATAGCCGTTCATGGCGGAGAACACGATCTGCTTCTCATTGAACAGATGGGCGCAGCGCTTGAGCACGCCGTCAAGCTGCATCTGCTTGAGGAACACGATCCACACGTCCGGCTGGCCGGCGTATTCCTCCGGATAGTACACGTTGATCGGCACGAGATGGCGGTCTTCACCGTCTTGCGATACGTAGGCACCGCCCTGCTCGCGGATCTTCTCGACATTCGGCTTCCATGTATCGACGAAGTCGACGTCTTTGTGCGCGAATTCCTGCAGCAGCACACCGTACTGGATGCCCATTCCGCCGGCACCGATCACTGCGTACTTCATGTTCCGTGCTCCTCTCTCGTAAAACATCTCGCTTGTTTTTCAAGCAGACAATCACAAGATATCGGAAAAACAACATGGCAACATCGGCGTGGCTATATACGCTTTTTATGGAAGGCGCGAATCGTAATAATTGTTTTTTATATAGCGTTATCAGCAATCATATATTTGTATGTAAATATGATTATCTGAATATAGAAAAACCTTCCGCCTGAAGCGACGGAAGGTTCAAAATATTTAGTTTGATTAACTAGCTATCAGTCGACCACACCTTTTTCGACCACGATTTCATCAGGATCGACTTCGTCGCCATACACCGGCTTCAGTGTCTCCTCATAATCCTTGTGGAAGAAGTTTTCATCGCCAAGCTTGTCGATTTCGTCGTTGATCCAGTCAAGCAATTCCTTATTGCCCTTCTGCACTGCGGCAGCGATGGTGTCCTTATCGCCCAGTTCGGTGATACCGACCTTGAAGCCCTTGTTGGACTTGGCCCATGCGAGCACCTCGGTGTTGTCGGTGGAGAAGGCGTCGCCACGGCCGTCGAGCAGCGCGTTGTAGGCATCGGCGTACTGGTCGTACTTCTGCAGCTTGATGTCGGGGTAGTTTTTCTCGAAGAAGGTTTCGGCGGTGGTGCCCTTGGTCACGATCAGGGTCTTGCCCTTGAGCTGGTCAACGTCGGTGATTTCGGCGTTTTCCGGGGAAACGACGCCCAACGCCACCTTCATGTACGGCTTGGCGAAGTCGACCTTCTCCTTGCGCTCGTCGGTGACGGTGAAGTTGGCCAGCGTGATGTCGACCTTGTTGGAGGTGAGCACGTCGACTCGGGCGGCGGCGTCAACGGAGGTGTATTCAACGTCTACGCCAAGATCCTTGCCCAAGCGCTCGGCGAAGTAGACGTCGTAGCCGGCGTTTTTGCCGTCCTTGTCGACGTAGCCGAACGGGGCCTTGTCGGAGAACACGGCGACCTTGAGCTTGCCGGACTTCTTGATCTCATCCAGAGTGCGGGCGGTGGCGCTGCTGCTGGAACTGGAATCGCTACCCGTGGAGCCTTCGTCGCTCGGAGTGGCCGCGGACGGACCGCAAGCAGCCACGGAGGCTGCCATGATCAACGCGGCCGATGCGGCCACGATGCTCTTGAATGTTTTGTTGACGATTGATGCGGTCATGGTTTCTCCTCTCTTGCAAAGATGACTGCTATCAAAATCTTGGGTTTCGCCGATTCGCGCTATTTCGCGCTACTGTTCGGACCGTTCGGATTGCTCGGCGGACTTGCGGTGCCGGTCGAATTCAAACGTATGCAGGAACTGCTTGGCACGTTCGGTGGTCGGATTGGTGAAGAATCGTTCGGCATCGTCGGACCGTTCCACAATGCCGCCATCTTCAAGCAGGATCACCTGGTCGGCGATGGCTCGCGCGAATTGCATTTCGTGCGTCACGATGAGCATGGTCTGGCCGGAATCGGCGAGTTCGAGCATCACGTCGAGCACTTCGCGCACCATTTCCGGATCGAGCGCGGCGGTGACTTCGTCGAACAGCAGCACTTCCGGATGCAGGATCAGCGCACGGCAGATGGCCACGCGTTGACGCTGGCCGCCGGAAAGCTCGTGCGGCCAGGAATCCTTGCGGTCGGCAAGGCCGACGCGTTCCAGAAGCCTGATCGCCTCCTGCTCGACTTCGCCCTTATCTCGCTTCTGCACCAAGGTCGGCGCCAGTGTGATGTTGCCAAGCACGGTTTTGTTGGGAAACAGGTCGTAGCTTTGGAACACCATGCCAACGCGGGTACGTAGTTCGCTGCTGCGCTTGCTGCGTCCAGCGGACTCAGTGCCCGGCTTGCCCGTTTCGATCACTTCGCCGTTGAGCGAAATGGTGCCGCCCTGAATCGGCTCAAGGCCTGCGATGGTGCGCAACAACGTCGATTTGCCGGAACCGGAAGGCCCAACGATCACAAACACCTTGCCATGCGGCACGTCGAACGAAATATCGTTCAGCACTGGCCTGTCGGCATTGGCGTACTGCTTGACCAAATGCGCAATCCCAAGACTTGCTTGGCCTGCCTGAGTCTGCTTGCCCGCTGCGTCAGTCATGCGACCACCTCTTTTCCAGTCGGCGGGCCACGATGGACAGCGGCCAGCACACGATGAAGTACATGAAGAAAATCACCCCGTAGATCCACAGGGTTCCGGTCGGGTATTGGAAACGGTTCGCGTCGATGATCTGTTGACCCACTTTGATGACCTCGACCACGCCGAGAAGCACGGCCAACGACGTCGTTTTCACGATTCGTGTCGCCAGATTCACCGAAGCCGGCAGAAGCCTACGCAACGCTTGCGGCAGAATCACTGTGACGAACGTCTGCCAGTCACTCAACCCAAGCACATACGCGGACTCATACTGGGCTTTCGGAATCGACTCAAGCGCGCCACGCACCAAATCGCCCAATTCCGCGCCGCCCCACAGCACGAACACGAACACGCATGCGCCGGTCGCATCCAAATTCCAATTCCACGCACGGGCGAAACCGTAAAACGCGATGAACAGCAACGCCAATTGCGGCATGATGCGAATGAAATCCAAATAAATCCTGGTCAGCACACGGATGACGGGATTTTTCATCGTCATCAGCCAGCCGACGACCAATCCCACCGGAACGGAAAGGCCCACCGAAACGCCGGCGATCCATACCGTAACCCACAGGCCCTGCAGCAGGCGCGGGAACACGCCCGGCTCGAGCAGAATCTCAGCGCCGCTCATAGTCGAACCTCCGTTCCAGCCAAGTGCCGAACAATGAGATCGGCAGCAGAATCACCAAGTACGCGACGACCAGCATCAGCAACGATTCGTACGTGCTGTAGTACATGCCGATCAGATCCTTGGCCATGTACATCACGTCGGCGAGCGCGATGGCCGACACGACGGATGATTCCTTGATCAGGAAGATCACGTTGGCCACAATGCCTGGGATGGACGTGCCGATGGCCTGCGGAATCACCACGCGGCTCAAGGTCTGCCATTGGCTCAGGCCCAGCACGTATGCGGATTCGCGCTGCACGTTCGGAATGGTTTCGAGGCCGCCACGCATCGCTTCGGCCATGTAGGAGCCGCCGAGAAAGCCGAGTCCCACGATCGCGCATTGTTCCGCGGACCAGACAACGCCAAGCTTCGGCAGACCGAAATACAGGAAATACAGTTGTACCAGCAACGGCGTGTTGCGGCTGAGTTCGATGTAGACGCGCACAATCTGCTTCAACACTGGGATGCGTGCGATTTCAATGCCCGCGCAGATGAGACCGACCACAATCGAAAGCACGATGCCGAATACGGAAATGAACAACGTCATCGCCGCACCGTTGACGAAGAACGGCGCGTAGTGCGTCACGAATGTCCAGTCGAACACACGCGCCTCCCCTCTTTCTCGCTAGGTTTTCGAATGTTCTGCGGATCGTTTGAAGCCTTCTCAGGCTGTTTCCAAGCTTTAGCCTTGAACGCGCCCCATCGTACCGCGCGATAATCACGGAACAGGCCACGTCGTTATCGGTTTTTCGTATAAGCGTTTATCAACCTTCAAGAAATGCTTCCCGGTAATCCTTGCCACAGTATTGCACGTCGGCGCTTTCCGCCGTCAGCTCATATCGAAATGTGAAGATTGGGTATGCCTTGCGAGAGAGTATGCACATGCTCATTCGACATGCAACGATGGAGGATTTGGACGCGATTGAGGCTGTGGAGGCTGCCTGCTTCCCGCCTGCGGAGGCCGCAACGAACGAGAGCCTGACCGCACGCGTCGCCACATATCCGGAACATTTCTGGCTTTTGATCAACACTGACGCCGATGACGACGCCTGCTTCCCCGCTTCCGTGGAAGATGGCACGTTGGTTGGTTTCGTCAATGGCATGACGACCAATGAGAAAGATTTGGCTGATGTCATGTATGAGGATGTTTCCATGCATGACGAGCAGGGTGATTGGCAGATGATTTTCGGCGTGGATGTGGCTCCCGTCTACCAGCATCGCGGTTGCGCCAGCTATCTGCTGCGTCGTGTGATCCTTGATTCGACGATTGCCGGACGCAAAGGCATTGTGCTGACTTGTAAGGAACGTCTTGTTGGCTTTTACTCCCGCTTGGGATTCATGGACGAAGGCATGTCGGCTTCCACACACGGCAATGTGGCTTGGCATCAGATGCGCCTGACGTTAGCCCACACCACCGGTGAGCCCAATGATTCCAACGCCTCCGGCGACACTGATCCGGATGCGATCACCATGGAGATCCCCGTCGTGCCACTTACTGATTGACGCGCGTGTCGCAGCCCGCCCAACCAACCGCGACACGCCGACGATTTGCATTCCACCGAGAATCCACGTAAGTTAGCACTCGCTTCGGGCGGTTGGCGCAGAGGTAGCGCACTTCCCTGACACGGAAGGGGTCACAAGTTCGAATCTTGTATCGCCCACTGGAACGTGAGTTCCTATATAACCCATCATCGGGTGATTGGCGCAGCGGCTAGCGCACTTCCTTCACACGGAAGGGGTCATAGGTTCGATTCCTATATCACCCACTGAATTTCCGCTTCTCACGGCGGAAGTTCTTTGCGGACATAGCTTAGTTGGTAAAGCGCAACCTTGCCAAGGTTGAGACCGCGGGTTCGAGTCCCGTTGTCCGCTCCACCAAGCCCCACCTCGTGTGGGGTTTTCTTTTTCTCACACATCTACTCCACTCGCGTTTTTTTTTAAAAAAAAACTGCCGACACGCGGAACTTTGCACAGTCCGGCGTCGACAGCCTATCTACATGTTTTACGCCTCTTCGCCGTGCCAGGCGTAGTCGAGGTGCATGAATTCGGGGACCTTGTACCATTTGACCGGATATCCGGCTCCGTGTGCACAGAACACCGAATCCGGCGTGTTCTCCAAGTCGGATTCCGGGTCGTACGCGGCCTGTTCAATCACCTCATCGACGTTGTGGCATGGCCGGTACCCTGCGAATACGCAACTCAAATGCCCACGCCCATGCGTGTAGGCGTTGACGTCCATCGCATAGTCACGCATTTGCGCAACCGGCGCCTCACCTTCAAGCACCATGTATTCGCCGTCACCGTCAGGCGTGTCGAACGAGCCGCTCATACGCTGAATATCGGCCATCGCATGGCCGACCATATCTTGCGGAACCTCCAACCGGAAGCCATACCATGGCTCCAGCAAACGGCAATCGCCGCGCTCCTTCGCTTCCATCAACCCCTGACGAATCGCACGATACGTGGCTTGACGGAAATCGCCGCCTTCCGTATGTTTCAAATGCGCACGGCCAACCAGCAACGTGATCTTCATATCGGTGATTGGAGAGCCGGTAAGCACGCCCACATGCTCACGCTCCTGACAATGCTGCAGAATCAGCCGCTGCCAGTTGCGGTCGAGCACATCCTCGCTGCACACGCTCGCATATGCCATGCCACTGCCGGCAGGCAACGGCTCAAGCAGCACATGCGTTTCCGCATAGTGACGCAACGGCTCAAAATGCCCCACGCCCTCGACCGGATGCGCAATCGTCTCCTTATATAGGATGCCGCCCGGACCGAACGAAACATCCAAGCCAAACCGGTCATGCATCATCTGCTGGATGACTTCCAATTGCACCGCACCCATCAATTGCAGATGCACTTCGCCAAGATGCGGCTGCCATACCACATGCAGCAACGGATCCTCATCCTCAAGCTCACGCAACGCAACCAGGCAGGCATGAATATCGCACTCCCCCGGCAGCAACGTGTACGTGAGCACCGGCTGAAGCACCGGATTTACGCCGTCAGGCTCCTTCCCAAGCCCGGCACTGGGAAATGTTCGCGTCAAGCCCGTAACGGCGCACACGGTGCCCGCAACAACCGAATCGACCGTACTGAACTTCGCGCCTGAATACACGCGCACCTGATCGGCCTTCTCATGCCACAGGCCATCATCACCGATTTTCGACTCGCCAGGATCGGAACCAACCCGCGCAGTGCCGGAAAGCATTGTTTTCGCTTTGAATTCGCCGCCCGTCACCTTAAGCCAAGTCAGTCGATTGCCTTGCGAGTCGTGCGATACTTTATATATACGCGCGCCGAATTCGCCGCCATACTCCGGCTCGCGCACATACCATTCGAATCCTGCGATGAATTCGTCGATGCCCTCCATTTTCAGCGCGGAACCGAAGAAACACGGGAACAGGGCACGTTCGGCAATCAGTTCGCGAATGGTTTCGTCCGGAATCGTCCCTTCTTCCAAATACGATTCCATGGCGGTTTCGCTTTGCATGGCGATGTCTTCCATGACATCGGCAAGCGCCTCGGTTCCGTTGTGCGATCCGGTAAAATCTACGCATCCGTCAGAGAAACGTTTCTTCAGCTGCTGCAGAAGTTTCGTTTTATCGGCTGCGGGAGCGTCCATTTTGTTGATGAAGATGAATGTGGGCACGTTATAGCGCTTCAGCAATCGCCATAACGTTTCGGTATGCCCTTGGATTCCGTCCGCGCCGGAAATGACCAGGATCGCATAGTCGAGCACGGCGAGGGTACGTTCCATTTCCGCCGAAAAATCGACGTGCCCCGGCGTATCAAGCAACGTGAGGGTGAGATCCGGCGTGGTGATGATCGCCGGTTCGGTGAAGATGGTGATGCCGCGCTGCCGTTCCATCGTATTGGTGTCAAGAAACGCGTCTCCATGATCGACGCGACCGAGCTTGCGTACGCTGCCCGTGGCATACAGCAATGCTTCCGACAGCGTGGTTTTGCCTGCGTCAACATGCGCCAGAATGCCGATGACGATTCGTTTCATGGGTTCCTCCCGCTGCCCAAGCGACAGCCGAAGCAGCCGCCTATCGATATACGAAAGCCCTTACGCCTACTGACGTAAGGGCTTGATGGTGACCCCGGGGAGACTCGAACTCCCGACCTTGAGATTAGAAGTCACATGCTCTATCCAGCTGAGCTACAGGGCCAAACTAAACACAGTATAGTCAGTTCGCACACGGTTGCCAACTCGACACGGCAATCACATCGCCTTGAGCACAATGCCGACGATGGCTACGAGCACGCCGACGTATTGGATGCCGGCCACGGGCTTGCGTGGCACGCCAAGCAGGCCGAAACGGTCGACCAGCAATCCTCCGCCGACCTGACCGAGCAATACCAGCATCACCGTCATGCCGGTGCCGATATGCGCGGACAGGTACGCGTTGCACATCACCAGCGTCGCACCCAGCAATCCGCCTACCCACATCCACCACGGATTGCCTTTCTTCAGCGCGTCGCCGAGGCTGTAGGTGCGGTCGACGAATGCGACGACGATCGCAAGCGAGATCAGACCGACCACGAACGAGGCGAGCGATGCCTTCACCGGCGATCCCAACGCGACGCCCAGCTTGCCCAACAACGCCGTCTGCACGGCCGAACACATGCCGAACGCGATGCCTGCGCAACTCCACAGCACGGTCGCGGAACCTGGCACATGTACGGCTTTTCCGTCAGTTTCGGATTTTTCGGAATCGCCGGAATTTTCCGAACCGCCAGCCGGGCGATCGATGGCAGGCCTCAATCGCAGATTCGGTCCGGCGACGGCAAGCAGGAAGCCGACCAGCGTGATCGCCGCGCCTGCGATACGCAGCGGGGAAATCGGCTGCGCGGTAGTGCCGAACCAGCCGAAAGCGTCGATCAGCAGACCCATGACGATCTGCCCGGTGACTGGCATGATCACGGTTTTGAGACTGCCCAGTTTCGGCAGCAGCAGCACATTGCCGGTCAGGAAAGTGACACCGAACACGCCCGCGAACCACATCCACCATGGGCCGTTCGCCGCGGTGGCGGGAATCAGCGGATACGGGCCAAGCAGCAGCGTCAAAGTCAGCATCGCAAT
>ERZ834859.2827-NODE-2827-length-13914-cov-6.587200_pt1 | contig 13914 bp, 9 predicted proteins | sample MGYA00519947_ERZ834859 | MGnify/ENA primary metagenome ERZ834859 (study PRJEB31850, sample SAMEA3708763) | human gut metagenome | biome: human gut; feature: human-associated habitat; material: faeces | place: China | collected 2014 ...
AAAATAAGTATTTTTTAATAAAGTATAATATTTTGATAATTTAATCTTTACAAAATCAAAATTATTGTATATAATATAAAGGTAGATTATAATAGAACAAAAAAATTAGGAGGAGTGTTATGAGATTAAAAACAATACTTAAAAGTATTTTTATAGTTCTATGTTTTTCTTTTTTATTCATTAGTTGTGGAGAAAAAAAGGAAACAGAAGAAGTTGTAAATGATACAGCAGAAAAAATTACTTTTATAGATTTAGCAGGAAGAGAGGTTACTTTAGATAAACCAGCTGATCGTATTTTCTTAGGATTTTATGAAGAATCTTACTTAGCTGTTGCTAAAGATTTTAGTAAAGTTGTTAGTATTTCAAAAGCAGAATGGGTAGATTTTTTTACAGGACAATATAAGGCTTATGAAGAACAAATGCCTTCTATTAAAGATATGATAGATACAGGTTCTATCTATAAAGCTTCTTTTAGTATGGAAACTTTATTAAATTCAAGACCTGAAGTTGCTATTTTAGCCCCATTTCAATATGAAACTTTAGCAGAAAATATCAAAAAGTTAGAAGATTCTGGAATTAAAGTAGTTGTAATAGATTATAATTCACAAACTTTAGAAAAACATATGCAAAGTACAAGAATCTTAGGAATGATAACTGGAAATCAAGAAAGAGCAGAAAAATTAGCTTTAAATTATGAAAAAGCAATAAAAGAAGTAGAAGAAAGAGTTGCAAAAGTTGATCCTAAAAAACGTGTTTATATAGAATTAGGAAATTTAGGACCAAAAGAGATAGGTAATAGTTATGGAGATTATTTATGGGGAAGTTTAGCAAAATCAGCAGGAGGAAATAATATTGCAGAAGGAAAAGTTGAAAGTTATGGACCTTTAGATCCTGAATTTATTTTATCTTCTAATCCTGAAATGATATTGTTAGCTGGTTCGCGTTGGTTTAATGATGCAGGAGATAGAATTTTAATAGGATTTAATGTAAATCCAGAAGAAACTTGGGCAAGAATAAAGCCATATCTTGAAAGAGCTGGTTGGGATAAACTAGATGCAGTAAAAAATGGACAAGTTTTTGCAGTGGATCATGGTGGATTAAGAAGCATTTATGACTATGTCTATGTTCAATATATTGCTAAATCTTTATACCCTGATTTATTCCAAGATATAGATCCTGTTAAAAATTTAGAAGAATTTTATGGAGAGTATCTTCCAGTTAAACCTAATGGAACATTTATGACACAATATCAAGTAAAATAAAAAGCTAACATTGAAGTAAAATATAAAAGAGAAAGGACTATTACAAATTTATTTAATGTAACAGTCCTTTTTCTCTAAAGGAGGAGGATAGAATGGAACATAAATTAACAGGAGAAGAAATGTATAGGAAGATAAATCAGAAAAGAAGATTAACTTCTTTATTTACATTAATTGCTATTTTAATTGCATTATTATTTGATTTATTTATTGGTTCTTCTGGAATGAGTTTAAAAGATATTATTGTAGTATTGTGGCAAGGTCCTGGGGTAAAAAGTATAGAAACTTCTATTATTTGGAATATAAGATTACCTATGACTTTAATCTGTTTAACAGTCGGAGCTTCTTTAGGACTAGCAGGAACACAAATGCAAACAATTTTAGCAAATCCTTTAGCAAGTCCTTATACGTTAGGAGTATCTTCAGCAGCAGGATTTGGGGCAGCTATTGCATTTATTTCAGGTTTCCCTTTTAAAAATATACCTTGGGTAAATGCACCTTTTATGGCATTTATGATGACATTGACAGGAACTATGGCAATTTATTTTTTAGGAAAAGTAAAAGGAATGCGTGCTCAATCTATGGTACTTTTTGGAATTGTAACACATTTCTTTTTCCAAGCACTGTTATCTTTGGTTCAATTTCGTTCTACACCAGAAGTAGCAGGACAAATTGTCTATTGGATGTTTGGTAGTTTATTAAAAGCTACTTGGGTAGGAGTATTTGCAAGTGGTTTTATTTTCATTTTGTGTGCTTTATTACTTTCACGTTATGCTTGGAAGTTAACAGCATTGTCTGCAGGAGAAGAAAGAGCAAAAAGTTTAGGAATTGATACAGATAGAGTTAGATTGCATGTATTTTTAATAAGTTCTTTACTTACAGCAGGAGCAGTTGCTTTTGTTGGAACTATTGGCTTCATAGGCTTAGTAGCACCCCATTTTGCAAGATATTTTGCAGGAGAAGATCAAAGATATTTAGCTCCAATGGCTTCTTTATTTGGAGTTCTTCTAATTACATTTGCTTCTATTTTAGCAAAACTTATAATTCCAGGAATAATTATTCCAATTGGAATTGTTACATCTTTAGTAGGAGTTCCATTCTTAGTATTTTTAATTATAAGGAAAGGTGTTTAATATGTTACAGTTAGAAATTAAAAATATTGCAGTCAATTATGGAAAAAAAGAGGTAATAAAAGATGTTAGTTGTGTTTTTAATGGAGGAGATGTAATTTCTCTTATCGGACCTAATGGAACAGGAAAAACAACTATTTTAAAAGCAATTGCAAAATTAATTAGTCATCATGGTGAAATTAAAATTATACAGGATTCGGAAGTAAAAACATTTAGAGAAAGTATTACCTATGTTCCTCAAATGTCAGTCAATATAGTAAATTTAACCGTTTTTGAAATGGTACTTTTAGGAAGAGTAAAAGATTTAACATGGAAAGTAGAAAAAGTACATTTAGATGCAGTTGCTCAAATTTTAGAAGAATTGCATTTAACTCCTTTGAGTTATACTAAGTTTTCTAGTTTAAGTGGAGGACAAAAGCAAATGGTTATTATGGCACAAGCTCTAGTATCTGCTCCAAAAGTACTGCTTTTAGATGAACCAACAAGTGCTTTAGATTTAAAACATCAGTTACAAGTAATGGAAATTGCAAGAAATTATACAAAGAAAACAAATGCTATTACAATACTTGTATTACATGATATTGCATTAGCAACTAGATATAGTGATCAATTATTGTTACTTCATGAAGGATATTCTATGAAACAAGGAACAGTCCAAGAAGTTATTAGACCAGAACTATTAGAAAAAGTATATGAAGTAAAATTGGATGTTAGCCGTAGTGAAAAAGGATATATTACAGTAACACCAATTTCTACTATTAATGAATAGAGGTGGAGATTATGATTTCATTAATACAGTTTTTCTCTTCATCTGTTTTATTAAAACAAGAAAAAACAGAACAAGAGATCCCAGATAAAAAAACAATAAATAAAGAATATTGGAAAGTAGCATTTCCAGCTGCAATAGAGGGAGTTTTACTAAACTTAATGTTACTTGCTGATTTAATTATGGTAGGAATGTTAGGTATAGAAAAAGCAGCAGCAGTTGGTATTGTAAGTCAACCAAAAATGATTTTACAAATGATTGTTAGTGCAGCAGGTGTTGCAATAACTGCAATTGTAGCAAGGAGAAAAGGCGAAGGAGATGAAGAAGGAATAAACAGTTGTATTAAGCAATCTCTTTTATTATTAGGACTTTTATATTTTCTTTTTGTGTGTTTGAGTTTTATTTTTTCTAAAAATATTGTTTCATTTGCAGGAGCTAATGAAGATTATATAGAATATGCAAGTATTTATTTTCAATATATTGCACTTTCTGTTTTTTTTAAGGCTCTATGTGTTGTATTAAGCTCTGCACAAATTGGAGTTGGAAACACAAAAATAGTTTTAATATCAGGAATGATTGGAAATGCTTTAAATGTGCTTTTAAATTATCTTTTAATTTTTGGAAAATATGGATTTCCTGAAATGGGAATACAAGGAGCTGCTATTGCTACTGTTATTGGAAATGCAGTTATTTTTATTATACTTTTATATTCTGTTACAAAAGGTGATTATGGAATCAATATTCTAAAAAAAGGAAGCTATCATTTTACTAAAAAAGTATTAGCTCCACTTCAAGAAATTGGGACAAACTCTTTCTTAGAACATATTTTTGAAAGAATAGGTTTGTTTATTTTTGCTAGAATGATAGCAAGTCTTGGGACAGTTGCAATGGGAACACATCACTATTGTATTCTTTTATGGGATTTATATTATTATTTTGGAGTTGGAATGAGTGCTGCTAGTGCTTCTTTTACAGGAAGAAAATTAGGAGAAAAAAGGAAAGACTTGGCTATTCTATATATGAGAGCTGCACAATATTCAGGTTTGTGGATTTCTATTTTTGTAGGGATTATTTTTTATCTGTTAAAAAATTCTATTTTTTCTCTAATGATTTCAGATGAGCGAGTAATATTATTAGGAAGTAGTGTTATGATGATTATTTCTTTATTAATTATTCCTCAAACACAGGCACAGGTAACAGCTGGAGTATTGCGAGGGGCAGGAGATAATCGTTTTATTGCAATTTATTCTTTATTTATTAGTGCAATATTACGCCCTTGTTTAGCATATATTTTTGCTTTTATTTGGAAATTTGGATTAGTAGGAATTTGGATAGCTTTTTTTAGTGATGAATTTTTAAAAATGTTATTAGCACAGTATAGAATTCAAAAAGGAATTTGGTTACAAAAAAAAGTTTAATATTTATTAAAATTTTAAAAGAAAAAGGGAGCATTCCTGTATAATAAAAAAATAGTAACAAAAAAAGATACCTCAATGTAAAATTAAAGTAGTTCAATCTTTAAATATATCTACAAGGAGGTATCCAAATGAATTGTAACCAAAATTTTAAAATTAGTCAAGTAACAGAAGGAACTTTAGTGCTTGGTATTGATGTAGGAAGTAATACTCATTATGCGAGAGCTTTTGATTGGAGTGGCTTAGAACTTTCTAAAGTATTTAAGTTTAAAAATTCTTTTGAAGGATTTCAAAGTTTTGTTTTGTGGGTTAATGATTTATGCTGTAAATATAATAAGAGTAAAGTAATCGCAGGATTAGAGCCTACAGGACACTACTGGTTTTCTTTAGGTGAATTATTAAAAGAAAATAATATCACTATTGCAATAGTTAATCCTTATCATGTTAAACAAAGTAAGGAGTTAGATGATAATTTACAAACTAAAAATGATTCAAAAGATCCTAAAGTAATTGCTAAATTGGTAATTGATGGTAGATATAGTTTTCCATATATTCCTGAAGGAATTTATGGAGAATTAAGAGTAGCTGATAAATTAAAAAATGATATAACACAACAAATAATTTCAATTAAAAATAAAATTCATCGATGGTTAAGTATATATTTTCCTGAATATGAAAATATATATTCTTCAATAGATTCTAAAAGTGGTTTTTTACTTTTAAAAGAAACACCTTTACCAAAAGATATTGTAGAATTAGGAAGTGAAGGAATAGTTGAGCGTTGGAAACAAACTAAACTTAGAGCAGTTGGTTTGGATAAAGCGAAAAAACTGGAAGAAGCTGCTAAAAAAAGTATTGGGTGTAAAAATATAACTTCTTCAGCCAGATTTGAAATAAAACTTTTAATTGAAGATTATGAATATAAGCAAAATCAATTGAACTCAATAACAGAAGAGTTAAATAAATTATGCGAGAAAATTCCTATGATAAAGGAAATCGCAGAAATAAAAGGAATTGGAATAGCAACAGCTATATCTTTTGTTGCTGAAGTAGGGGATATAAGACGTTTTAAATCTGCTAAACAAGTACAAAAATATGCTGGATTAGCTCTTAAAGAAAATAGTTCAGGTAAACATAAAGGTTTAACCAGAATAAGTAAAAGAGGAAGAAAAAAATTAAGAACTATTTTGTTTAGAGCAACTATTCCATTAATCGGTTTTAATAAAGAGTTTTCATCAATATATAATTACTATATAGAACGTAAAGATAATCCTCTAAAGAAAAAACAAGCACTTACAGCTATTTGCTGTAAAATGATTAGGATATTTTTTACAATTTTATCAAAAGGAATTAAATATGATGAAACTAAGATGTTACATGATATAAAAAGACCTGTAGCAGCTTAAAAAAGCTAAAAAAATTAAATTTAAGGTAAACGTCCATTGAAAAATGCTTAAATTTAAAATAAACATAAAAAACAAATAAGAGCAGAAGTCTAATATTCATACCATTAGAGTAAGAACTCAGCAAAGGAGCAAAAAGACACTCAAATTATGGAGATACAGAACGAAGGGATTTAGGTCAAAGAACCAGATAGAAATAGGAGGTTAGTATCCATAAAATTTTTGAGAAATAAGCCTTCATACCCAAAAATAAAAAAGACGTTCAATTTTGTTATGTAAAAATTTAAAATAAAAGGCAATAATCTTCATAATTAAGCGATTATTTGTGAAAAATAAAAAAATTTAAGTGCTGTAAACATTGAGTTTATCTTGATAAAAAAATTGACAAATAAGGAGTTTATTTAGTATAGCTACCTTTAAAACTCCTTATAATCTTATACAATTTTTATCATTTGTAAAAACTTCTCTTCATTTCCTGTACTATTCTTTAATAATTCTTCTTCCCTATCCAATATTTCTATAAATTTCTAATCAATAATATTTTTATTTTAAATCTTGACAAGATTTTAAACCATAGGCAGATTGAGTTTGTGTAACAGCTCTGTGTATAGCTTTTTCCATAACATAAGCAGATAAAGTTCCAAGAGTATCAATATTTACCTCTACTTCTCCAGTCCCTAGTGTAAAGATAGTATCTCCATCTAATGATGTATGTACTGGAGATATAGCTCTAGCATATCCATTATGTGTCATAGAAGCAATTTTTGTAGCTTGAGCTTTAGTAAGTTTAGCATTAGTTATGATACAACCTATTGTAGTATTAGTACTTTTTAATACACTGTAATTTATATCTAAATCTTTCCACATCTCTTCTCTAGTACTTATAATCTCTGTTTTTTCTTCATTTAAAAGTCCAGCTAAAAATTTATTTGTCTCACTATCTATAACATTTCCTATGGCATTGACTCCAACTATTGCTCCCACTTTTAGATTTTCTAATTCTACACAATAGATTCCTAGCCCAGATTTCATAGCTCTATCCATTCCTCTATACTTCCCTACACTAGCTCCTGTACCAGCTCCACAGTTTCCCTCTTGAATACAATTTTTCTCTGAATTACAACAAGCTTGATACCCCATAGCCTTATCTGGTCTAACTTTTGAACTTCCTACTGTTAAATCGAAGAGAGAAGCTCCACAAACTATTGGGACTACTCCTATCCCTACATCAAATCCAATTCCTCTCTCTTCTAAATATTGCATAACTCCACTAGTAGCTTCTAATCCAAAGGCACTTCCACCAGAAAGAACTATTCCATGTACTCTATCCACTGTATTAATTGGATTTAAAAGTTCTGTTTCATGAGAGGCAGGTCCTCCTCCTCTTACATCTACACCAGCACAACCACCTTTTTCACAAATAATAACTGTACAACCTGTCCCAGCCTCTGTGTCTTGAGCGTTTCCTACTCTTATCCCCTCTATATCTGTTATTTTTATCTCTTTCATTTTTTATCCCCCCAATATTTCTATAAAAATTAGTTAAATACTATTTAATTGTTTAATAATAACTATTTTTAATTTTTCACTATTATTCCAATATTTATTTTAAACTAACTAATCACTTCAATCTTTATATCTACTAATATTTTTTTATATAATTTATAACTTTATTCTATTTCTTCCTTACAATTTCTTAGCTTTTATTTTTATCAAAAGGCTACCTCAATTTGAAATAGCCCTACTTTTATTATATACTGTCTTTTACACCAAATTTCTTTTTGAAATCTTGGTAATTTTTAATCCAATCAAATCTCACTAATTCTGATACTGCTTTAAAGTGAAGTTTTCCACAGTTTATTTTATCTTGTTCCTCTCCAGTTAAATCATTCCACTCTTTATCAATTTTACTTTCAGCTATAAAATATACTCCAATCTTCTTATCACTATCTTCATCAGGATTTCTATATACAATAGCCCAGTCTGGAGAATAATTTCCATATGGAGTGTCTATTACAAATCCACCCTTTTTTAATTTAGTAAAAAGTAAAATATTTTCATTTTGTTCTAGCTGTTTTGCAAACTCTTTTTCCCCTTTACTATCTAATTTATAATATCTGTTCATAGAATTTGTTTTTTCAGCTCTAGCCTCAAAAACTTTCCATTCTTTATCAAAATCCTCTTCAGATATATTGTCCATAGCAAAGATTCTATCTCTATCTATCTCATAATCATCTACAACTTCATAAGATATAATATTTTTAGCTTTAGTTTCATTCAGTTTAGTTAGAAGAAGTTGAGATACAGTTTCTAATACATCTTGACTATTTAGTGCAAATCTTTTTTCTATTCCAGAAAGTATTCTAAAAATAGCTAAACGAGGTAGCATTGTATGATACATAATATATTGTACTATCTCAAAATCACTTTTTTCTACTACTATTTCAGTTATTTCTATATCCTTATCAGAATCTACTTCCTTCTTTAAAATGAACTCTTCTGTATCTTCATATCCACCACTAGCTTCTGTTATTCTAACAGTAGTCGCCTTAGTATAATTTCTTAATTCCTCATTTATCAGATCTATACTTTCTTCAATATATTTTTCATCATCTATTTGGCACTTATAGAATGTTTTCTTAGTTAATTTATTTGCAAGTCCTTCAAATATTTCTTCAAAAACCTCTTCATCAACTAAAGAAGTATAATCATTTACATAATCTGGATTATCTCCATTTTTTATCTCTACACGACTTGTTCCTCTATCACTCATTGCCTTAATAAATTCTTCCCTTATTTCTTCTACATATTCTTGAAGGACTTCGTCAGTAAACTTTATATTTTCTAAAGCTTCTCTCATCTCATCAATATTCTTATTTAAAATATTTTTTTCAACTATTATCTTATTTGAGATAAGTTCCTCTTTTAATTTATCTACTAATTTTGGAGTTATTTGTGATTTAGAAACCCCAGCTTTTCTTAAAGTTTTTATCAAAACATCTGCTGTAACTTCATTTACATCTCTATCTTCATTAAAATCATTTTGTAAAGAACTTGAAAAATTTTCATAACTATCATTAGCTATAATTGTTAATTCATTTATCTCTGTATCCAAACAACGATTTCCATTTATATCAACTGGTAATCTAAGTCCTCTTCCAATCTCTTGCTTCTTAGCTATATTGCTACTTCCTTGTTTTAAAGTACATAGTGTAAATACGTTAGGATTATCCCAACCTTCACGAAGAGCTGAATGTGAGAAAATAAAAGATAATGGTTCTCTAAAAGAGATTAGTTCGTCTTTCTTTTCCAAAATTAAACTAATTCCTCTATCTATGTCCTCTTGTGATTTAGATTTTCCTTTTATATCATCATCTTTTGAAGAATCCCAATCTTCTATTTCAACTATATTATTTTTCTTATCTCTAGCAAAATATCCCTCACGAACTTGTAATACCTCTTCATAATTAGGGAAAAACTCCCTTTCTTTTTCAATTTTATCTTTATATATTTCAATTAATTTCTTGTATTCATCATCAAATATTCTAAGATATTCTCCACGTCCATCTTCTGCTTTCTCATCTCTAACTTTAGCAACTTCATCTATGAAAAATAGTGTTAATATTTTTATGAATTTTTTCTTCTTTAAAATACTTAATTGTTTTTCAAAATGATTTTGAATAGCTAAACGTATCTGTATTCTAATAGCTTCTTTGTTATCTACTTTATTATTACTCTCTCCTACTTTTAAATATAATAATTCTCCATTTGTATCAACTATTTTTAGTGGTTTTTCCTTATGTGGATTTTCTGCAATATACATTCCTGAATATTGTTTTAATCCTCCTGATAACTCTTCTAAAGAAGTATTTCCTAATACATCAAAACTTTTGAATTTTATAATTCCACCTTGTTCTTGATAAAATATCTCTACTCTAGCTTTTAAGTCAGATGTAAATTTTATATACCTAATATATTTATAATCTTTTGGCACATTACTATTTATAGTTTTTACCTTTATTTTCTTTACTAAATTTTGTTGATATGCTTGGTATGAATCTAACTTATATATTTGATTATATAGATTTTTATGTGTTGCTGAATATCTTAAAGTAAATAATGGCTCTAACTCATCTAAAGCTTCTAACGATTTCGATTTCTTTCCTTTTTGCCCCTCTATTTTTTGAGGTTCATCTATTATTATGATAGGTCTTAAAAACTTTATATCATTCCATAGAATTTTATCATATTCATCATCTTTACGAATTTTATTTACTTTATTTTTATTAAACGATTGAATATTCATTACACAAATACTTAAATCATTACTTTCTACAAAACTTGTGCTTACTTTTCCAAGATTATCACTATCATAGATAAAACTATGCTTTCCTATATCTATGCCCTCTAATCTTTTAAAATGTTCTCTTAATTGTTCAATAGATTTTTCTACTCCCTTACGAATAGCAACTGTTGGAACAACTATTATAAATTTTTTAAATCCATACTCTTTAAATAATCTTATAGCTGTTCTTAAATAAACATAAGTTTTCCCTGTTCCTGTTTCCATCTCTATTGTAAAGTTATTATTTTCTACTTTGTTATCAGAGAAAAGCTCATTTTCTAATTGGACTTTTCTTAAATTCTCTAATAATCTATTTCCAGTAATGATACTTTTATTTCTTACTGGGTCTTTCTCATCTAGTCTAGTCTTTTTTATAGTTCCTGAATATATCTCACTTCCCTCTTTAGGTAATCCTCTAAAAAGCTCTACTACTGAATTAATAGCCTTTTCTTGATAGGATAACTCTTCAAATTGGAATACAATTTTATTTCCCATCTTCTAACTCCTTTTCTTGCTTCAAAATATCATACTCTTTTTTTACTTCTGAAAGTAATTCCTCTTCTGTTGGTAAATATACCATATATTTTGACGCAAAAATCTGTTTTTCTCCCTTTGGTAAAGTATATTTTACAACTGATTCACTTTTATCTGCACAAAGAACTATACCAATAGGTGGATTATCTCCCTCTGTCATCATTTCATCTTCAAAATAATGAACATACATCTGCATTTGTCCTAAATCTTGGTGTGTCAAATCCCCAACTTTTAAATCTATTAGAACAAAACATTTTAATATATAGTTGTAAAAAACTAAATCAATATAAAAGTGTCTGCCATCAAAAGTAATTCTTTTTTGTCTTGCAACAAATGAAAATCCTCTACCTAATTCTAATAAAAATTTTTGTAAATGGTCTATTAGAGCCTGTTCTAAATTTTTCTCTAAGAAATCCATATTCTCTGGTAAACCTAAAAACTCCAAAACATAGGGGTCTTTTATTATATCCTCTGGTTGCTTTCTCTGTGGCTCTAACTTATATATCTCTTGAGCCACCTTATTTTTATTTTTACTAGATAAAATTCTTTCATAAAAAAGAGTTGTTATCTGTCTTTCTAATTGTCTTGTACTCCAATTTTCTTTTATACTCTCTTCTAAATAAAAGTTTCTAGCATTTTCATTTTCTACTCTCATAAGTAGTCTATAATGTGTCCAACTTAATTGGTCACTCAATGCGTGACTTTTTGAAAAGGTTAAATAAAATTGCCTCATATACTTTAAATTTGTAAGAGTAAATCCCTTTCCAAACTCTTTAGTCATCTCTTTTGAAAGGTTTTTCAATAAGGCTGTACCATATTCAGCCTTATCTTTTCCACCTTGTTTTTCTACTATTACTCTCCCAATATTCCAATAAGCTTCTACCATAGCATTATTAGCTACTTTATACACTTTATTTTTAGCTTCTTGTAATATCTCTTTTATCTCTTGAAAAATTATTTTTTCTTGAACCTCTAACATAAAAGCATACCTCCTATATAAATTCTACTGTATATGCCTTTTTAGTAAGTCCTGAATTTTTCTCTACTAATGTTTTTAATTTTCTGAAAGTTTCCTCTTTTAATCCTATCTTACTTCCAAAAGCTGAATCTCTAAATATAAATTTTATAGGTAATGGATTTAGCTCTGCTAATTTTTCTATTAACTCTTCTGTAACATTTGTTTCCAAACAAACTAAATAAGAATCTGCATATAAATAAGTTCTACTTCCTATATCTGTAAGTGTTACTAATTTTTCTGATAGTGGTAAATCTCTTTGACGTAAAAGAACTTCATAAACAACATCTTTATCATTAAATCCAAGAGTAAAGTCTAACATATCAGGGTCATCAAATTTCATAACATTATCTTTTGATACTTCTTTTATTTTTTTCCAATTTATATTTGTATCTGCTGTTCTAAATACTCTAAATCCAATATCTGGAACTTTCTTAGGCTCTTCTCCTAGTTGTACCATTATATATTTTCTATTACCTCCATCTTCTGCATTAAGTTGCATAACTGCATGAGCTGTTGTTGCTGAACTAGAAAAAAAGTCTAAAACTATATCATTTTTTTCTACTTTACAAGTTACACATAAAAATTTAATTAAGGAAGAAGGTTTTGCAAAATCAAAAGGAATATTCATTTTTTTTAATTCATGAGATGCTTTTTGATTAATATGTTCTTCTATAAAATTATTTGGTGTTGCTGTTGATTTAGATATAACATCTTTTAAATAAGTTTTTACAAATACATTCCAACATGTTTCTTGATTTTTTTCATTTACTAAATTAGAGGATTTTACTTTTTTTATAACAATTTTTTCTTTATTTTCCAAATATTTTTTTAAAGACCAACGCCAAACTTTATCTTTTGAACTTTCAGGACTAATATTTTCTCCTTCTCTAATATTTTTTGGAAAAACATTTCCTGGTGGTATAACAAAGCTTCCATCAGGACATTCAATAAAATATCTTTGGTTTGAACATCCACGCATAGGATCTAAACTTGTCATATATAATCTTACCAGTTGATATCTTTCTCCTTTTCTTTCTCCTTTTTCTTCTATCAAATTATAAGAATCATAGTTAATTCCACCAAAAAAAGGTTCACATAAATCTTTATTTTTAGAATATGTTAGTAAATAGTCAAAATTTGGAGCCCAATAATCTCCTTGGTTGTTAGCTTTTTTTGATATTCTTCCACAATTTCCTAAAAAATTAATTTCTCCAAAAATTTCATCACATATTTTTCGAAGATTATGTTCTTCTTGCTCTCCTATTGAAATAAAAATAACTCCATCATCAGTTAATAAATCTCTAGCTACTTTTAATCTCGAATACATCATATTCAACCAATTAGCATGATATCTATTTGAGGACTTACTATTAATTTCTAGTCTATTTCCCTCCTTATCTCTACTTCCCTCTTGAATATCACTTTCTGTTCCATCTTGACTAAAGTTGTCTTTATATACAAAATCATTACCTGTATTATATGGAGGGTCTATATAAATCATTTTTATACTTCCATAATAATTTTGACGCAACAATTTTAATATCTCAAGATTATCTCCCTCTATATAAAGATTTTCTGTTGTATCTGAATTTTTACTATCTTCTTCTATATATTTTAAAGTTCTTGCTCCTACATCTTCTTGAACTTTCTTTTTAGCACTTTGTTTTCCAGCCCAAGTAAATTCATATCTTTCCTCTTTTACTTCTTCAAATTCTCCTAATTCTTCTTTTAAAGCTTTAAAATCTACTTGTCCATCTTTTATAATTGATGGAAATAGTTGTGCTAGTTTTTCAAGATTTTCTTTTTTTATATCATTTATTTGCTCTGGTACTTTGTTTTCTAATTCCATTATTTATTCTCCTACTATTCTTTTAAAATTATTTTTTATTTCAATCATTTTAGGGTCATTCTCTATTTTTTTTTCAAACTCTGTCCCTGTTTGTTTTAAAATTTTTAATAACTCATTATCATTTTTTAATATTTCACTTAAAGTATTAAATCTTTCTACTTCACTTTTTTTAATATTAAATACATTAACATTTAC
>ERZ834859.2834-NODE-2834-length-13891-cov-3.176207_pt1 | contig 13891 bp, 11 predicted proteins | sample MGYA00519947_ERZ834859 | MGnify/ENA primary metagenome ERZ834859 (study PRJEB31850, sample SAMEA3708763) | human gut metagenome | biome: human gut; feature: human-associated habitat; material: faeces | place: China | collected 2014 ...
CTGGGGCAGCTTGCCGGCGATGGTCTCGGAGACGGGGACGGTCGGGTCGGCCGCGCCGGTGACGCGCATAGCCTGGTAGACGTAAGAGCGGCCGGAGAGCGGGTCGCGGATCGCACCGCCCACGCAGGTGGCCGCGCCGCCGAAGGGCTCGATCTCGGTGGGGTGGTTGTGGGTCTCGTTCTTGAAGAGGAACAGCCAGTCCTGGTCCTCGCCATCGACGTCGACGGTCACCTTGACGGTGCAGGCGTTGATCTCCTCGGACTCATCGAGGTTGGTGAGGATCCCCTGCTTCTTAAGCCACTTGGCGCCGATGGTACCCATGTCCATGAGGCAAACGGGCTTCTCGTCGCGGCCGAGCTCGTGGCGCATCTCCATGTAACGGTTGAAGGCGGCCTCGACGGCGGCGTCGTCGATCTCGATGTTCTCGAGGTTGGTGCCGAAGGTGGTGTGGCGGCAGTGGTCAGACCAGTAGGTGTCGATCACGCGAATCTCGGTGATGGTGGGGTCGCGGTCCTCATCCTTGAAGTACTGCTGGCAGAACGCGATGTCGGCCTCGTCCATGGCAAGACCGCGCTCGGCAATGAAGGAGGCGAGGGCGGCCTCGTCCATCTCGCGGAAGCCGTCGATGATCTCGACCGGCTCGGGGTCGGGAATCTCCTGGGTGAGGGTCTCGGGGCGCTCGAGCTCGGCGAGGCGGGACTCGACCGGGTTCACCACGTAGCCCTTGATAGCGTCGAAGTCCTCGATGGAAAGATCGCCGGAGAGCAGGTAGACCTTTGCGGAGCGAACGGTGGGGCGCTCGCCCTGGGAGATCAGCTGCACACACTCGGCGGCGGAGGCGGCGCGCTGGTCGAACTGGCCGGGCAGCGCCTCGACGGCGAAGACGGTCGCGCCGGGCTCCTCGGGGAGCTCGTCATAGGCGAAGTCGACCTGCGGCTCGGAGAACACGGTGGGCACGCAGGAGCCGAACAGCTCCCCGTCGATACCCTCGACGTCATAGCGGTTGATGACGCGCAGGCCCGTGAGCGCCTCGATGCCCAGGGTGTCGCGAAGCTCGGCGAGCAGCTGCTGCGCCTCGACGTCAAACCCGGGTTTCTTCTCTACGTACACGCGAGAGACCATTGAGTCCTGCCCTTCTTTCTGTACGGGTCGGTCCGTCGGCGGCGGTTGCACGACCTTGAGCCGAACGGTTTGCTAACCCTTCAATAATACGCCACCGTCCAGGCCTATCTGCCGTGCGTATGTGTGCAATTTGGGGACGGGTGCGTTTTTACACGCGCGGGCTCGCGCCCGCGTTCCTCCACACGAATGGATGATCCGTCCGCGTCTTCAGCACTTCATAACCACTCTTACGCAAACGTCACCCGGCGGTAAGGATGCGCAAAGCTTCGGCGGGCACAATGGGGCGCAGCATCAAGACGAGGCCTCCCCGTATCTCCCAAAAGTAGCGCTTGCCAAAACAGCGTCGGGGGGGGGTAGGCTCTCGGACACGGCGCCCATGGCGCCCGTGTGGAACCGAAGGGATGTGATGACACGTGAAGTACTTGGAGAACATCGAGCGAGTCGCCCGCGAGTGGCCCTGCCGGACCGCCGTGCGCACATCGACGGGGGTGAGCCTGACCTATCGAGAGCTGTGGGCGGCATCTGAGGCGCTCGCTGAGCAGGTGGGCAAGCGCGTCGAGCGCGGTGTGCCCGTCATCGTGTACGGCAACAAGGACCCGTTCATGGTCGTATGCTTTCTCGCCTGCATGAAGGCCGGGTGCCCCTACGTTCCCATCGACGGCAACTCCGTGCCGCCGCAGCGCACCGCGTCGATCGCCACGCAGATCCGTGCCTCCATGACGGGCGACGCGGGCATTGAGGCCCCGCTCGTGCTGGCGGTGGGAAGCTTCCCCACATGCGACGACATGCCGCCCGTCACCGTTATCGAGCATCGCGCCATTGGCGACCTCGTGGCGGCCACGGGCCACTCCGACCGCGATCGCTGGATCGATGGGGAGGACCTTGCGTACATCCTGTTCACCTCCGGTTCGACCGGTGCGCCCAAGGGCGTCGAGGTCACGGCGGCCTGCTTCGACAACTTCTGCGCATGGGACCTCGAACTCGCCCACGGCAACACCCCTGAGCGCTCGGATGGTCGCGTGTGGCTCGATCAGGCGCCCTTCTCGTTCGACCTGTCGGTGTTCGAGCTCGCCGGCGCTCTCGGCGGTGGCGGCACGTTGTACTCGCTGGCCGCCGAGACGCAGCTCAGCATGGCGGCTCAGTTCGCCGCGCTCAAGGAGAGCGGCGCGGATATCTGGGTCTCGACCCCGTCGTTTGCCGAGCTTTGCCTTGCGAATGCCGATTTCGACCAGAGCGCCATGCCCGAGCTCAGGCTCTTCTTGTTCTGCGGCGAGACGCTACCGAACGCGACGGCCGCGCGCCTGCTCAAGCGCTTCCCGCGGGCTCGCGTAGTCAACACCTACGGTCCGACCGAGTCGACCGTCGCCGTCACCTCGGTTGAGGTGACGGCCGAGATGGCGGCGAGCCCCGAGCCCTTGCCCGTGGGCGCCCCGCGCCTCGGCACGCGTCTCCGTATCGTCGATGAGGAGGGGCGTTCCGTTCCCGCCGGCGCCTTCGGCGAGGTCGTTATCGAGGGCGATACGGTCGCTCGCGGCTACTTTGGGCGGCCCGACCTCACGACGCGCGTCTTCGACAATGCTGTGCTCGACGGCGCCGCCGTGCGTGCCTATCGAACCGGCGATGAGGGCTATCTCGACGCCGAGGGCATGCTGCATTTCCGCGGCCGCCTCGATCTGCAGGTCAAACTCAACGGCTTTCGCATCGAGCTCGGCGAGATCGAGGGTCATTTGCGTCGCCTGCCCGAGATCGCCGCCGCCGCGGTCGCCCCGGTGTATCGGGACGGGAAGATCTCGCACCTCGTGGCGCATGTCGTGCCGTCCGAACCGCTTGGGGACACGCCGTTTCGCGCGGGTCTCGTGCTTAAGGAGCGCCTGGCCGAGTTCCTGCCCCATTACATGGTTCCGAAGAAGGTCGCGTTCCATGAGTCCTTGCCCATGACCGGCAATGGCAAACTCGACCGCCGTGCCCTCACCGAGAAGAAATAGGCACCGATGGGCTTTTATACCTCCCCGTCGTTTTTCATGGCGCTCGCCACAGCGGTGGTTCCCGCCGCAGTGCTCGGCTTCATGGAGAGACGTATCAAGTATTACGGCTTCGCGGCCTCATGCGTGATGGTCGGTCTGCTCTTCGCGGGCAGTCCCACCGGCGCCGCTGCGTTCGCGGTGTTTCTCGCGGTGGCGTTCGCGTCCATGCGTGCGACGCTCGCCAGCTGGAAGAGCGGCCGCAAGAGCATGGCGGTGTACCGCGCATCGCTTGTCGCGACCATCGCTCCGCTCGTCATCTACAAGGTGGGGGCGGTGTTCGATGCGAACCTGCTGGGCTTCATCGGCATCAGTTACCTCACCTTCAAGGCGGTGCAGGTGCTCATCGAAATCCGCGATGGGCTCATCGACGACCTCGGCGTCGTTGACTACCTGTACTTCCTGACGTTTTTCGCGACGTTCACCTCGGGGCCGATCGATCGGTCGCGTCGGTTCCGAGAAGACGCCGACAGACGGCTTTCCCGATCCGAGTACGCCGACCTCTTCAGTCGGGGCATCTTGTTCCTGCTCGCCGGAGCCGTGTCGCAACTGGTGCTGGCAACGATTGCGCAGACGGCCCTCGACCCTTCCGCCACCGCGCAGCTCGCGGGCGTGCCGGCGGTGATCTCGATTCCCGGGCCGGCGCCGGTGCGCACCATCGCCCGCGCGTACGTCTACGCCCTGTACCTCTTCTTCGACTTTGCCGGCTATTCGCTCATGGCGGTGGGGGCGAGCTACTGCTTCGGCATCGCCACGCCCAAGAATTTCCGCGCCCCGTTTGCGGCGCAGGACATGAAGGACTTTTGGAACCGTTGGCACATCACGTTGTCCACGTGGCTGCGCGACTTCGTCTTCATGAGGTTCGTGCGCATGGCCTCCAAGCGAAAGCTCTTCTCGAGCCGCCTGCACACGGCGTGCGCGGCCTACCTGGTCGACATGCTGCTCATGGGCGCGTGGCATGGACTGACCCTCGACTACCTCGCGTACGGCCTGTATCACGGCGTGTTGCTCGCGCTCACCGAGGTTTACCAAAAGCGGTCGGCCTTCTACAAGCGGAACAAGCGCAAGCGTTGGTACCAGGCGCTGTCGTGGTTCGTCACGATGCAGCTCGTGGTCATCGGCTTCGCGCTCTTCTCCGGTCAGCTCACCCACATCATCGAAAGGATCATCAATGGATAGGAACGAACTCGAGGCAGAGATCCTCGACATGCTGGAAGACATCTGCGACGACGAGGCCGTGCGCGAGGAGCGCGACATCGACCTATTCGCGGCGGGCCTGCTCGACTCCCTCGCCGCTATCGAAGTGCTCGTCGAGATCGAGGAGCGCTTCGGAGTGGATATCGCGCCCACCGCGGTCGAGCGCTCGGAAATGAACACGGTGAACAAGATCATCGAGCAGATCGCGGTGAGACTGTGATGAGCGCCGAGGGCCGTCCGGGCGAGGTCGCGCGCGCCGCGGGGCACGGCGCGACTGCGTTTGCGCGCCTGCGCTCCTTGACGCCCGAGCGCGTGCGCACATGGTTCTACTCGGACGCGGCTTCGGCGGCCGTCGCTTGGTTTGCGGCCGTCGTGGTGCTCGTGGCGGTGCTCGGGTGGTTTTTCGTGCTCTCTCCGTATGGCGCGCCGGCAAGTCCGGTGTATGCAGAGTTCTAGGGGGTTGTCATGAGAAGACGCATCATCGCCCTGGCCCTGGCTGCGACGCTTGCCGTCGGCGGTGGTGCCGCGTATGCCTGGGAGAGTCGGCTGACAGATGAAGATGTGCCTTTCGTGGGCTATCCCACGGCGCAAGAGGTGTCGAGCTGGCAGCTCATGCGGGGTCAATACGAACGCAGCGCCGAGCGCGGCGAGTCGGTCGCCCCGGTGTTCGGGTCTTCGGAGCTCAACCCGGGGCCGGCGGGCTTCTCTCATCCGGGCAACTTGCTTGCTCCCGGTACCTACGATGCGGGCGCGCTGATGGCGGGCCGCGCGGGTTGTGCGGACCTGTGGCAGGCAATCGAGATCGGTGCCTTTGCCTCAGTGGCCGATGCCCCGCGCCGCGTGGTGCTTTTCCCGAGCATCCAATGGTTCATGACGTACCGCCGCCCCGCGCGTGATTTTCCCGACGTGTATTCATCTGGGGCTTTCGAGGCGTTCATGGCGAACGGCGATATATCCGATGGGTTGAAGCGTCGCGTGGCTCAGCGCGCGGCCGAGTACGGCGCCGGAGAGCCGGCGAACGAGGGGCCCGTCGAGCGCATCGTGCGCGATGTGGATGAGGCGGCGAAGACCCTTGCATCCGATGTACGCCTCGCTCACGACCTGGCCCTCGACGGTCGGGGTTCCCGTGCTGCAGGCGACGTATCCGCCCCGCGACCGCCCCGCCGGCGGTCCCGATTGGGACGCGGTGTTCACCGAGGCCGATCGCGCCGCCCGGGCTCAGGCGACGGGCAACGACCTTGGAATGAGCGACGCCTGGTACGGCAAGCATTTCAAGACGTGGTTGGAGGGCGCAAACAAGAGCTGGAAGGTGCGGGGTGACGAGTACTTCAGCTCGCAGGAGTTCGAGGACTTCAAGATGGTTCTCGACGTGTGCCGCGAGACGGGGGTCGAACCGCTCATCGTGATCCAGCCCGTCAAGGGAGCGGCCTACGACCAGACCGTTTACACGTGCGAGGTCCGTCAGCAGTACTATCGCATGGTGCGCGATGCGGCCGCCGATGCGGGATTTCAGGTCGCGGATTTCTCCGGCCATGAGTACGACCGATATTTCCTACGCGATTACTCCCATCCCTCGGAGCTCGGGTCGGCGTACTATTCGAAGGCCATTTACACCTTCCTGAAAACCGGTTATGCCGACACTGGCCCGTCTGGAGACGTCCTGTTGGCGGGTGCTTGAGTGCGCGCGGGCGGGCAAACGGCCGTGTGATGGGTTCAAAAGATTGGGTATAAGGCCCAAAACCGTGTGGCACCCGAGGTCTCGATGGACCGCGGGTGCCGCCCTCATGTAAGGATGCCCATGTTCGACGAGAAATCGCGCCGCGCCGCCTCGCTGATCGCGTTCGGCGTTTGTCTCTATGCCGCCGTCATGCACCTCGACGTGGTGATTGGCGCCTTGTCCGCCGTCATCAACATCTTCTTCCCGGTGCTGCTCGGTCTTGGATTCGCCTTCGTGCTGAACGTGCCCGTTTCGGGCATGGAGCGCATGCTCGGCCGCCTGGTCGAGCGCCTCCCGGAGGAGAAGCGTCCTCAGCCGGGTCTTGTGACCGTGGTGAGCATCGTGCTGGTGCTCATCGCCATCACCGGCGTGGCCGTCATGGCCGTCACGATGCTCGTGCCCGAGCTCATCGCCTCCGCTCGTACCGTCGCGCCCCTGCTCGCCGAGCGCCTGCCCGAGATCGAGCGCGGCCTGGCGGCCGAGGGCGTGGACGTGGACAAGCTCATGGCCTGGCTACAGCCCGCCGCCGGTTCTGCCTACCGCTCGCAGGGCCTGCAGGGCCTGATGAACTTCGGACTCGGCTCCATCGCCACCTCGGTGTTCGCCGCTGCGCGCTCCACCGTCTCGGTTGTCTCGAGCACGGTGTTCGCCTTCGTCATCGCCGTGTACGTTCTGGCGAGCAAGCGCGTGCTCGGCCGTCAGGTCAACCGTATGATGGATGCCCATCTCGCCCCGCGACACGCATCGCGCATCCGCCACGTCGCGGCGTTGGCAACCGATACGTACTCCAAGTTCCTCTCGGGGCAGTGCCTGGAGGCGTGCATCTTGGGCACGCTTATCTTCATCGCGTTCTCCCTCTTCCGCCTGCCGTATGCCGGGCTCATCGGCTTCCTCACGGCGGTCTTCGCCTTCGTGCCGTATGTGGGCGCCTTCGCGTCGTGCGCCATCGGCGCGTTCCTCACCCTGCTCGCTTCGCCCGGTCAGGCGATCATCTGCGTGATCGTGTACCTGGCCGTCCAGTTCGTCGAGAATCAGTTTATCTATCCCCATGTGGTGGGTTCCTCCGTGGGCCTCTCCGCGCTGTGGACCCTCATCGCCGCGCTCGTGGGCGGCAAGCTCTTCGGCATCGTGGGCATTGTGTTCTTCATTCCCATCGTGGCGGTGCTCTACGAGCTCGTCCGCCAGTGGACCAACACCTGCCTCGCCGAGCGCATGGCCGCGGGTGAGCTTTCGGAATAGGCCTTTGGGCTGATTCGCCCGCTGGCACTACCGGTGCAGCGGTTCGCGATCCCCTGGCGGCCCGTCTCGCCGATGCCCGCATAAGGTCTTTGTATCGCGTCCCCACGTTCGCCTAAACGCGGGGAATGTGGGTACGAAAAGCGAATATGACATCACGTGGATAGGCTGCGCATGATCGAGATTCGCGACATCACCAAGACATATAAGACTGGGGACCTGGTCCAGCGCGCCCTGGACGGTGTCTCCGTCACCTTCAGGGAGAGCGAGTTCGTGGCGGTTCTGGGCCCATCGGGTTCCGGCAAGACCACGTTCTTGAATATATTGGGTGGCTTCGACCACGCCGACTCGGGCGACATCGTGGTGAACGGAACCTCGACCCGCGACTATACGGATGCGGAGTGGGACACGTACCGCAACCACCGCGTGGGCTTCATCTTCCAGAGCTACAACCTCATCCCGCACCAGACGATCCTCGCCAATGTGGAGCTCGCGCTCACGTTGGCGGGCGTGGACCGCGCTGAGCGGGAGCGCCGCGCCCGTGCCGCGCTCGAGCGCGTGGGCCTGGGCGCGCATGTGAACAAGAAGCCATCGCAGCTCTCGGGCGGCCAGATGCAGCGCGTCGCCATCGCACGAGCGCTGGTGAACGACCCCGAGATCGTTCTCGCCGATGAGCCCACGGGCGCCCTCGATACCGAGACGGGCATCCAGGTGATGGATCTGCTCGCGGAGGTCGCGCGCGAGCGGCTCGTGATCATGGTCACGCACAACCCGCAGCTCGCCGAAGATTACGCGACACGCATCGTGCGCATCAAGGACGGGCGTCTTGCCGGGGACACGTGCCCCGTGACGGAGGATGAGGTCGAGGCCGCGCGTGCGGCCGCCGTCGCCCATCCCGACGAGGGCCCCGCGCACCACTCGTCAATGGGCCTGCTCACGGCGCTCTCCCTGTCCTTCAACAACCTTATGACCAAGAAGGGCCGCACCATCATGACGGCCTTCGCCGGGTCGATCGGCATCATCGGCATCGCGGCGATTTTGGCGCTCTCCAACGGTGTGAACGGCTACATCGCCAAGGTCGAGCAAGACACGCTGTCGAGTTATCCGTTCACGATCGCGCGGCAGAGCTACGACCTCACGAGCATGATGACGGGGGATGCCGGCACACCTGAGGAAGAGGTGTCCGGGGATGGGGCCGACGGCTCCGAGGCGCCGTCTGCCGATGCCGACGGAGGCCGCAAAGTCGACCTGAAGGAGCCTATTCCGATATTCACGATGCTCTCCGATATGTTCGCGAGCGTGAAATCCAACGATATGGCGAGTTTCAAGGGCTTTTTGGATGAGGACGCCAAGGAACTCGATGGCGAGGTTTCGGCCATCCAGTATGACTACGGCATCACACCGCTCGTGTATCGGTCTGATACTTCGGAGGGGCCGGTGCGTCTATCGCCCAACGCAATGACGACCGCCATGACCGGCGGGGCATCGAGCGCCGCGATGGCGGGCACCATGATGACGGGCACTACGGCGTTCAACGAGATGATCGACAATCCCAAGCTGCTCGACGAGCAGTACGACGTGGTCGCCGGCCGATGGGCCAAGGCGGCCGATGAGTGCGTCCTCGTGCTTTCGCCTCGTGGCAAGATATCGGACTTCACGTTGTACAGCATGGGCGTGCTCGACCCCGCAGCCCTCGATCGCATGGTCGAGCGTACCATGAGCGGCTCGGGGGAGGTGCATGTCCCCGAGGTCGATGCGGATTTCACCTACGACGACGCGCTCGGCACGACGTTCAAGGTTCTCGCCGCTTCCGACTCGTATCGCCGCAACGCCGAGACGGGCGGTTGGACCGACATGTCCGACGACGACTCGTTCATGGCTGACCAGGTGAGCCAGGGCCTGGACCTCAAGATCGTGGGCATCGTCCAGCCGAGTCCCACGGCAAAGTCCGCCGCGCTCTCGCAGGGCATCGCCTATACCAGCGGCCTGACCGACGAGCTCATGAAGCGCGCTGCGAATTCGGAGATCGTGCGGGCACAGCTCGCCGAGCCCGAGGTTGATGTCTTCACCGGCAAGCCGTTCGCAACGCTGCAGGAGGAGGCCAAGCGCGGCGTTGATTTGGCGAGCCTGTTCTCCGTGGACGAGGCGGCGTTGCGTGCGGCGTTTAAGGTCGATGCGTCCAAACTCGGTGCGGGGCTCGACCTTTCGGGCTTCGATTTCGCGGGGCTCGACATGGGCGGGGTGGACATAGACATATCAAGCGCTCTTGAGGGAGTGGACCTTGCCGGTGTCCTCTCGGGCGCGCCGATGCCGGATTTCAAGAGCATCCTGGGCGATCTTGCCAGCGATCCCGTGCTCGACAAGGCACAGTTCGAACAGGTGTCAAAGCTCTCGGGCGCGTTTGTCGAGCGCTTCCTCACGGCGTGGTTGCCCGCCCATGGCGAGGGGTTGCGCCCAAGTGAGCCCGATTTTGGCGAAAGGCTCGTCGAGCAGTTCGTCGCATATGCCGGGTCCACGGCGCCGGAAGGTGGCGCAGCCCTGCTTGACGAGGTGGCGGCCGTGGCGGGCAAGCCTGTGGCCGAGCGCCTGGACAAGATCGTGCGCGCCTATGTGCGTGACGATTTGGCTCCCTACATGGCACGGGCGCTCAAGGACGTGGCGGGTCAGGTTTCCAACCAGCTCGCTGCCGCGATTGGCGCGCAGCTTCAGGAAGGTCTCGGCCGCACCTTCGCCGCGGCCGCGCCTCAGCTCGCCCAGCGTCTTGCTGCCAACATGCAGCAGGCGTTCTCGGTCGACGGCGGGGCCTTTGCGCGTGCCATCCATTTCAACATGGATGCGGAAGATCTTGCGTCCCTCATGGGGAGCTACGCCAACGCCAGCAGGCTCACCTACGACAACAACCTTTCGACACTCGGCTACGCCGATGCGGCCGACCCGCAGGCGGTCAGCATCTATCCCGTTGACTTCGAGGCCAAAGACGCGGTGCTCGGGGCGATCGACCGTTACAACGAGGATATGCGCGCCGCGGGGGAGGACGATAAGGTCATCGTCTACACGGATTACATGGGCGTGCTCATGGGCAGCGTGACGAGCATCGTCAACATGATCTCGCTCGTGCTCATCGCTTTTGTGAGCATCTCGCTCGTGGTGAGCTCCATCATGATCGGCATCATCACCTACATCAGCGTGCTCGAGCGTAAGAAGGAAATCGGCATCCTGCGCGCGATGGGAGCTTCCAAACGCAATATCGCCAACGTCTTCAACGCCGAGACCTTCATCGAGGGCCTCATTGCGGGCGTGCTCGCCATAGCGGTGGTGGTGGCCGTTTCATTCCCCGTGAACGCGTGGGCGCTCGCCGTGCACCACGTGGAGAACGTGATGCGCCTGCCCATCTCCTCGGCTCTCGGCCTCATCCTCATCAGCGTGGCCCTTACCGTCATAGCCGGGCTCATTCCCAGTCGCAGTGCCGCCCGCCGCGACCCCGTGGAAGCCCTCCGCAGCGAGTAGCCTCAATTTAGGGACAGTCCCTAAATTGAGGTTCGGCAAGGGGATGGCAGCTTGGGTTCCGCGAGGGGCGGCGTCGGATTTCGTAGATTCCGCACGAGCAGAAGCGTCCAGCGGACGCTTCGTCGCGAGCAGGACTTGACCGAGCGAAATCCGACGCTGCCCCTCGGCGGAGCGGGCAACGGCCTTCACCTGCAAAAACATTGCGAAGACAATATGGAGACGCCCGCGGGCGTGTATACTAATCAAGCTGTGTTCACTAGGAGGATTCTGCCTAGGCCATCTACCTGCGCAAATGGGTTGCCGCGCACAAGAGGTCAAAGCGAATGCAAGGAGTGGCACGCAAGTCCGTATGTGGTCCTCTAGGGGCACGCGCAAGGGGCGCGTGCAATGTCCCAAGACCACCGAGAGTTGGAGATCGAATGATCAACATGATTCTCGGCCGCAAGATCGGCATGACCCAGGTTTGGGACGAGGACGATAACGTCGTCCCCGTCACGGTCATCCAGGCTGGCCCCTGCACCGTCTCGCAGGTTAAAACTGAGGCGACCGACGGCTACAACGCCGTCCAGATCGGCTTCGGCGACATCAAGTCCAAGCACGTGAACAAGCCCATGGCTGGTCACTTCGCTAAGGCTGGCGTCGAGCCCGTCCGTTACCTTCGTGAGGTCCGCGTCGAGAACGGCGAGGAGCACAAGGTCGGCGACGTCGTCACCGTCGCTGACTTCGAGAACGTCGCCAAGGTCGACGTCATCGGCACCTCCAAGGGTAAGGGCTTCCAGGGTCGCATTAAGCGCTGGAACCAGCGCCGCGGTCCCATGACCCACGGTTCCCACATCCAGCGTCACCCCGGCTCCATCGGCCAGTGCGCTTACCCGGCCCGCGTCCTCAAGGGCGTCAAGATGGCCGGCCACATGGGCAACGCCCGCGTGACCGTGAAGAACCTCTCCGTTGTCCGCATTGATGCTGAGCAGAACCTCATGCTTGTCAAGGGCGCTGTGCCCGGTGGCAAGAACGGTCTGGTCGCCATCCGCATGGCGTAAAGGAGGACCGTCGCTATGTCTAAGTTTGAAGTGAAGAACGCCGAGGGCAAGCAGGTCGCCGAGGCCGAGCTCGCCGACGCCGTGTACGGCATCGAGCCGAACATCCACGTCATGCACCACATCGTCAAGTGCCAGCAGGCCTGCTGGCGTCAGGGCACCCAGTCCACCAAGGGCCGTTCCGAGGTCTCCGGTGGCGGCAAGAAGCCTTGGCGTCAGAAGGGCACCGGCCGTGCCCGTCAGGGCTCCATCCGCGCCGCTCAGTGGCGTGGTGGCGGTGTGATCTTCGGGCCCAAGCCCCGCACCTATGTGAAGCGCATGAACAACAAAGAGGTCAAGCTCGCCATGCGCTCCGCCCTGTCCGCCAAGCTCCGCGACAACGAGCTCGTTCTCGTTGACGACTACGGCTTCGAGAAGCCTTCCACCAAGGCCGCCGTTGCCATGCTCAAGGCTCTGGGCATCGAGGGCAAGCGTCTGACCATCATCGTTCGCGAGGATGACATCAACGCTTACCTCTCTTTCCGCAACATCCCCAAGACGTTCATCATCACGCCTGCCGAGGCCAACACCTATGACCTCGTCAACAACGGCGCTCTGCTGATGCCCGCCGACATCGCCGCTCACTTCGGGGAGGTGCTCGCCTAAATGACCGCTCACGAGATCATCATCCGCCCGATCGTGTCCGAGCGTTCCTACTCCGCCATGGAGGAGAACAAGTACACCTTCGAGGTTGCCAAGGACGCCAACAAGTTCCAGATCAAGGACGCCGTCGAGGAGATCTTTGGCGTGAAGGTTGTTCGCGTTAACACCCTGAACGTCAAGCCCAAGACCAAGCGCGTTCGCTATGTCGCTGGCAAGACCCGTTCTTGGAAGAAGGCCATCGTCACCGTGGCCGAGGGTCAGACCATCGAGGTCTTCGGCACCCAGGCGTAATTCACGCCTACGTTAGTTCTTGACGCTTGCCTCTTCGAATGGGGGAGGCAAGCTCAAGTGCTCCGTGCGTATTAATAGGAAACGCCCGGAGCCGTGGTAATCCGGTGTCACTGCATCCACGATCCCGGCTTGCAGTGGCCAACGGACCGATATGAAAGGGATAAGGAATGGCTGTAAAGCACCTTAAGCCGACCAGCGCCGGCCGTCGCTGGCAGACGATCGCGGACTTCTCCGAGATCACCTGCACCACGCCCGAGAAGTCTCTTCTCGAGCCGCTGCCGGTCAAGGCCGGTCGTAACAACGCCGGTCGCATCACCATGCGCCACCAGGGTGGCCGCGTGAAGCGCCAGTACCGCGTTATCGACTTCAAGCGCAACAAGGACGGCGTGCCGGCCAAGGTCGCTACCATCGAGTACGACCCGAACCGCTCCGCTCGCATCGCCCTGCTCCACTACGTGGACGGCGAGAAGCGCTACATCCTGGCCCCCAAGGGCCTCAAGGTCGGCGACACCGTCATCTCCGGTGCCGGCGCCGACATCAAGCCGGGCAACGCCATGCCGCTGTCCGAGATTCCCGTGGGTACCCTCATCCACGCCATCGAGTTCCAGCCTGGCAAGGGCGCTGCTATCGCCCGTTCCGCTGGTACCGCCTGCCAGCTCATGGGTAAGGAGGGCAAGTATGCGATCATCCGCATGCCTTCCTCCGAGATGCGTCGCGTTCTCGTGACCTGCCGCGCCTCCATCGGCGAGGTCGGCAACTCCGAGCACGCCAACATCGTGATCGGTAAGGCCGGCCGTCATCGCAAGATGGGCGTCCGCCCGACCGTCCGTGGTACCGTCATGAACCCGGTCGATCACCCGCACGGCGGTGGCGAGGGTCGCTCGCACACCTCCGGTCGTCCGTCCGTCTCTCCGTGGGGCACCCCGTCCAAGGGCTACCGCACCCGCAACAAGAAGAAGACGTCCAACGACCTCATCATCCGTCGTCGCAAGAAGTAATCGATACCCGTTAGGAGAAAGCACTTATGAGCAGAAGTCTCAAAAAGGGCCCGTTCGTAGAGGCGCGCCTCCTCTCGCGTATCATCGCGATGAACGAGGCTGGCAAGAAGGACGTCGTGAAGA
>ERZ834859.2835-NODE-2835-length-13886-cov-2.292170_pt1 | contig 13886 bp, 8 predicted proteins | sample MGYA00519947_ERZ834859 | MGnify/ENA primary metagenome ERZ834859 (study PRJEB31850, sample SAMEA3708763) | human gut metagenome | biome: human gut; feature: human-associated habitat; material: faeces | place: China | collected 2014 ...
GATGCGGTAAACTCTGTGGGAGGAACCGTGATTCCCGCTTTATTGAAAGCTTTGGGGGTGAAAGAGGTGGTTGAGTTGAATTGCGAACCCACGGGACGTTTTGCCCATAATCCGGAACCCATTCCGGAGAACTTAATCCAGATTTCAGAGAAAATAAAGGAGTGTGGGGCTGATTTAGGTATCGTGGTTGACCCGGATGTTGATCGTTTGGCATTAGTCTGCGAGAACGGGGAGATGTTCGTGGAAGAATACACGTTGGTGGCTGTTGCTGACTATGTGTTGAAACATACTCCGGGAAATACGGTTTCTAACCTTTCTTCTTCTCGTGCTTTACGGGATGTAACGTTAGCTCACGGGCAACAATATAACGCTGCGGCTGTGGGAGAGGTGAACGTGGTGACTAAGATGAAAGAGACGAATACGGTAATTGGTGGTGAAGGAAACGGTGGTGTCATCTATCCGGAAAGCCATTACGGGCGTGATGCTTTAGTAGGAGTAGGCTTATTCCTTTCTCATTTCGTGGCGGAAGGAAAGAGCATGACGGTTTTAAAAGCAACTTACCCGCAATATTTTATTTCGAAAAACAAGCTAACACTTTCTCCCGATATGGATGTCGACAAGATATTGGAGGGCTTGAAAAAGAAATATGCTTCAGAAGAGATTACCGATATTGATGGTGTGAAAATTGACTTCAAAGATGGCTGGGTACATCTACGTAAATCCAATACAGAACCGATTATACGAATTTATTCCGAGTCGAAAGATGAAGCAGCAGCTAATCAATTGGCAGAAGAAGTTATAAAGGTGGCACAAAGCCTGTATTAATAAAAAGGAGCCTTTTTCGAGGCTCCTTTTTATGTTTTTATTCTTTCCCTCCAACACAATATAGATCAATACCATATTTTGCAAATGCTTCTACTAGATAGTCGCATTTCTTTTGGATTTGCGGGTAATTCGTGTAGAGAGGATTTGCCTGTAACTCGCTCTTGGTTTGCGAGAAGATGAATCCCAAAAAAGAATAAAAGTCATTATTTAAGTCTGGTGCAGTCCAGTAATAGGGTTCCCAGAAATACCAGTATGTACCATATTCTAAAAATCCTAATTTGTAGATATCTTCTTCTGTATACCATAAGTTGCCGGAAGAGTAGGGATTTGTGGTACCGCTTTTAGCATCTTCTGAAATGAGTGAATAGGTGGAAAAAGTATTTAAAATATTATTATAGTCAATTTTGGTGATAACATCATCATAGGGTTGCATTAGAAACTGGATGAATGTACGATTGATTGCTATTTTTAGTCTTTTCCTGTATTCTGGCTTGCTTATTCGTTCTCCAAATTCTTTATCCACGTGAGGTAACGTGATATGATCAACTCCTCGTACGAGAACCCCTTTGCGAAAACTAAGATTACCATAACTGATTGTATCCCATAAGGGAACATAGTTGCCGTTTTGGTAAAGCATACCAGCCATGAGGATTTTAGAAGGGAATAATTCTTTCTTGACTTTGTCTGAATACAAGTCAAAGAAATCTTCTTTTAAGAATTTTACAGCAGCACGGATACCTTCTTCGTCAGCTTCCACTTTTACATCATAATTAACATCGTTACTGCTAGATGTGAAATGATAATTGATATCAGCATTGGAGAATTTATATAATACGGCAGTTTCATAATCATTATACCATTCCACAATTTGCTCATCGAAATCATGATTTCCTTGCGGAAGATCAAATCGTTGTGTTTTCTTCTCTGAAATTTTTAAATCATCCTCTTTTTCACAAGAACATAGAATGAAAATGAATGATATTCCAAACAGTAAAATGTATAAATTTATTTTTTTCATGATATTCTGTTTTGTTAGTTTAATGCAGGATTACTCTCTTTATGGTGTTGCATAATGGGTAACATCCATTTAGGTGTTGCTGTTCCAATTTCAACGGAATGTTCATCACCGGGATTCGTAGATTCATCAAGTCTATGCGAGAAAGATTGCATCCCGTAACGTCGGAGGTCAAACCAACGCATTCCTTCGAAACAAAATTCTCTACGACGTTCTTCTCTACAGTTTTCGATTAGATTATCTGCATTGTTGTTAAAAGTTGAGTTTGTCCACGCTTGGGATGCGTAGTTTTTTATACGTTTTTCTCTTATCGTGTTTAAATCGGATAATGCTTTCCCAAAGTATTCGTTTCCACCTATTTTAGCCAAATTTGCATAAGCTTCAGCCCTGTTTAAATAAGCTTCACTTAGACGTAGGCAAGCTCCGAATTTTAATTCTCTAGCGAATTTAGATGATTTCTTCTCGTCTCCAGCCTCACCGTAAGGACATAAATATCCATTCCAACGTTGATCCTCATTGGAATAACAATTGCGCAATTGATCGGATGCCATAAAGCATTTAGCGTAATAATCCGATGTAACAACTTCATGCTCTTCCTCACTTGCATAGAAGAATAGTATTTCCGGATTATTTAAAGTGAAAGGATGTGGGAATCCTCCCGTGTTAATTGCATTAGGATAATTAACATTAGTCATGTCGAATAGTGAATGGGAGTTACCGGGAGCTGAGAATACGGCTGTTGCATGCTCTACGACTTTTTCCCAGTTTTCCATGAAAAGATAGTAACGGCTAGCCAATAAATGAGCCGTACTGATTCCAATACGGAATTTGGAACCTGTTGCATTGACTTCGGTTAATAGATTGATTCCTTTCTCTACATCTGAAATAATCGTATTGTAAACTTCGGCAACCGTGCTGCGTGGTATGGAAGTTTGGTCAATCGTGCTGTTTAACTTTAATGGAACTCCTGCTGATTTTCCTTCGGGTGCATTAGGTGCATTATAAGGATAGGCATAAATGTTGACCAGATTAAAGTAGTAGAACGACCGTAAAATGCGGGCTTCCCCCTCAACTCGTTTTTTCGTTTTCTCTTCCCCGTCAACATCTCCTATCATATCTATGACTACATTACATCCTGCAATCATTTTGTAGAATTTTTCGTATGAGTCAACCTCGATAATAGGGCTATTATCTGTAGGATTCGTCAAGTTCATGTAGTCTTCGAACATGGTTTCGTTAGTTGTTGCAGTGCGACCTCCCCATAAATACAGGGGACTGTACTTCGTTACGATTGTTTTTTGACTATTGTTGGTAATGTACTGGGTTACATCATCGTCAAGCAAATCTAGAAAAGACATTAGTTGGGTTTCATAACGGGGATAGCCTTCATAAGCTAGTAATTGGTCTAGATCTTCAATCGTTGACGGAATTACTTCGTCTTGGGATGTTTCTTTCAGAAAATCATTGCAAGAACACAACCCGATAATTGATAGAATTATGATACTTTTTTTTATGATATTTTTCATACTTTGTCGTGTTTGGGATTAAAAACCAAGGCTTATACTTAATGAAAACTTACGTTGACGATCGACTACCGGAATGACATTGGTAGCACTTGTGCTGAGTGTTTCCGGATCTTGTTTACCAAGTTTTTTACTTTTAATAATGAAAGGGTCTGTTACCGTCAATGCAAATGTCAGATTTGTAAGCTTTATCTTATCTAATTGATTTTTAGGTAGGGCATATGCCAAGCAAATGCTATTACATCTCAAATGGTCGGCCTTTACTACTCGTAGGTCTGATAAATTGTACATTTGATAACGGTATATTTCTCCTGAACTACTTAACGACAATGAATTGTCAGGTAAATATTGGCTGAGATCTTCATCACTAGCTAAAATAGCGGGTATATCCGTGTATTTTTCATCTCCAGCTTGACGCCAACGTTTATTTAGTTGAGTACTTGCATTCTTTTCGGGATCGGGTATACGTAATTGCCCGATACGACCACCGTTTGACTGGCTTTTCATAAAGGGATTTAAGCGCTTGTGATGGCCTAATTGGAAATTGAAAGAAGCGGAGAGAGTTAATTGTTTGTACCGGAACGAGGTTGATAGTCCTCCACTAAAAATAGGATCTTTTACACCACTATACACCATGTAGTCAAGTAGGGTTCCGGTTTCTACTTTTGTTTTAACCCCGGGAGTTTGGTCTATAATAGCAAAATTGGGTGTTCCTTTGTCTGATAGGCCAATGTATGGGAAAGACCAGAAGCTATTTAAGGCGAAACCGTCAATAATAACACTCCCGTCTGTGATTTTTCCCAGCGTGATGTTGTCTTCGTTATCTTTGATTTCGTTACGATTGAATCCGGAAGTTGCGTTAATACTCCATCTGAAATCTTTTGTGTTTACCGGGATAACGGTTAAAGATATATCATAACCTTTATTGATAATTGTTCCATTATTTACGGCCATATTAGGAGTTCCGTTTTCGATCGGAATGTTCATATAAGTGATGGCGTCTATCGTTTTCTTGTAATAATAATCAATACTTCCGTATATCCGGTTATCCAAAATGGAAAGTTCAATACCTCCGTTGAAACTACGTGTTTTTTCCCATTTCAGATCTTTGTTGGGTAAATTTTTAATAGATAAGTATTGTTCTCCAGTTAATATATCCGGGGCTATATTGAAATTGGCAATCAGGTTGGGGCTAATATCCGGGGCTTTACCCTGTGTTCCATAGGAAGCTTTCAAGGTAAGATTAGATAACCAGCCGAATCGGCGCATGAAATTTTCCTCGCTAACATTCCATCGGATTCCGGCAGATAACACGGGATTGAAACGATTATTTGTGTTTTGTCCGAATTTATTGGAAGCATCCATACGTCCGTTTACATTTAATGTAAAATACTCTTGATAACCGTAAGTCAAGGATAAATATACACTTAACTGGTTAGTCAATCCCCGGTTCAGGGTCAGGTGGTTTTGCTGGAGCCATTCCTTATATAAAGGGTAGTCGTCGAGGTTCAGGGAACTCATGTCAGCAAATTGCATGCCTCTTTCCTTCAAGTAGCCTCTCACTTCATTATCCATAGATTTGGAGCGTAACATATTGACTTCATACCCCAACAGGGCTGTTATCAAATGCTGATCGTTTGCTCCGAATAGTTTACGGTAATTGGATTGTAAACGGAATGTCAGATTTTCAGTATCTGAATTTTTGGTTTTCAAAATGCCACCATAGGGAAGAATACATTTCCCGTCATCTCCCGGTGTCGGTTTATCTTCGTATTCCCCGTTTTTTAAAGCAGCGACATAGGCTGTTTTATCGCCCCACCAATCCTCCTGTAAGGTACTGCTGACAGAATATGAACCGGTAGCTGTAACATCCCAGGTGGGCCGTATGTTGTATTTCAGATTTAAATCGACCTGAATGCCCTTGCCGTCATATCCGCTGGAGCTGTTATCAATTTCGTTGACAATATTATAACGCAGGTATTTATTCCCCTGTCCACCGTATCCTCCTCTATAACGTTCATAATAAAACAGGGAACCATTTTCGTTGAAACAAGGTAATGCCCGGGTTGTATTGTAAGCATAATCCATCGCATCAAGGGTGGAGACCAGATGGTTTTTCTTTTGTACATTGCCGTTCAATTTGATTGCCATCAGCATTTTGGGAGTCATCTGTACATCCATTTTTGCAGCTACAGTATACCTTTCTGTATAAGTTGTATTGGAAACCCCGTTATCCCGGTCGTATCCCAGGGAGGCGTAATAACGAATGATATCCGAACCTCCGCTTACATTTAACGTATGGGAATGGGAATATGAATCCCGGGTCAGAATATCGAACCAATCGGTATTGACCTGTTCATACCAGGTTACCTCGTTGAGGAAGGTATCGTAGTCTGTCAGACCGCTCTGTAAACGATAAAGAGCACCTTCGTATCCTACCATCGGCATTTGGGTAGGAAATATATAATGCTGGTCTGCCAGTTCTTTCCCGAATCGTACCCGTTCCTGAGAATTCATCAGATTGATATTCCGGTCGGTATAGCGTGGGCGGCGGGTGATTTTAGAAGAGTGTGTATAAGAAAGAACCGGTTTTCCGATCCGTCCTTTTTTGGTAGTTACTACAATCACTCCGTTTGCTGCACGTGTTCCATATAAAGCTGTTGCAGAAGCGTCTTTCAACACATCGATCCGTTCGATATCCTGAGGATTGATACCGGCAATGGCATTACCGATAATATTCAGATAATCGGGATTATTCAAATCGTCTGGATTGACATCGACAGGGTCTGTCATCACGATTCCATCCAATACCCACAGGGGTTCCCGGTTTCCCAGCAAAGTAGAAGTACCCCGGACACGTAAACGGGGAGTAGCTCCCACTTCTCCGGAATTCAGCATAAAAGCCATATCAGGAATACGTCCTTCCAACATTTGGTCGATGCTTGTCACTCCCGGAATCAAAATATCCTCTGCTTTAACTGTTGTAATGGCGCTGGTTTGTGTCCGCTTATCCAGTACCTGGTAGCCGGTCACCACCACCTCATCCAGTTCCTTCTGATCTTCATAAAGAATTACATTTATCTCCTTTTGACCGGCATATTTTACAGAAGTTGTCTGCATGCCGACAAAAGAAAATTCCAGTACAATCTGTGCCTTGGTTTTGGGATAGCTGAACCGGAATTTACCATCCGTATCGGTAGAAGTTCCGATATTTGTGCCGGCGATCTTCACCGTTACTCCCGGTAAGGCATTTTTTTGAACATCGGTAACCGTTCCGGTAAGGAGAACGGTTTCCTGCTCCTGAGCTTGTGGTATAGCCGGGGTTTCCGGACCAGCCTGGGATATCAGAATCATATCTTCCTGAATTTTCCAAGTCAACCCGGTCCCTGCTAAAATACGATCCAATAAACTCGTTACACTCTCGTTATGGGCTTCTACAGAAATCTGTCCCAGTTGTTCAGTTTGTTCGGTGTTGTAGATAAAACTCAAACGGGTTTGTCGTTGAATTTCATTCAATACCTGCCTGACCGTTACCTGCTTGAAATTCAAAGTTACCTGCTCGTGCTGTGCAAAAGCAGTAGCAGATACGGAAAAAGTCAGCGTACACATCAATACTGAAAACATTCTTGCAATCTTCCAACTTTTCCTCCAATATCCTCGGGGAACCTGGAAACACCATCGACTTTTTTTCATAAATTTGTAATTAAGTTGATATCTAGCGTATTAAGATTATTTGTCCGTTCATCCGGAATTCCACTCCTGTCACGTCGGTAATGGCCGACAAAATCGTTTCTATCCGCTCATAACGTTTGATATGGCCGGAAAAGTGAAGAGTCCGGCTTCGTTTTCCTACAAAAAGGAATTCTTTATCGTACCATAGCGACAGGGTGTGCATGATCTCTTCCAGGGGTTCGTCTTCAAAAACGAAATATCCCTCTTTCCAGGAAATATAGGAAGTAACATCCACTTCCTTTAAAGTAACCTCTGTCGTGGTGCGGTCAAAGTCAGCTAATTCTCCGGGTTTCATCCGGATTTCTTTTTGATCACCCCATTCAAGCGCTACTGCACCTTCGACCAGTACGGTCCTTACCCCACGGGTATAGTGGGTATTCACATTGAACACCGTTCCCAGTACCCGGACTTTAACCTCTTCTGTTTCTACATAGAAAGGGCGGTTTTTATCGGGAGCCACTTCGAAATAAGCTTCCCCTTTCAGATATACCCGTCTTTCTTTTGCATGGAATGCAACCGGATATTTTAATTCGGTCGCTGCATTCAGCCACACCCGTGTCCCATCTGGCAATACTATCCAATACTCGCTCCCCCGGGGTACTTCGATACGATTATACTTATTTTCTTCTTGCCGGGCTGTCGTATCATAAATCAATCCCCCTCCTGCCTGGTATGCTTTTACCTCCTCATTCACATATATTTCTGTTTGTTCTTCCGGATCCAACTGATATTTTTCTCCGTTATCTAATGTCAAAACCGGATGTAAACGGGCCACTGTAGCCTGTTTATTTTTCATTTCCTCTTTCCAGGTATACCACAAGGTTATGGATAATAAAACGGGTAGTACCACTGCGGCATATTTCAACCACTTCGGTCTTATACGCGGACGGACAGGAGGAGCTCCGAACGTCTTTTCCCTCACTTTTTCCCAGGCATCTTCTACATCGGTCTGTAAATAATTTCTTATTTCATTTATACTCAATTGCTTTTTTATTTTACAAAAAAGTAACCGGTGTTCTTCCGATTCATTGATCCAATCTTCCAATTTCCCTTTTTCTTCCGGAGAAAGTCCGCCAATCAAATCAAGTTGTATCAGACGCCGTATGTAATTGTTGTCGTATTCCAACATTCTATAAGATTTGCTAATTTTACTCTATATATACGATGAGGGGGACGAAAGGAGGTAGCAGATTTTTTTATTTTTTTAATGTAAATATACGGTTAGCTAGGTATAACAGAAGCTTCTTGCTGATATTCAACAAAAAAACGAGATCCGTTTTATTGGATCCCGTTTTTGCTATTGGGAATTAATCTTGATAAAATTGTCGCATGAAGCAATTGGTCATTCTCTTCTGTTTAAATAGATCATGATGTAATAAAGCAAGGTGGCCAGTGAAGAGAGAGCTGCAATCACATAAGTATAGGCTGCCCATTTCAAAGCATCGAAAGCATATCCCTGGGTTTGATAATCCGTGATTCCGGAATTGCGCAGCCAGGCTAATGCGCGGTGACTGGCATCGATCTCTACCGGTAAGGTAATGAAACTGAATAAGGTCATAATGGCAAAAAGTCCGATTCCGATCAGCAACAGGCCCGGAAAACTGTTCACCATCAGGATACCGGCCAGCAAAATCCATTGCACCCAATGGGAAGCGAACTCTACTGCCGGCACCAACGTTGACCGTAGCTTAAGCATACTGTATCCTTTGGCGTGCTGCAGAGCGTGGCCCGTTTCGTGGGCAGCTACGGCTGCAGCGGCGATACTGTTTCCGTAATAGACATCCCGGCTGAGGTTGATGGTTTTATTCACCGGATTGTAGTGATCGGTCAGCATCCCTTCCACAGAACCGATTTTAACGCCTGTCACTCCATTATCCCGCAACATTTTTTCCACTACATCTCTTCCGGTCATACCGTTTGCTGTGGGTATTTTCGAATATTTCTGAAACCGGCTTTTCAGTTGATGACTGATCAGCCAGCTAATAACTGTGAAGCCGATGAATATAACCCATATCCAAAGACTACCTCCAAACATTGTTGTATTTTCCATTTTTTATTTATCGATTGATATTTATCTTTTTCTTCTGTGCAAAAAATGCGCCAAAGTTTTTATTGTATACGCCTGATATCGCTTTTCCTGCATTTGTTTTTTAATAATTAACAAATACTGACATCAAATGAGGGAGTAAAAGATTTATACGGATATATATTATTTATTTTATTTAAAAATAATTGACTTAAAAATTGTAATATTTGTCTTTAAATAGTATATTTGACGAGTATGTGTAAATTCTCTGCTTATTAATTTTAAATATTTTGCTTATGAAAAAGCTCAACTTTATTTTGTTACTGAGTTGTTTCTTTTTGACTGCTTGTCAGGAAGAAGATTTATTACAGAGGACTTCGCACGGGAAAGAGGAAAAAGAGTTGAAAGGGGATATCTTGTGGAGGAATAAAAGTGTGGAGAAAACTCTACAGACCAAAACGGTAGGGGTGAAATCGAAATATTGGCGGCCCGGGGACACAATCCGTATAAAATTTTTGAACGGTACTACGGAATTGCAACAGCAAGTACGTCAGTATGCTGCTTTGTGGTTGGAGTATGTAGATCTGAATTTTGAATATGTGGAGGTCAACGAAACGGCAGATGTAAAAATCGGTTTCGATATGGATGAAAAGTGGATTGCCTGGTCGACTATCGGAACGGATTGTAAAGCCATTCCACAAAACGAACCTTCCCTGAATTTCGTGTGGTTAGAAGAGGAGGATGAATTGGGTATTAAGGCCGAAGTTTTACGAGGCTTCGGCAGTGTATTGGGGCTAGGCTTCGAGCACCGGAATCCGGATTCGCCTGTCCGGTTTAAGTCCACGGCGGATATAGCCGGTGAATATAATATTTCGGAGGAAGAAGTGGAAGAGTTTAAGCAATTATATACGGAAGGAGAAACCGATACAACCAGATATGATAAAAGTTCGATTATGGTGCTTACTATTCCTCGTTCTTTGGTGGTTACCCCCAATTTGGCTACCAGCCGGAATGTCGATCTGTCCGAAAACGATAAGGCATTGATAGCAAAGATTTATCCTCCGGTTGTCATGAAGGTATTAGTAAAGGGAAAGAATATTGCGTTTTATGTCGGAGCGAGTGGATGGGCAAGCGTTCCCGGGGAACATAGCGAGCGGATGGTGGATTGGGGGGATGGGAAAAGGATGCTCTACTTCAACAACATTATTATGGTAAGGACTCATTGTATGAAATCCGGTTTTGTGGTCCTGCAGCGGAGTATCAGTTATTTTATTTTATCGGTGAGGGGGATGTCGTTGCCGTAGATGCCAGTAAAAGTAGTAAGTTAGCGACATTCTATTGTTTTTACAGTTCGGTAGAAAGCCTGGATTTTTCCCACAATCCGGAATTGGAAATTTTATCCTTACGACATGTTCCACAATTGACCTATTTAAATGTATCTCAAAATGTAAAATTACAAACACTGGAATTTTCTGAATCGAATATATCGACTGTTGATTTGAGTCGAAATGTGAATTTGGAAAATTTGATTTTGTCTGATTCTCCGATTTCTTATCTGGATTTAAAAAATAATACGAAACTGGTATTTATCAATGCCGAGAATGTTGGTGCGGGACTGAAAAGTATTGTTGACAATTTGCCTTACGTACCTGTTGAAGCCGAAGCTGATATATGGGTTCGAGTTGAAGCAATAGCCAATAGTATCCAGGATAAGTGCCGATTTAAAAATTGGGAGGCAACATTTGAAAAAGAGAATAAAAATGTGTTGGGTAGAGAACGGATTGTTCAGAAAAATAGTTTAAACTATATGTTACCGCTACCTCGCTAATGTATGAATGACATATTATGTATAAAATAGGTATAATCGTACAACTGGTAATGTTATTATCGTTCATGTCGGGGTGCGACCGGGAAAATGTCGGAGAACTCAGGCGTGAATTGGAGGAGCTGGAAAAACAATTGAAGGTGTTGCAAAGTTGGCAGGAAAAAGTGAATGAAAATTTGAAAACTCTGCAGAAATTGTTGGAGGGATTGAATCAGGGTAAATACGTCACTTCGGTCATGGAGACGTCGGCGGGTTGTACGATTATTTTAGATCAAGAGTTCGTTTTACAAATCCGGAACGGTGAAAAGGGAGAGGATGGAAGGAGTGTGGGAATCGTCACTCCTTCTGTTTCTGTATATGATTCTTTGGATGGACATATGTATTGGACGATAGGTGGAATATTAGTGAAGAATGATCAGGGGGAATGTATTCGGGTAGATGGTGAATCAGGTGAGCAGGGGGGATAGGCGAACAAGGTGAGATGGGAATGACTCCGCAACTTAGGATCCAAGAGCAGACAAATGAATGGGAGGTGTCTTGGGACGGGGGCGTGACTTGGAGTGGTTTAGGTATGAAAGCTACAGGACCGAAAGGAGAACAAGGGGAGCAGGGAGAAAGGGGGGAACAGGGAGAACAAGGTGTTCAGGGACCAAAAGGAGATCCTGTTTTTGTGGAAGGAGGGGTGGTGGTTGAGGAGGAGTATGTTGAATTTACTTTGGCAGATGCTTTACAGACTAAGTTCCGTTTGCCCCGTTATCGAACAATGTCTTTAGAGTTTCCGCAAGGAAAATCATTTCGTCTACCTCGTTGTGTGGAAAAAGATATTCTTTTTACTCTTTCCGGTGGAAATGAAAAAGTGAAAATGAATGTATTGGAATATGGCGGTTGTCGTGCTCAGGTTGTTATGACGGAAGGGAAAAAAAACGAAGGAATCATTCGTACTCAATCGGCAGAAGAACAGGGAGAAGGTGCGATAGTGATCTTATTGACAGAAGATGAGGGGAGATGTTGGAGTTATCGGCTGAATATTACGACTTTGCCTACACCGAAGATGATCCGTATCCCGGGAGGAAGCTTGGATATCATCGGACCTCACGGTAAAGGATGGGAACTGACGGAGTTTTGGATGAGTGAGACTGAAATTACCGAGCAGCAATATTGTGATTTTTTGAATGATGAAGGAATAATCAGAATAAATGATATCCCTACTATCGGGAGGGGAGATACGGTTTGGTGTATATGGTATTATCATGATCCGGTTTATGAAAACGGCAAGTGGAGTTCTCGAATGGGGGATGTCATCGGGGAGCAGGGGATGATACAAAAGGATTTTGGAGATTATCCGGTGGAAGGTGTGAAATGGGCCGGAGCGAAGGCCTATTGCCGCTGGGCCGGTGGAAGTCTACCGACGGAAGCGCAATGGGAGTATGCCGCACGGGGGGGAGCACAGAACCCCAAAGCCGGAACAGAAATTTATGCCGGAGGAGATAACGTCGATGAGGTGGCTTGGTGGAGAGAAAACCGACAAACTCCTGGCGCTAAGTACAGAAATAACTTGGTTGGGGGGAGCGTTCATCCGGTAAAAACAAAGATGCCCAATTTCCTGGGACTTTATGATATGTCCGGGAATATTGCAGAATGGTGCGAAGATTGGTATGGGGAAGAATATCCGGTTCGTGGACGGAAGAAAGAGTCGATCCTCAGGGACCGGAAACCGGTTCAGCAAAGGTGATACGGGGTGGAGGATGGGTCAACTGTCTGGAGTGGCATCATGCTTGGCCGGAAACGGTGGATCATCTCGAAGTGAATAGCAGGTGTTGGTGGCCGGTTCCGGATGAAGGTACTTCTTCAGAAGAGGGTTTTCGATTGGTGTATATGAAATAAAATAAGGATGTATTGGTTTAGGTTTCTTTTTGTTGTTTTACTGTTTCTTGGGGGAACGGCTTGTCAGGACCAGGAGGTGAAAGAATTACGTCGGGATCTGGATCGTTTGGCTGAACAATTGGCTAAGCTGCAATTTTGGACAGAAAAAATAAATAATGATATCGGCGTATTGCAGGCATTGGCGAATGTTTTGCGGGACAAAAAGGGTATTACCTCGGTGGTGGAAAGTTCAGAGGGGTATGTGATTACTTTGAATGACGGACAGGTGTTGCATATTTATCAGGGTACTCCTGGAGATCGGGGGAAGGATGGTGAAATAAGATTACCTTCTATTGTGATACGTGATTCCTCGGATGGACATGCTTACTGGGCGGTTGGGGGTGAATTGCTGTTCGGTTCCGACGGATTAGCTGTACGGGCCGATGGGAAAAAAGGCGAAACAGGGGAAAACGGAGGGCCGGGAATTGCTGGAACGACTCCGCAAGTACAAATTAATGCCCTGACAAATGAATGGGAAATTTCTACGGATGGTGGAATGACGTGGTATTCTACAGGTGTAAAAGCGACTGGTGAAGCGGGAGAGAAAGGTGAAATCGGACCTGCTGGCCCGGAAGGAAAACCGGGGGAGAAAGGTGAACAAGGAGAGGCTGTGTTTGCTAAGGATGGGATCAGAATAGAAGAAGAGTTTGTCGAATTTACCTTAGCTAATGAGGAAGCTACGGTTTTGAAGATACCGCGTTACCGAAAACCGGAATTGGTGTTTCCCGAAGGTAATTGCGTTGTGATGAAATGCTGGGAAGAAGCAGATATTCCTTTTTTGATTCAGGGGAACGGTGGTGGGGTAAGCGTGGGGATACTGGAGAATGGGGATTGGCAGGGAAAAATCGAAATGACAGGTGAATATTGCGGTGTTGTAGTTGTGACGGCTCCCGGGCAGCCTGGGAAGGCGGCTGTGATAGTGATTCTGAATGACGAACAAGGGCGGGTTTGGACTTATTCTTTGTAATAGTCAAGACTTAATCTGACAGTTACGTATAAAAAGAATAAATTTGTAAC
>ERZ834859.2847-NODE-2847-length-13833-cov-10.300915_pt1 | contig 13833 bp, 9 predicted proteins | sample MGYA00519947_ERZ834859 | MGnify/ENA primary metagenome ERZ834859 (study PRJEB31850, sample SAMEA3708763) | human gut metagenome | biome: human gut; feature: human-associated habitat; material: faeces | place: China | collected 2014 ...
CCACCAGTGCAAACACCTTCCTGAACACCCGCACCCTGTTCATCATCGTGCTGGGCCTGATCGCCTTCTCCTTCGGCACCGCAGCCGGTGTGCTGTGCGGCAAGGTGATGTACGCCGTGACCGGCGGCCAGGTCAACCCGCTGATCGGTTCCGCTGGCGTTTCCGCTGTGCCGATGGCCGCCCGTGTGTCCCAGAAGGTGGGCCAGAGCGAGAACCCGCAGAACTTCCTGCTGATGCACGCCATGGGCCCCAACGTGGCCGGTGTTATCGGTTCTGCCGTTGCTGCTGGTATTCTGATCAACATCTTCGGCTAAGCATTCCCTGAAAAAACAAATGTTCCCGTCCGGTGGTCCTGTACTGCCGGGCGGGTTTTGTTTTGTCACTGTGCAAGCTCTGATAGAGAAGCGCTATCTGATAAAATTCGGCTTTTTAAACGAAACAACGCCGAAAAAGTAACTTTATCAACGTGCGAAAGTTCGGCGCTGCTGATAAAGTTGGAACTTTATCAATGAGAGTAACTTTATCAAACTGATAAACTTCAATAAAATAACGTAGGTAAAATATTAAATTTGGACTTTATCACTTGTTTTACTACAGTAGAGAAGCCGTGTGGACCAGTTGCAGCCAACATCCTCCCGGCCTGCCGATAAAAGCAATTGCGCAGCCTGCCCGGGGCGGCACCGGCAGCGGACCCCCTGCGCAGAAAATGGGCCGCAAAATTTCCGCGCAAATGCCGCCTGCAATCGCACCGGCTATTCTCAATTTCCTGAAAATGTGGTATACTGTTCTTTGACAATAAAAGGAGACAGGGGAACCCATGGCAACAGATCTGACACAAGAATTCTGCGCTCTGCGCGACACCTATATCGAAAAGCAGTTCGGCCGCCTGAACGAGATGCAGCGGCGGGCGGTGTTCACCACCGACGGCCCGCTGCTCATCCTGGCCGGTGCCGGCAGCGGCAAGACCACCGTGCTGGTCAACCGCATTGCCAACCTCATCCGGTTTGGCGCGGCCCACGGCTCAAAACAGCTGCCCCGCCCCGCCACCGAAGAGGACGTCAAGGCCCTGCGCAATGCCATCATGACCGGCACCGCCGCGCCCGGCTGGCTGGACGGTATGCTGCGGCAGAACGCCGTGCGCAGCTGGAACGTGATGGCCATCACCTTTACCAACAAGGCGGCCGGGGAGATGAAGGAGCGCCTGCGCCGGATGCTGGGCGGGGAAGAGGGCGACGAGGTGTTTGCCTCCACCTTCCACTCGGCCTGTGTGCGCATCCTGCGCCGCTGGGCGGAGGAGATTGGCTACCCTCGCAGCTTTACCATCTACGACACCGACGACGCCCAGCGGGTGATGAAGGCGGTGTACAAGGACCTGAACGTGGATGACAAGTTCTTCCCCATCAAGAGCGCCATCAACCAGATGAGCCGCTGGAAGGATCAGCTGGTCAGCCCGGAACAGGCCCTTGCCAACCCCGCCAAGGACACCAAGGGGGCGCTGGCGGCCCGCATCTACGCCGCCTACGAAAAGCGGCTGAAGGAGGCAGGTGCCTTCGACTTCGACGACCTCATCTACCAGACCGTGCAGCTGCTGGCAGAGCACCCGGACGTGCGGGACTTCTACCAGACCAAATACAAATACCTGCTGGTGGACGAGTATCAGGACACCAGTGTGGCGCAGTTCCGTCTGGTGAGCCTGCTCACCGGCCCGGAGCGCAACATCTGCGTGGTGGGCGACGATGACCAGAGCATCTACCGCTTCCGCGGGGCTACCATTGAGAACATCCTCAACTTTGAAAAGTGCTACCCCGGGGCAAAGACCATCCGGCTGGAGCAGAACTACCGCTCCACCTCCAACATCCTGAACGCCGCCAACTGCGTCATCCAGCACAACACGGAGCGCAAGGGCAAGACCCTGTGGACCGACAACGGCGAGGGCGACAAGGTGCAGGTGTACACCGCCGAGAACGAGCAGGACGAAGCGATGCACATTGCGGACGTCATTGGCCAGCACCTCAAGGCGGGCGGTCATCTGGCCGACCACGCCATCCTCTACCGCATGAACGCCCAGTCGGCTCCCATCGAAAGCTACTTCACCCGCGCGGGCATCCCCCACAAGATCGTGGGCGGCCAGCGTTTCAACGACCGCAAAGAGGTCAAGGACATCCACTCCTATATGTCCATCGTGGCCAACCCCCGCGATGACGTGCGCCTGCGCCGCATCATCAACGAGCCTGCCCGCAAGATCGGCAACACCACGGTGGAGGTCATTGCAGACCTTGCCGCCCAGCAGGGGGTGAGCATGCTGGAGATCATCGGCCACGCCGACCAGTACGCCAAGCTCAGCCGGGCTGTGATGCCCTTGCTGAAATTCTGGCAGATCTACCAGAACCTGCAGGATTCGCTGGAGACCAAGACGCTGGACGCCTTTGCCGCCGACGTCATCGAGTTGACCGGCTACAAGGCCATGCTGGAGGCGGATGCCGCCAAGGGCCACGAGGACGCCGCCGACCGCCTGCAGAACCTGGGCCAGCTGGTGAACAACGTCAAGAACTACTGCGACCAGCACGGCGAGGACGCCACGCTGGAGGGCTATCTGGAAGATATCGCCCTCATCAGCGACATCGACAGCTACAACGAGAGCGCCGACCAGGTGGTGCTGATGACCATCCATTCGGCCAAGGGGCTGGAGTTCCCCTATGTGTTCCTCATCGGTATGGAAGAGGGCGTGTTCCCCAGCGAGATGAGCAAGTATTCCGAGGCGGACCTGGAAGAAGAGCGCCGCCTTGCCTACGTCGGCATCACCCGCGCCAAAAAGGAACTGTACATCTCCAACAGCGTCACCCGCATGCTCTACGGCCGCACCCAGCGCAACGAGCCCAGCCGCTTTTTGCGCGAGATCGAGCCGGAGTACATCGAAGAGACCCGCAGCCCGGTGCTGGAACAGCGTTCCCGTCTGGGCGGCTGGGGCAGCAGCTACAGCGACACCGTGCCCGGCGGCGCGTCCGGGTACTCCGGGCCTTCCGGCTGGGGCCGCAGCGCCGGGGGCTACGGTTCCGGCGGCTATGGTTCCCGCTCCGGCGGCGGTTACCTGAACCGCGAGTACAACGCCGGGGAGCGCAGCGGGTTCGGCTCCGGTTATGCCGGGCGGGGCACTTCCTCTTCCGGCTACGGTGCCGCCTACGGCAACAGTTCCACCCAGCCCAAGGTGCGTTCGGGCGGGTTCGGTGCCGGGTATTCCGGCACGGGCGCAAAGACCCCGGCCGCAAAGATCAGCTTCACCGGCGCACCGGCGGCCAAGGCCGCGCCCGCAGGCTCCAAGTGCTACGAGCCGGGCGACATCGTGGAGCACAAGGTCTTTGGCCGGGGCACCGTGCTCAAGGTCAAGCCTGCGGCCGGAGACCAGATCGTGGAGATCAACTTTGAAAAGGTCGGCATCAAAAAGACCATGGCCAATTTTGCGCCGCTGACCAAAATCACAACGGAGGAATGACACAAAATGATGACAGTTCGTTTGATCGCCCATACCCCGGAGCCGGAAAAGGTGGTGGCGGCTGCCGCCAAGCTGTGCTACTCCGACGCCCACATCACCGACCTGCTGGACGGCCTGACCGAGGAAAAGACGGCAAAGTTCCTGACCATGCTCAGCGACCTGGGCCACGCCAGCCCCATCGAGCACGCCAGCTTCACCTTTGGCATCGAGGGGGTCAGCCGTACCTTGCTGGCCCAGATCACCCGCCACCGCATCGCATCCTTCAGCGTGCAGAGCCAGCGCTATGTGCGCCTGGACGATTTCCGCTATGTGGTGCCGCCGGAGATCGAAGCCATCCCGGAGGCAAAGGCGGCTTTCCTTGAGAGCATGAACGAGGACGCCAAACGCTACCTTGACCTTGCCCACAAGCTGGAAGAGGGCCACGCCGCCCGCCTGATGGCCGAGGGCATGCCGGAAAAGGCAGCCCGCGCCAAGGCCAGCAAGCAGGCCAATGAGGACGCCCGCTTTGTGCTGCCCAACGCCTGCGAGACCAAGATGGTGGTCACCATGAACGCCCGCAGCCTGCAGAACTTTTTCCACCTGCGCTGCTGCAGCCGCGCCCAGTGGGAGATCCGCCAGCTTGCCGAAGAGATGTTCAAACTGGTGTACCCGGTGGCACCCCACATCTTTGCCAAATCCGGCCCGGCCTGCGTGAGCGGCCCCTGCCCGGAGGGCAAGATGTGCTGCGGCAAAACCGCCGAGGTGCGTGCAAAATATGCCGCCATCAAGGAAGGTGCCGCCGTATGAGCAAGGGCAAGCTGATCGTCATCGAGGGGCTGGACGGCAGCGGCAAGGCCACCCAGGCCAAGCTGCTGGCCCAGCACCTGGCCAGCCAGGGCCTGCCGGTGCGGGAGGTCACCTTCCCGGATTACGCCAGCGATTCCAGCGCCCTGATCAAAATGTATCTGGCCGGGCAGTTCGGTTCAAAACCGGACGATGTGAACGCCTATGCGGCCTCCAGCTTTTTTGCGGTGGACCGCTATGCCAGCTACAAGACCGATTGGGGCCGCTTTTACGAGGAGGGCGGCGTGGTCATTGCCGACCGCTACACCACCTCCAACGCGGTGCACCAGTGCTCCAAGCTCCCGCCGGAGCAGTGGGAGGCGTTTTTGCACTGGCTGTTCGATTACGAATTCCATCTGCTGGGCCTGCCCGCACCGGACAGCGTCATCTACCTGCAGGTGGACCCGGCGGTCAGCCAGCGGCTGATGACCGCCCGCTACCACGGTGACGAGAGCAAAAAGGACGTGCACGAGAAAGATACCGAGTATCTGGCCCGCAGCCGCCGCGCCGCCGAGTATTGCGCGGAGCATCTGGGCTGGACCACGGTGCACTGCACCCACAGCGACGCCATGCGCAGCATCGAGGACATCCAGGCCGAGGTGCAGGGCATCGTGCTGAGCCAGCTGAAATGATAAAATGAAGGCAGGTTGGCACGTCGGCAGCTTTCTCTTCGGACACGAATCGGGCCATTCCATCGCCCGCCCTATTGCCCTACGGGCAACAGGGTCCCACCCCAGCGGACGGTCCTCAGAGAAACTCCCGACGCACCTGTCCGATATACACATAAAATACGATAAGAGGGGGCATCCTGACAGATGTATCGTTTGATGCAGCCATCCGACAAGGCGGCTGTGCTGGCGCTGTGGCAGCGCGAGCGCGGCGAGTCGGAAGAATTTGCGGCCAACGCCGTGGAGCGTTTTGCAGGGCAGCAGAATGTCTATGTGGCCGAGGAAAATGACGCCATTGCCGCTGTGGCACTGGCGGTACCAGTCACGCTGCAGGGGCGGCAGGGCAGTTACCTCTACGGCCTGTGCGGACAGGGCAGTTTGATCCTGGCCGGCCTGCTGGACTACCTGTGCGCGCAGCAGAAGCTGCGGGGCGCAGGCTTTACCGTGGCCGTGCCCGCCACCCCGGAGCAGGCCGCTCTGCTGCAGGACAAGGGCTTTGCCCGCGCCTTTGCATTGCGCTGCCTGCCGCGGGAGGTGGCCCGCAACCTGTGGAGCCAGGCCGAGTTTGACAGCGTTACCGCCAAGAAGCTGTGCGAGCTGCGGGAGAAGTTCTGGCCCGATACGGTGCAGTTCACCCCGGAGCGCATGGCCGTGGTGCTGGGTGACCTGTATTCCCGCGGGGCCACCATCGTGGCCAACGAGCGGGGCTACGGCGTGTACTTCCGCAAGGAGGACACCCTGTATTTCGTGGAGCTCATGGCCGAGGACGACCGCGCCGCCGAGGTGCTCATGGAAGCCGCCCGCGAGAAGGAAGTCATCGTGGAAAAGGCCGTCATCACGGTGGGTGCCGCCCAGTCCCTGTTCCTGGGGGAGGGCACCCGGCAGGAGTACGGCATGATCCGTTTTGACGGTGAGCCCTTTGACGTATCGGAAAGCTATATGCGCTTGATGCTGGAAGGCTGAGACGCAGAAAAACAACAAAGGAAGGTGCGTATGGCACACAAGGAGAGACACACCGCCCCGAAGAAAAAAGGCGGTGCCGTGAAGATTTTGCTGGCAGTGGTACTGTTGCTGGTGCTGGCCGCCGGAGCAGCAGGGGTGTTTGCCTACAACGAGATCCACGGCAATGGAAAGCCCGGCACCGAGGTCACCGTCAGCATCCGGCAGGGCAGCGGCGTTGCCGCCATCGCGCAGGAGCTCAAGGACGCGGGCGTCATCCGCTCGGCCTACCTGTTCCGCTGGTATGTGGGGCACAAGGGGGCCGCGGCAAAGCTGCAGTACGGTGATTTTACCCTGCAGACCGGGGCCAACGCCTACGATGCCATCATTGCGGCCCTTTCCACCTATGCCAAGGCCGAGACCGTGCGGGTCACCATCCCGGAGGGCACCACAGCCATCGCCATTGCCCGGAAAATGGAGGAAGCCGGTCTGTGCAGCGCCGAGGACTTTCTGAAGGAAGCCAACGAGGGCGATTTCAGCGCGTACACCTTCTGGCAGTACGTTCCGGAGGACAAGGACGCCCCGGATCGCTTCATGAAGTGCGAGGGCTATCTCTTCCCGGAGACCTACGAGTTTCTGAAGGACGACACCGTGCACAACTATGTGGCAACGTTCTATGCTCAGTTCGACGCGCAGATCACCGATGCGATGTATGCGAAGCTCAAGGAGCAGGGCATGACCCTGAACGAGCTGGTCACGCTGGCCTCCTTTGTGCAGGAGGAAGCGGGCAACAGCCAGGACTCCAACGTGGCGCAGGTGTTCCGCAACCGTCTGGCCGAGGGCTCGCCCTATCCGCGCCTGCAGAGCAACACGTCCAGCTACATCCAGAGCGACGCCGACAACAACTACCTCTGGAACTGGGTGGCCCCCTACTACGGCGGGTGGGACAATATCCCAGAAAACATCGTCTCTGCGTATGATACCTATCATACGGCGGGCCTGACCCCCGGCCCCATCTCCAACCCTGGCATCGCTGCCATCCGGGCGGCGCTGAGCCCGGAGCCGGACGAGGAGGCAAAGGACGCCTATTTCTTCGTCACCGACCTCAAGGGCAGCTACTACTATGCCCGCACCCTCAGCGAACACAACGCCAACTGCCAGACCGCAGCGGACGTGAACAAAACGGTGAAATAAGAGGGTAAGTTGTCCGTTACGGCTGAAGCTGCCCGTTACGACCCTTCCTGTGAAAATGCGTTTGGAGCGCTCCGCAGAGCGCGACAAACGCGAATCTAAAAATAATTCTTCCGCTAAATATGTCCAGAGCGAAGCGGCGGACATTTCAAATCGTATTTTCTGAAAAAAGAGAGGAATATCAACTATGCTGCAAATCCCGGAACTGCTCGCCCCGGCGGGCGATCTGGAGCGCCTGCGCTATGCCATCAACTACGGTGCCGATGCCGTTTACTGCAGCCTGCCGGAGTTCGGCATGCGGTCTGCACCGGCCAACTTTACGCCGGAGCAGCTCACCGAGGGCGTCATCTATGCCCATGCCCGGGGCCGCAAGGTCTACCTGACCATGAACACCCTGCCCACCAATGAGGAAGCCGACCGCCTGCCGGACGCCATCAAGGAGGCCGCCAAGGCCGGTGTGGATGCCTTCATCGTGGCCGACCTGGGCGTGCTGGATGCCTGCAAGACCGTTGCCCCGGACATCGACGTGCACATGTCCACCCAGACCGGCATCACCAACTGGGCCGCAGCCCGCGCCTCCTATAACCTGGGTGCCAAGCGCGTGGTGCTGGCCCGCGAGATGTCCTTGCAGGACATCGCCATCCTGCGCGACAAGACCCCGCCGGAACTGGAGATCGAAGCCTTTGTGCACGGTGCCATGTGCATGAGCGTGTCCGGCCGGTGCCTGCTGTCCAATTACATGGCAGGCCGCGACGCCAACCGGGGCCAGTGTGCCCAGCCCTGCCGCTGGAAGTACTACCTGAGCGAGGAGACCCGCCCCGGCCAGCTGTACGAGATCGGCGAGAACGAGAACGGCAGCTACATCCTCAACGCCAACGACCTGTGCACCGCGCCCTTCATCGACCTGATCTGCAAGGCCGGTGTGGACAGCCTGAAGATCGAGGGCCGCGCCAAGACCTTCTATTATGTGGCCAGTGTGACCGCCGCTTACCGCAAGGCGCTGGATGCCTATCTGGCCGACCCCGCCAACGACAACTTTGAGCTGCCGGCTGAGGTCTACGAGGAGCTCACCCGCACCAGCCACCGCCACTACTCGCCGGGCTTCTACTTTGGCCGTGAGCAGGCCAAACAGGCCACCGACAGCGCCACCTACATCCGCGAATGGGAGTTCGTGGGCACGGTGGACCGCTGGGAGAACGGCGTGGCCCACTGCCAGCAGCGCGGCAAGTGGAGCCTGGGCGATACGCTGGAAGCCCTCTGCCCGGACGGCCGCAGCATCCCGCTGACGCCGGAGTGGATCGAGAACGAGGCCGGGGAACGGGTGGACAGCACCCCTCACGCCATGGAAAAATACACCATGCCCACCCCGGAGCTGCCGCCCATGAGCCTGCTGCGCCGCAAAACGGCAGAATAAGCAGCCGCACCCCGCAAACCATGCCAACCGGCACCGCCTGCAAAGGCTTTGTCGGCTGGCTTTTTTTGCATCCCTTGCAAAACCGCACAAACCGCGCTATACTGACGTATATTATCATGCAGAGCGAAAGGAGGGAGCCTGATGTTCCGGCTGCCGATCGTAAAATTTTTCAGCCGCATCCTCAATCGGATCACCATCACGGTGGTGCTGGTGGCCCTGCAGGTGGCATGGCTGCTGTGGGCGTTTTTCTCCCTCACCACCGGCCGCGTGTGGGTCAACGTCGGCTTGCAGCTGCTCAGTCTGCTTATGATGCTGTACCTCGTGCGCAAGGACGAGAACAGCGCCTACAAGATCGGCTGGATCGCGCTCATGGGGGTGCTGCCGCTGCTGGGCGGGGCACTGTACCTCTCCTTTGGCAACAAGCGCCCGGCCAAGCAGCTGCGCAGCAAGCTGCAGGCGGTGGACGAGGCCCACAGGGCTGATCTTGTCCAGCAGCCGGACCAGGTGGCCGGACTGGATGCTTCCGGCCTCGGCATGAGCCGCTATCTGGCGCGGTACGGCCGCTACCCGGCCTGGAAGAACACCGCCGCGCAGTATTTTGCCTGCGGCGAAGCCATGTACCCCCAGCTGCTGCAGGATCTGGAGCGGGCCGAGCACACGATCTTTGTGGAATATTTCATCGTGCACACCGGCAAAATGTGGGACGGCGTGGAAGCCATCCTCCGGCGCAAGGCCGCGCAGGGGGTGGACGTGCGCCTGATCTACGACGACTTTGGCAGCCTGCTGGGCCTGCCCACCGACTTTGTGGTGCGCATGGAGCGGGCGCACATCCGGTGCATCCCCTTCAACCCGGTGGTGCCGGTGCTCTCGCTGGTGATGAACCACCGCGACCACCGCAAGATCGTGGTCATCGACGGGCGCATCGCCTACACCGGCGGCGTGAACCTGGCCGACGAGTATATCAACGCGGAGCAGCGCTTCGGCTACTGGAAGGACGCCGCCCTGCGCATTGAGGGCGATGCTGCGTGGAATTTCACCGTGATGTTCCTCAACTTCTGGAACGCTTTCCGCCCCAGTGAGACGGACTACAGCGCCTTCCGCCCCCAGCACAGTGCACACCCGGTGCAGGACGGCATCGTGCAGCCCTACGCCGACAGCCCGCTGGACGAAGAGCCGGTGGCGGAGACGGTGTACCTGAACCTGCTGGCCCGGGCCGAGCAGTATGTGTATATCTACACGCCCTATCTGGCTGTGGGCGAAGAGATGCTGGATGCGCTGAAAAACGCCGCCAAGCGCGGGGTGGATGTGCGGCTGGTGCTGCCGGGCATCCCGGACAAGAAGCTGGTGTTCCGCCTGAGCCGCTCCTACTACCTGCCGCTTTTGCAGGCGGGGGTGCGCATCTACGAGTACACCCCGGGCTTCTTGCATGCCAAGTGCTGGGTGAGCGACGACCGGGCAGCCGTGGTGGGCAGCATCAACATGGATTACCGCAGCCTGTTTTTGCACTTTGAGTGCGGCGTGCTGCTGCAGCACAACAGTCAGGTGGCTGCCCTGCGGGACGATGTGCGGGCCACCCTGCCGCAGTGCCGCGAGATCCACATTTCGGACTGCCGCACCAGCATCCCCGGCACCCTGCTGGACAGCGTGCTGCGCCTGCTCAGCCCGTTGATGTAAGGGCGCGCTCATAATTGCCCCGGCAGGGGGCACACTAGCTCCAAAGCCCGTGCGGCTGCGCGGGAGCAAAAGGAGCAAGTGTACCATGAAGCAGGTTTTTCGGGTGTTTTGGGGCTGTACGCTGGCCGCGGCGCTGGCGCTGACCGGCTGCGGCCGGGGCGGCGCTCCGGGCAGCAGCGGAGCCGGGTCCATGAGCGGCAGTGGGTCCGGTGCCATGAGCGGCGGCACAGCCGGGCAGGAGCAGGCCTGGCGCACCGGTCTTGGCGTTGTGACCGAGGCCGCAGGCAGCGACCGGGCCGGCAAGATCACCACTGCCGCTGCGGCTGTGGTGCTGGACGCCGACGGCAAACTGGCCGACGTGATGCTGGACGAGCTGGAACTTTCGGTCTCCGGCGGGAGCACCGGCAGCGTGACCACTCCGGAGGATGTGCGGTCCAAGCGCACAAAAGGGGAGGACTACCCGCTGGCGGCGGCGTCCTCCCTCGGCAAAGGGTGGGCCGAGCAGGCCGACTGGTTTGCCGACTACCTGACCGGCAGGACCCCGGACGAGGTAAAGAAGCTGAAAACGGATGAAAACGGCAAGCCGCAGGACGCCGACCTTGTGTCCGGCTGTACCATCGCGGTGGACCGCTACCGGGACGCCGTGGTGCGCGCCTGCGAACAGGCCAAAGCACTGGGAGCCGCCCAGGGGGACCGGGCGACTCTGAGCCTGATCGCGGCAGACCTGCCCCAGGACCTTGCCGCCACGGATGACCAGGACGCCCACGTCCAGGCAGACATCACGCTGGCGGCCCTGACCGTGGACAGCAGTGGCCGGGTGACCAGCGCCATCGGGGACATGACCCAGCCGCAGCTGACCGTCAGCGCGGACGGCACGGTCTCCGGGCCGGAAGAGCCGGTGTACACCAAGAACGAGCAGGGCGACAAGTACGGCCTGCGGGAGGCCAGTGCCCTGCACAAGGAGTGGTACGAGCACGCCGAGGGCTATTGCAGCACCCTGAAGGGCAAGACCATGGCGGAGATCGCCGCCCAGCCCACCGACGGCTCCGACGCCGACCTGAAAGCCCTGTGCACCATCTCGGTCACCGACCTGCAGAAGGCGGTGCTGGCCGCGCTGGCAGAAACCTGAACAGAACAAAACGAGGGAAGGCCCGCGGGCTTTCCCTCGTTTTTGTGGATGGAATTATTTGCCGAACGCGCTGTCGGTCAGGCCGTCCATGTTCAGCATGCCTTCCAGCGCGGCGATGTCGGTGGTCACGTCCAGCGCATCGGACTGGAACAGCTTGTCCAGCTGGTTTTCAAAGGCGGTCACCAGCAGATCCATGCTGCGCTCGATGCTGTGCTTGGCTTCGGTAATGTTCGTGCCCTCCACCGCCTGCCGGGAAAGGCTGGCGTAGGTGTTCAGCAGCTTGAGCGCGGTAGGCAGATAGTAGTTCATAAACTTTTGCAGCTGCGCCTTTTTGTCCGGGTCCTTCTGCGCCAGCGCAAAGATACGCCCGCTGACCTCCTCCAGCCGGGAGATCTTCTGGCTCATCACCGGGTCAGGAATGGCATCGTTCACTTCCCGCAGCTGGCGCAGCAGTGCAGCGTACTCGTCCTCTGCGGCGGGCTGGGGCTTGGGTGCCGGAGCGGGTGCGGGCTTTTTCGGCTGCGGTGCGGCGCCCCGCACCACCAGCGTGTCGGTGCGGTTGTCAATGTAGGCGTCTGCGCCGAAGTATCCGTGCTCGATGGCGCTTTTCACAGCAAGACGTCCCCGGGTGGCATCCACCCCGGCGGCGGCAAACAGCTCCGGCAAAGAGATATTATCCCGCTCGCCTACCACCTTATCCAGCAGCCGCTCCAGCTTGCGGGTGCTCTTCATCCGCAGGCCGGTCAGCAGTGCACCGCCGCCGCCAATGACCATGGCGATATTCGAGAACAGGCCGCTGAAGCCCGGGTAAAACCGCCAGATCTCCAGGACGTCCACCGCATTCGTCACGCCGGCAAGCAGAAAGACCGCACCCATGATGGTGCAGAGGGTGGCAATGTTCTTGTGCCATTGCTTGGCGTTTTTCTGCTCCTGGGTGGGCATATCCGGACCGTGGACTGGCTCCTCCTTCCGGGTGGAGGTAGGCTCTGGCGGGGGATAAGCATTCCCCGGGCAGGCGGCCTGCTCCTCTTTCTCGGCCTTTTCGTCAATGGCTTTCAGGATGAACAGCAGCACCCCCAACGGCCCGGACATCGCCATCACGATAAAGATGGCGATGGTGGGGATCTTTGCAAAATAATGTTTTCTCGGCTCCATGAAACAGAGTTCCTTTCCGCAATAAAAATAAAAGACCGTGTTCCACTCTATTATAGCGGAACGCGGTCGTTTTGTTAAGGGGGAATCCATGCGGGCGGCAGGGGAGTAAGTCTGCCCCCGCGGGGAGAGATCACTTCATCAGGCTGCACACGGCCTCAGCGTAAGCGGTGGGGTCGTCCACGGGCAGGCCCTCGATGAGCTGGGCCTGTGCGTACAGCAGGGCGCTGTACTTGTTGATCTTGTCGGTGTCACCGGCCTCCTGGGCGGCCTTGAGCACGGCGAACACGGGGTGGTTGGCGTTCAGCTCCAGCACCTTGTCGCTCTTCACGCCCTCGCTGCCGGGCTGCTTGGACAGCACCTTTTCCATCTCGATGGACAGCGGGCCGTCGGCGCTCAGGCACACCGGGTGATCCTTCAGGCGGGTGGAGACCTTGACTTCCTTCACCTTGCCGTCCAGAGCAGTCTTCATGGCGTCGAACAGGTCCTTGTTCTCGGCGGTGGCATCCTCGGCGGCTTTCTTCTCCTCCTCGGATTCCAGACCCAGATCACCGCTGTTGACGTTCTTGAACTCCACGGTGCCGTCCTTGCCCTCGGCATCCTTGCGGGGATAGGTGCGCAGGATCTGCAGGCAGAACTCGTCCACGTCCTCGGTCAGCAGCAGCACGTCGTAGCCCTTGCCCAGCACCAGCTCGGTGGAGGGCAGCTTGGCCAGACGGTCGGAGGAGTCACCGGCGGCGAAGTAGATGTACTTCTGCTCGGCGGGCATCTTGTCCACATACTCCTGCAGGGTGACCATCTTCTGCTCCTTGGCGGACCAGAACAGCAGCAGATCGCGCAGCAGCTCGGCGTGCATGCCGTAGTCGGAGTAGGCACCGAACTTGATCTGACGGCCGAACTCCTTCCAGAACTCCTCGTACTTTGTGCGGTCGTTGGCCAGCATGGCGTGCAGCTCGTTCTTGATCTTCTTTTCCAGAGCGTTGTGGATCAGCTTGAGCTGGTTGTCCTTCTGCAGCATCTCACGGCTGATGTTCAGGCTCAGGTCCTGACTGTCCACGATGCCCTTGACGAAGCTGAAGTAGTCGGGCAGCAGGTCGGCGCACTTTTCCATGATCAGCACGCCGGAAGCGTACAGGGCCAGACCCTTCTCGTACTCCTTGGTGTAGAAGTCGTAGGGGCGGTGGCTGGGCACGAACAGCAGGGCGTTGTAGTTGGCAGTGCCCTCGGTGCGGCTCACGATGACCCGGGCGGGGTCGGCATAGTCGCCGAACTTGTCCTTATAGAAGGCGTTGTATTCCGCATCGGTCACTTCGCTCTTCTGCTTCTTCCAGATGGGGATCATGCTGTTCAGGGT
>ERZ834859.2867-NODE-2867-length-13729-cov-4.324631_pt1 | contig 13729 bp, 10 predicted proteins | sample MGYA00519947_ERZ834859 | MGnify/ENA primary metagenome ERZ834859 (study PRJEB31850, sample SAMEA3708763) | human gut metagenome | biome: human gut; feature: human-associated habitat; material: faeces | place: China | collected 2014 ...
GAATTTTGCCCCTTTAGAATTGACCCGCCGATGGAACCTGAACAGGAACACCTTTCCAAGCTTTATTCCGGTTCGGGTATCCACAGCCTTCCTGAATCAAATCCCAAATTACGCATTCATCTTCAATATCGGACTGATTTTTTTATAAACCAGGAACACGATCAAAGATACCAGTATACCTTTCAGCAGATTGAATGGTCCGACTGCCAGTATCACGAAAGTCTTAAGGTCTGTGATATGTTTGTTTACGGCAGTTCCCATTCCAACCAGGCCGTCGATCGGCATACCGAATGCTTTGGCATATGCCGGTAGTAATACGAAGGCATTCAGGAAACATCCGACTACTGTCATGAATACGGTTCCCGCTGCCATTCCGGCTACTGCTCCGGTTCTGGTATGTTTCTTATGGTAGATCAATGCGGCCGGCACAACCAGTGAACAGCCGATCAGGAAGTTTGCGATTTCTCCGACTCCCGCTGTCATAGTTCCGTTGATTGCAAAGTTCAGTAAGATCTTGATAAGTTCTATTGCCGCTCCGGCGAGTGGTCCCATCGCAAAGCTTCCGATCAGGATCGGTACTTCGCTGAAATCTATCTCATAGAAGGACGGGGCGAACGGAAGCGGAATTTCGAACAACATCAATACTGTTGCGATTGCCGACAACATACCAATCTGTGCCATTGTCCTGATTTTATTTCTGTTTTTTTCATTTTGTCTTGTCATTACTTTTGTACTCATCTTTCTTTCTCCTTTAAATTAAATTATATTCTAAAGGAAGAAACTTCTTATTTTGAACCATACGATATTCACATTGCAGACAAAAACCCCGTCACCCAAAAGGGCAACGGGGCAATCATATCATTCTGATAATTCTGTAAATATCATATCATCCTTCTCTCATCCAGACTTTACTGTCGGTTCCGGAATCTCACCAGATCGGCTGATCATCACATTGATAACATCTGTCCAGATATCTCTGACCAGAAATTCTTCAAATGACCAGTTCGCGGACTTTACCGCCGGTTGGGAATCACACCCTGCCCCGAAGAATCTTCTTTCGTCCTATATTATAGTACGGCATATCCGTCTATGCAACCATTATTTTGTGCTCATTTCACGGATCAGTTTTCTGATTGGAAGAACAAATGTCGGAGATACAGACAATTCATCGATTCCCATCTTAAGGAATGTCTCTGTCAGAGTCATATCTGCTCCAAGTTCTCCGCAGATACCAACCCAGCATCCTGCTTTGTGTCCGTTTTCGATCGTCTTCTGGATCATGCGGAGTACTGCCGGATGATGTGAATCATAAATGTTGTCAAGTTTGCTGTTCTGTCTGTCAATTGCCAGTGTATACTGAGTCAGGTCGTTTGTTCCGATACTGAAGAAGTCAACTTCCTCTGCCAGAAGATCGCTGATCATCACTGCTGCCGGTGTCTCGATCATAATACCCTGTTCAACTTCACCGTACTCGATTCCTTTTTCTGTCAGTTCTGCTTTGATAGACTCTACGATCTTCTTGATCTCTTTCACTTCATCTACAGAAATGATCATTGGATACATAATTCCAATGTTACCATATGCGCTTGCACGAAGAAGTGCCCGCAGCTGTGTACGGAAGATATCTCTTCTGTCCAGACAGATACGGATCGCACGGTATCCCATGGCCGGATTTTCTTCATGATCAAGGTTGAAATAATCCACCTGCTTGTCCGCACCGATATCCAGTGTACGTACAATTACCTTCTTACCTGCCATGTTCTCGGCTACTGTCTTGTATGCCTGGAACTGTGCTTCTTCATCCGGATAATTATCCGCTTCCAGATATAAGAATTCACTTCTGAACAGACCGATTCCGGCCGCATCATTGGCCAGTACACTTGTAACATCTTTTACACCGCCGATATTTGCATATAATTTGATATGTTTTCCGTCTACCGTTATATCTTCTTTTCCTTTTAATTCCTGAAGAAGTTCTCTTGCTTTGATGTCTTCTTCTTTCTTTTCCTGCATTTTCTTTAAAGTTTCTTCATCCGGATCAATGTAGAATGTTCCTGTGTAACCGTCTACAACCGCCATTTTTCCGTTCCACTCTTCTTTAATATCAACTTCGATCAGTGCCGGGATGTTCATCGTTCTTGCAAGGATTGCTGTATGTGAATTTGCAGATCCAAGTCTGGTTACGAATGCAAGGAGCTTCTCCTTGTCCATCTGGACTGTCTCACTTGGTGCAAGATCTTCTGCCACAACGATCACAGGTTCATCACCGAGGGCTCCACCGCTTTCGTTCCCACTTAAGATATTTACCATACGTTCCGAGATATCTTTTACATCTGCTGCTCTTGCTTTGAAATAATCATCTTCCATCTCTGCAAACATCTTCGCAAAGTTATCTCCTGTTGTAGCAACAGCAAATTCTGCGTTTACCTGCTGTGTCTCGATGATATTAACAACAGAATCAATATAATCATCATCTTCCAGCATCATTTGATGTACTTCAAATACAGCAGCATTCGCTTCTCCGACTTCTTTTAATGCTTTTTCATACAGTCCCTGTAACTGCTCTGCTGCCTTTGCGCGTGCATCCTCGTAACGTTTGATCTGTTCTGCAGTATCCTCTATTTTCACACGTTTTACAGGCTGTTCTCCCTTCTGGTAGAACAATATTTTTCCAATTGCAATTCCTTTAAATATTGATTTGCCAGTATATTTCTCCATAAATGATACCTCGTCCTTCCTTCAATCTTTGTTAACATTCTAACTCACAATACCTGTAAAGTCTAGTTTTTCGTAATATTCAATTCGTCGTAACGCAGCTTTTCCATTGTAAATCCGCGTCCTCTTACCTCATTGATCTGCGTGATCGTGATAAATGCTTTCGGATCGATCTCCTGAATCGCCTCTTTTACCGAATACAGCTTTCTGCTGTGGATAACACATAATACGCCCTGCTGCTTCTGCTCTCCATAACCGGTCTCGATGTCTACCATCGTCACTCCGGCATCAATATCCGTTAAGACTTTCTGACGGATTTCTCTGTATTTGTCCGAAATTACAAATAACTGGATCTGTGACTTCCCAAGAAGCATCACCCGGTTCAGCACAACCGTACTTAAAAACAAATTCAAAATACCATACAGTATCTGTTCCGAATCTGAAAACAGCATCTGAAATCCCAGCACCGAAAAATCTACGATATACAAGAATACCGCTACCGGGACATGAAACCATTTGTGTAACACAAGTGCCAGTATATCGGTTCCACCGGTAGAAGCACCTACTCTTACCACCAGTCCGATACCGATTCCAAGGAGAACCCCTCCATATAATGCCGCAAGCATAGCATTATTCTCCGTCACTTTGTCTATTCCCGGAATGGACTGTGCCATCGACAGGAATATTGGATAAATAAAGGAACTGATGATCGTTGTCAATGCAAACTTCTTTCCCAAAAATACTGCACCGAGAACGAACAGCACCGCATTGATCGCCAAAATAATCATCGATAGGTTTACCTGAAAATAATGGCTGATCGTAAGACCGATACCAGTCGCACCTCCCATAATGATCCCATTCGGCACGATAAACGCTGCCACAGCAAACGACAATACAAGATTGCCGACCAGAACTCCCAGAATGGTTTTGATTATTTTTTCCCAACTTTTTTTCATGTGCTCCATCCTCTCTCCGTACTTTCTTTCCCGGATTATGAAATTCCTTTCATCGTAAGCTGGATCCTCTTCTTCTTAAGATCCACGCTCATCACTTTTACATCCACGATATCGCCAACGCTTACCACTTCCAGCGGATGCTTGATGAATTTCTTATCCGTGATCTCGGAAATGTGTACCAGTCCATCCTGGTGCACTCCGATATCTACAAACACACCAAAGTCAATGACATTTCTTACGGTTCCTTTCAGGATCATGCCTTCCTTTAAGTCTTTCATATCTAAGACATCTGTTCTTAAGATCGGTTTCGGCATTTCGTCACGCGGGTCACGTCCCGGTTTTTCCAGTTCTTTCACAATATCCCGGAGGGTGATCTCTCCAATCTCCAGTTCCCCGGCAAGTCTTGCATAGTCTTTGATCGTGAGGGAAAGTCCGGTTAGCTTTCCTCCGCTGATGTCTTCCAATGAAAATCCCTGTTTCTTCAGCAGTTTTTCTGCAGCTTCATAGGACTCCGGATGTACACTGGTTCCGTCTAACGGATTCGTACCATTCTGGATTCTCATGAATCCGGCGCACTGCTCAAAGGCTTTTGGTCCGAGTTTTGCAACTTTCAAAAGCTGCTTTCTGTCTGTGAATCTTCCGTTCTCTTCTCTGTATGCCACAATATTCTTAGCAATTGCTCCGGATATTCCGGAAATATAAGAAAGGAGCGGTGCCGATGCCGTATTCAGATCAACTCCGACTTTATTTACACAGTCTTCCACAACACCGGATAAAGCTTCACTTAACTTTTTCTGGTTCATATCATGCTGATACTGTCCGACACCGATGGATTTAGGATCAATCTTCACAAGTTCTGCCAACGGATCCTGCAGTCTTCTTGCAATGGATGTCGCACTTCTCTGTCCAACGTCAAACTTCGGGAATTCTTCCGATGCAAGCTTACTTGCCGAATATACGGAAGCTCCTGCTTCATTTACAATTACGTACTGCACTTTCTGCGGAATCTCTTTTAATAATTCTACAATGAACTGCTCAGATTCTCTGGATGCGGTACCATTTCCAACAGAGATCAATGTAATGTTATATTTTTCAATAATCTTTTTCAGCAAATCTTTGGATGCCTGGATTTTCTTCGGTGTCGTCGGAGCAGTCGGATAGATAACCGTTGTTCCGATGACTTTACCGGTCGGATCTACAACTGCAAGTTTACAGCCGGTACGGAATGCAGGATCCCATCCAAGTACAGTCTGTCCTACGATTGGCGGCTGCATCAGAAGCTGATGCAGATTCTTCTTGAATACGCTGATTGCCCCGTCTTCTGCCTTCTCGGTCAGATCACTTCGGATCTCACGTTCAATGGCCGGTGCAATGAGACGCTTATAGCTGTCCTCTGCCGCCTCTTTTAAGATTGGTGTGGTATGCGGATTATCACTGTGGATCATCTTCTTTTCCAGATATCTTAAGATGTCGTCCTGTGGTGCCTCAATCTTCACCGTAAGAAACTTTTCTTTTTCTCCACGGTTCAGTGCGAGCACTCTGTGCCCCGCAAGTTTTGTCACCGGCTCTTCAAAATCATAGTACATCTCGTATACGGACTCCGCTTTTTCATCTTTTGCCTGTGAGATTACTTTCCCGTGCTGTATAGTTGCCTTGCGGATCCAGCTTCTGTAATCTGCCTCATCTGATACCGACTCGGCGATGATGTCTTTTGCTCCATCAATTGCTTCTTTTACGGATTTTACTTCTTTCTCCGGATTCACATATTCTTCTGCATACACTTCTATCGGTTTCTCCGCTTTTTGAAGCGTGATGACTACTGCAAGCGGCTCCAGTCCTTTTTCCTTTGCGATCATGGCACGTGTCCGGCGTTTTGGACGATACGGACGGTAGAGATCTTCTACCACAACCATCGTCTCTGCTGCCAGAATCTGCTTTTTTAATTCTCCGGTGAGTTTTCCCTGTTCCTCTATACTTGACAGAACCTGTTCTTTCTTTTCTTCCAGATTGCGCAGATATACCAGTCTCTCATACAATGTTCGCAGCTGAGCATCGTCCAATGTTCCCGTGACTTCTTTTCTATATCTTGCGATAAACGGGATCGTATTGCCTTCATCGATTAATTTTACCGCCGCATCGACCTGCCATCTTTTGACTCCAAGTTCCCCGGTAATCACCTGATTAATATCCATATGTTTTGTCTTTCCCTTTCTTGCCGTATTCAAAGAATTTGTACTTCTTTATTACGCGGATAATTATAACTGAATTCCCCACTGTATGCAATGGCGTCTATAATACAGAGTTCACTCTGTTTTCTTGAAAATATATTTTCTCTATGTTATACTGAAACTACTTGAACTTATCAGAAAAACAGAAATACTTAAAGGGGCTTTTACTTATGAATCAGGAAATACAAGGACTCTCAAAACAACAACTCAAATCCAGGGAAACACGTGCCAAGATCTTTCAGGCAGCCAAACGGATCCTGCAAAAGCAGGGTTATGAGCAGCTGTCGATCAAGAATATCTGCGAAGAAGCCGGTGTCTCCAATGGAAGTTTTTATCATCATTTCAAGACAAAAGATGATCTTCTTTCTTATTATATTGAAGAACAGCCGAGTATGGATCCTAATCTTCTTGATCTTCCGTCCGGGACAAAAGAGGCAATCATCTCGGTTTACTTGAATTATGTTCACTACTGCGAAGAGCTCGGAGTTGAATTTATGGCCAATTACTATACACCTAAGAATCAGTCCCTGAACCCTTTGATCCGTACGGAAAGACCATATCCGATCATCACCGTTCACGATTATCTGAAACGCGTAATTGATGCCGGAATCATTTCCCCTCCTGCCAATCTGGAGGATATCACAACCGACATCCGTATGATCGTAATCGGAAATGTATTTGAGTGGTGTTTAAAGAGCGGCGATGCTGATTTTGAGGGCAATATGCGCCGTTCCCTTACTACTTATCTGAACGGATTGTTCTGATCATTTTGAAATCTATGAATTTGCAAAGGATGAATACGGTATGTACACGTTTATTGCCAATCCCAATGCCAGATCCGGCAGAGGGATTCTTCTCTGGAAACAGATTGAAAAAATTTTGCTGGAAAAAGAAATCGCATATAATGTTTTATTTACGAAATATCAGCATCATGCTACCCGCCTGGTGCATGATCTGACTTCCGACGGTGCTCCTCATACGATTGTTGTCCTCGGAGGAGATGGAACTTTAAACGAAGTAATCGATGGGATCAGATATCTGGACAAAGTAACACTGGGATATATCCCGCTTGGTTCAGGAAATGACTTTGCCAGAGGTCTGGGACTTCCGACGGACATCCACAGTGCTCTGGAACAGATTCTTTCTCCTTCGCATTACACTGCCATGAATGTCGGTGTACTGGATTATGAAAATAAACACCGGCGTTTTGCCGTAAGTACCGGTATCGGCTTTGATGCCGCAGTCTGCCATCAGGTAATGGTCACGCCGCTCAAAGCTTTTCTGAACCGTCTGAAACTTGGGAAACTTACCTATCTCGGTGTTGCACTTCATAAACTGCTTACATTAAAGCCGGTCACAATGACTGTCACAACCGAAACCGGTGAAACAAAAACCTATCACAAAGTCTATTTTACAGCAGTTATGAATCTGAAATATGAAGGCGGCGGATTCAACTTCTGTCCTGCCGCTAGCGGGACCGATGACAGACTGGATATCATCACTGTCTCAGAACTGACACGGCTTAAGGTTCTCTGCCTGCTGCCGACAGCATTCAAAGGATGGCATACCCGTTTCCGCGGAATCACTTTGGACACCTGCACAGAAGTCACGATCACCAGTGACCGCGCATTGCCTGTACATACCGACGGCGAACCGGTCTTTCTGCAGTCTGACATCCATGTATGTCTGGAAAAAGAGAAGTTACGTATTATTACGCCTTGTAAATAATTCTGTACACAGGGAGGTTATTTTATGCGTTTACTAATTGCCGGAATTATTATATTTTTCACATCGTTCTACTTTTATCTGATCTGGCCGAGGCTGTCCCACAAACAGCAGATCCGCCCATTTCTCCATACTATGTTCGCACACCGCGGATACCACTGTATTGAAAAGGGAATTCCGGAAAATTCCCTTTCTTCTTTCCGGGCTGCCATCTCACACGGATACGGAATTGAACTGGATGTACACCTGGCAAACGACGGAAAACTTGTCGTGTTTCACGATGATGATCTGTCACGTATCTGCGGACGCCCGGAAGCAGTTGAGGTACTTCCGTCAAAAGAACTGCAGCGCTGCCGGTTACAGGATACCACTGAAACCATCCCTCTTTTTTCTGAGGTACTTTCTCTGGTAGACGGGCAGGTGCCGCTTCTGATCGAACTTAAGATTCCGAAATCTTCTCTCGGAATCTGCGAAAAGACATGGGAAGCCCTGAAAAACTATAACGGTCCTTATATGGTGCAGTCCTTTAACACGCTTGGCATCTGGTGGTTCCGCCGTCATGCGCCACATGTTCTGAGAGGCCAGCTTTCTTCCAATCTGACCGCAGACAATCTGCCGGAACCATGGATATTGACTTTTATTGTAAAACATCTGCTCGGCAATGTACTCGGACGTCCTGATTTTATCTCGTATAAACTCGCAGACCTTCCGAGATTTGAAGTATGGTTTTTAAAGCACATTCTGCATCTTCCGGTTGCTGTATGGACACTTCGTACACCAGATGCGTTAAAGAAAGGAAGACTTTCTTATGACATGCAGATATTTGAGAAAAAGAAAATGTATTATTAATTTTGTTAATATTCCATGAACATTATTGTTGATTCATTTTTTTCATGTTATAATGCGCTTTGAAACGAGATAAGATAATAACAAAGGCTTAAAAAGGGGTAGTTCATATGAAAGCCATTGATAAAGCAAAGAGTTTTTTGAAGAAGTACCGTCATGCATGGGTATTATCATACTTTCTGATCTATATGCCATGGTTTGTTTACCTTGAAAAGCGCACAGATGTACGACATTATATGATACACTCTCCAATTGATAACCATATTCCGTTTATTGAATATTTTATTATCCCTTATTTGTTGTGGTTCATATTCATTGCTGTGACTGTGGCTTATTTCCTGATTAAGGATAAATGGGGATTTTACAGACTATGTGCTTTTTTATTTTCAGGTATGACAATCTTCCTGATCATATGTACGGTCTTTCCAAATGCATTAAATTTAAGACCAACTGTATTTCCACGAGACAATATGTTTACCGATATGGTAAAAGTTCTGTATAAAACAGATACACCGACGAACGTGCTTCCAAGCATCCATGTATTCAACTCTATCGGTGCAGGCATTGCCATCTCACATAGTAATGATCTGAAAAAGCACAGATGGATCCAGATCAGTGCCTATATTCTGGCAACGCTCATTATCCTGTCCACAATGTTCTTAAAACAGCATTCCGTGACGGACGTGATCGCAGCGGTTACGATGGCATGTATTATTTATCCATTCGTGTATGTGACAGCGGATAAGACGGCACCGAAGCTTTCTCAGCAGCCGACGTAATATGAATAATTATGAATCATATAGAAAGATGCAGGTAACTGTTATATAACTGACAGTTATCTGCATCTTTTTAATTTCCATTGTTTTTCCGATCACTACCGTTCAATCCCCGCATACCCTGTATACTTTTCAAACGCCGACGGAATCGAATACTCCTTCCTGATCTCCTCCGGATGAATAAACAGAAATCCTTTCTCATTCGTCTTCTCCAGCTCATCTACGATCACCTCATATCCTGTCATATGCCATTCGATATGACTGAAGATATGCTTTGCTTCCGGAAGTTCCTGCACACGGACCGGCATCAGACCGATCGTCTTGCTGTACTCCGTAACTTCGTCCATCGAAAGCTTACCTTCCACATTCGGAAATTCATACAGTCCTGCCAGCAGACCTTTTGCCGGGCGCTTCCGGATTGCAATCCGCTTACCGTCTTTGAATATCAGAATAGTTCTTTCTTCGATCTTTCTGGTTTTTGCCTTTTTCTTTACCGGTATCTCTGTCGTTAGATTCTCCTTGCACGCAATACAATATTCTTTTACCGGACATTCCTCACATTTCGGTTCTCCGTTCGGCACACACACGATTGCTCCCAGCTCGATCAGTCCCTGATTGAAATCACTGGCAGCATCGGATGGTATCACCTGTTCCAGTGTGTTTTCGATCTTCTTACGAACACTCTGCTTCATGATATCTTCATAACTTCCGGTGATCCTGGAAATCACCCGGAGTACGTTACCATCCACTGCCGGCTTCGGGATTCCGTATGCAAATGCGCTGATAGCCCCCGCCGTGTAATTGCCGATTCCTTTCAATTGCAGAATTTCTTCATAAGTATCCGGAAATATGCCTTCATGATCAACCATGATCTGCTGTGCTGCCTTCTGCATATTCCTGACACGGTTATAATATCCAAGACCTTCCCATAGCTTCAGGAGTTTATCCTCTTCTGCTTCTGCGAGATCCTTCACTGTCGGAAGTGCTTTTAAAAAGCGGTCGTAATATCCTTTTACAGCTTCCACCCTTGTCTGCTGCAACATAATCTCGGATATCCACACCCGGTATGCGTCCGGGTTATGGCGCCACGGAAGATCTCTTTTATTCTCGCGATACCAGTCCACCAGCGGTTGTACAATCTTAACAAGGTCTTCATCTTTTTTTTCTGTATTTTTCATTTTCTATTGCTTCCCCATTTATTTTACTTTCTCGAACATATGATTCATTATAACTTATCATTCTATACAACGTCAAAGCCCTTTTCCTGGAAATGTCGTCCCGATATCGACATCCTCAGGAAAAGGGCTTTAAGAGAAGGGAATGTGGCTGATCCCTGCCACTAACAATATTATCGTTTGATATTATTATATTCCTGTTTCCTCTATATTTCCAATTGGTTATTCTCATATACTTATAGAAAGATTCTATATATTTTTTAAGCTGATTCTTATTTCTTTGTTCTATAGAGATTATCTATTCCAGTTGTCTTTCATCGGAAAAAGCAATTGGAAAATTTAATTAGAAAAGTCTATACTATTCATAGAAAATAAATATGAATATTTAGGAGGTATTCGGTATGTCAATTACAGCTGAAACAGCGAAAGCGCATGCAAATGATCCTGCCGTATTATGCTGTAGAGCAGAAGGCGGAATTACAATTGAACCGGCAAACTTAGAGGATCCTGCAATCTTCGATGAATTAGTAGATTCAGGTCTTTTAAATCTTGACGGATGTCTGAAGATCGGACAGGTTCTTGGGGCAAAATTAACAAAAACAAGTGATTCCCTCTGTCCACTGACAGCAGATAACGTAGAAGGATTCAAATCAGATGACGATTTAGCAGCAGAAGAAGCTCCTGCTGAAGAGGAAGCTCCTGCCGAAGCCGCACCTGTTGCAAGTGTTCAAGGTGCTGTTACTACAATTAAACATGGTAAAGTAGTCATCTCTATCAAAGAAGGAAAAGATATTTATCTTGAACTTCCTATCTAATTTGAAGAGAACCTATGAAAGTATACGAATAGCAAAGGGCAGATATCATTATACAGATATCTGCCCTTTTTATTTCCGCTCCCAGACAGGATACTCTCTATTCTTCTCTGTCCGCTGCTTCTTCAACTTCTTCCATCCAGTTCATTCTTCCGTAACGCAATGTCACTGCATAGATCTCTTTCTGTAATTTCACAGATAACTGGTTCTTGCGGATTCTCCATTTCCAGTTGGTTCCGACCGTTGACGGTGTATTCATACGGCACTTGTTATCAAGACCCAGGTAATCCTGCATCGGGATCACGCACCATTTTGCGGCACTTCTCATGATCAGGCTGATCAACGGCTTATTCAGTTCTGCTTCCGGTGTGTACGTATCACAGAGATACTCGCGGGTCAGCTTCTGCTCATCCTTACTGATGCTTCCCCACCAGCCTGCAAGCGTCTCATTGTCATGTGTTCCTGTATAAGCAACACTGTTCACCGGATAGTTGTGTGGCAGATAGTCATTCGCACATCCCGAATCTCTCGAGTCAAATGCAAATTCCAGAACCTTCATACCCGGGAATCCGCTGTCCCTTACCAGCTCACGTACACTGTCCGTAACGTATCCTAGGTCTTCTGCGATAACTGGTTTTTCACCCAGTGTTTCTCTTACTTTCCAGAACAGATCCATGCCCGGTCCTTTTTCCCAGTGTCCGTCTACCGCCGTCTCTGCCCCATATGGAATAGAGAAATACTCATCAAATCCACGGAAATGATCGATTCTTACCACATCGTACAGGCGGAACACATATGCCAGACGAGATATCCACCACTGATATCCTGTTTCTTTATGATATCCCCAGCGGTAGAGTGGATTTCCCCATAACTGTCCGGTTGCGGAGAATCCATCCGGCGGACATCCTGCAACAGCAACCGGTACATTTTCCTCATCTAACTGGAACAATTCCGGATGTGCCCAGGTATCTGCGCTGTCCATTGCAACATAGATCGGGATATCACCGATGATCTGAATGCCTTTTTTGTTCGCATAGGTTTTTAACTGCATCCACTGTTCATAGAACTTGAACTGCATATACTGATGGAATTCGATATCAAAATACAGTTCTTCACGGTAATAATCCATCGCAGGTCCCCAGCGCAGCTTGATATCATCTGCCCACAATTTCCATTCCACGCCGTCAAATCTGTCTTTTACTGCCATGAATAATGCATAATCCGACAGCCACCAGCTGTTCTCTTTTACGAACTGCTGATACGCTTCATTCTCATGTACATTACTTCTTTCGTAAGCTTTTCGAAGAAGCGGATAACGTCCTTCGTAAATCTTTTTATAATCAATACTCCCTTTTACTTTTCCCCAGTCTACAGCTTCACATTCTGCTTTTGTCAGAACGCCTTCTTCCACCAGTGCCTCACACTGTCTCCAGGTATTCAGAAATTCCGTCACAGAAAACGGTCTGGAATCCGGATTACGGGAATCTCCGTCACAGCCGGGAGCATGATAATTGGGAAAAGGCCAGTGCACCAGATACAGATCCAGATAAGATACCCGCAGATCCTTCAGGCTCTTCTCACAGGACTCCTTCACTCTATTGTGCATATCATTCCATACTTTAGAGGTGATAAACAAATCCGATCGATCCACGATTCCTTCTTTCAGGACACGCTCAATGCTCTCTCCGATACGATTCTCATTCTGGTATACGGAAGCACAGTCGATCATACGATATCCTGCCCGGATGCCGCCATATACAGCTTCTGCAATCTGATCGCTGTTATATTTATCGGATCCGAAGGTTCCGAGTCCGATTGCCGGTACCTTAAATCCGTCCACCAGAGTCCGCTTTGGGATCCGGCTCTGTTCTATGATTTCTGCCATATGATAACCTTTCTTCCCTTAGTCTTCGGGAAATACCACTGCCACCTTGCCACAGTTTCCACTTGCCATCAGTCTGTAAGCTTCCCCTGCCTGCTCCAGAGGGAATTCGTCCGTGATCAGATCTTCCGGATGAATTCCCCAACGCACCAGTCTTTCTACCAGTTCTTCCATTCTCCACAGCGAGGTTACCCAGCTGCCGTAGATTGTCTTCTGACCATGAATAATGTCCGGACTGGGGTTAAAAGTACAGGTGCCTCCCTCTCCCACGAATGCGATCCTGCCCCATTCTCTGGTAGCACGGATTGCCAGCTGTCTTCCTGGATCACTGGCGCTGGCATCGAACGCTCTCTCCACACCATTGCCGTTTGTTACTTTCATGATCTGACCATAAGCCTCATCCGGTGCAAATACATAATCAGCCAGTCCCATCTTCTTCGCCAGTTCAATACGGTACGGATTCGTCTCCACGCCGATGAGCATATTGGCTCCCAGTGCTTTTGCCAACATCAGTGTTGCCAGACCGACAGGTCCCAGACCGGTTACCAATACTGCATCATTGCCGCTGACACCTACCTTTTCGATAGCCTCATATACGGTACCGAAACCACAGG
>ERZ834859.2880-NODE-2880-length-13698-cov-3.259474_pt1 | contig 13698 bp, 12 predicted proteins | sample MGYA00519947_ERZ834859 | MGnify/ENA primary metagenome ERZ834859 (study PRJEB31850, sample SAMEA3708763) | human gut metagenome | biome: human gut; feature: human-associated habitat; material: faeces | place: China | collected 2014 ...
ACTCCACCCGGGGCGACGACCGCATCCGCCAGTATGACCAGGTGGAGAGCCTGATTTTCTCCCACTGCCTGCACCACAAGATGAGCAAGCTGGTGGAGCTGTACCGGGGGGAGCTGATCCCCTCCCGGGCCTTTGCGGACGGCGGCATCCACGAGGCCATCGAGCAGTATGAGGACGTGGTGTTCTATGAGATCCTGGCGGAGGAGCTGGCCCTGCGGGACATGGATGGGGAACCCCTGACCCGTGAAAACTATGGGGAGCTGATGGAGCGGATCGACGCTTATCTCTCCGAGTTTGACGAGCACGGCACCGACAACATCTCTGTGGACCTGCCGTAAGGCGGAAGGCACGCCGCCCCGGCACCGGAGAGGTTTCTCTCCAGGCTTGTTTCAAAGAACAGAAAGAGAAAAAGGAGCAACGAGATCATGGCTGAAAAATCCAAAGTCTACTTTGCGGACTTCCGCGCCCCCAGCTGGCGGGAGAACCTGCCCCAGAAGCTGGCCCGGCTGATGATGACCGCCGGCTTCGGCGATATCGATATGGACGGCAAGTACGTGGCCATCAAGATGCACTTCGGCGAGCCGGGCAACCTGGCCTACCTCCGCCCCAACTGGGCCCGGGCCGTGGTGGACCTGGTGAAGTCCCACGGCGGCAAGCCCTTCTTGACGGACTGCAATACCCTGTATATCGGCGGCCGGAAAAACGCCCTGGACCACATCGAATCGGCTTATATCAACGGCTTCACCCCCTACTCCACCGGCTGCCACATCCTGATCGCCGACGGCCTGAAGGGCAACGACGAGGTAGAGGTTCCCGTGGAGGGCGGGGAGTATGTGAAGTCCGCCAAGATCGGCCGTGCGGTGATGGACGCGGACGTGTTCATCTCCCTGACCCACTTCAAGGGCCACGAGCAGGCCGGCATGGGCGGCGCTCTGAAGAACATCGGCATGGGCTGCGGCTCCCGGGCCGGCAAGATGGAGCAGCACAACTCCGGCAAGCCCTTCGTCAAGCAGAAGAAGTGCATCGGCTGCCGGGCCTGCGCCAGGATCTGCGCCCACGGCGCGCCCCAGTTCGGTGCCGACGGCAAAGCCACCATCGACACGGACAAGTGCGTGGGCTGCGCCCGGTGTCTGGCGGTGTGCCCCAAGGATGCCATCCAGTGCCTGTATGACGAGGCGCCCGCTATTCTGAATAAGAAGATCGCCGAGTACACCAAGGCCGTGGTAGACGGCCGCCCCTGCTTCCACGTGTCCCTGGTGGTGGATGTCTCCCCCAACTGCGACTGCCACGCGGAGAACGATGTCCCCATCGTCCCGGACGTGGGCATGTTTGCCTCCTTCGACCCGGTGGCTCTGGACCAAGCCTGTGCCGACGCCGTGCTGGCCCAGACTCCCGCGCCCAACTCCGCCCTGTTTGACGAGGGCTGTGACTGCTCCTCCGGTGACTACTTCCACGCCGCCCATCCGGACACGGACTGGGCCGTCTGCCTGGAGCACGCGGAGAAGATCGGCATCGGCACCCGGGCATACGAGCTCATCAAAATCTGATCGGAACGAAACGAAGCAGGACTTAAAAAGTCCTGCTTCGTTTTCCGCATTGCGGGACCCCACTCAGGCGAACAGGGCGTTGAACTGCTCCACCACCGCGTCCGCGCCGGTGTGCGCCACCAGCATCACAAAGTTGCCATTGGAGACAATCCGGGACTCGTTCCGCCACATCTCCGTGGGCGCGGGGTACCAGGCACCGCCGGGGCTTGTGCCGTCCCCCACCTGATAGTCGATTCGGGCCTGGAAGATGTCCTTCACCGCCTGGACATCGCCGCTGTTCTCCACCTCTACCAGGGCAATCTCGTCACCGGAGGCGGAGATCATGGCCATCTGCACCAGACACTGCTGGGTGGCGATGGCGGAGAGTCCCGCATAGAACGTATCCAGCGTCTCACCCTCCACGGCCATCAGGGCGGGCCACGTCTCCTGGTCCCCGGTCACGGAAGCGCAGAAATCCGCCAGATCCACGCCGGAAGCAGACTCCACTGGAGGGGCAGGGGTGGGCTGGGCCGGCGTCTCCGGCTCCTTGTCCGGCTGCTGGGGCTTTGTGTCCTCCACCGGCTGGTATACCGGCTTCTCCGCCGGGTCTGCCGGACGGCTCCCCGTCTCCGGCTCCTTCGCCGGGTCCGCGGGGCGGGAGCCCAGATCCGGCTCGTCCTCCTGGAGCTGCTGGGAATCATCCGCCGTCTCAGGGCCCTCTATGGTCACAGGGACGCCGTCCTCCCCATCGGTTTCCGAAGTCTCTTCCTCCTGGGGCGGCGCAGCTTCCTCCATCTTCTGGTCCTGGGCGGCGTCCTCCTGCGCCTCCGTTCCTCCACAGGCACCCAGCGCCAGTATCAGCGCCAGAGCCAGCAATCCTGCAAGTCCTCTCTTTTTCATGTTTTTCTCCTAACCTCTCACGGGATTTCACGGCGCTCCGCCGCGGTCTGAGAGGTTAGACGGGCTCTACGGAAAAAAGTTCCCGCTCCGGCGATTTTTCTCCGCTGCTCCGCCCATGACCGCCTCGGTGTGTATAACATTGACTTTTTTCGGAAATTCAAATATAATTGTTTCAAGCATAAACATCAAATAAATACACAGGCCGCGCGTCGTCCGCGCGGCCGCTTTGCCCTTATTCAGCGGACATCCGTCCACCTGCAAGGCAAGAGGAGGTCTCCTATGAAGAAACACCTTCAGGACAGCTTGGTCATCGGTTTCGCCCTGTTCTCCATGTTTTTCGGCGCAGGTAATGTCATCTTCCCCCCTTATCTGGGACTGGAATCGGGTCCGGAGTGGCTGGCCGGCTTTTTCAGTTACTTTATGGCCGACATCGGACTGGCCCTGCTGGCTATGTTTGCCATTCTCCGGCAGGGAAGTCCCGACGGGATCACCGCCCGCATCGGCAGGATTCCCTCCACAGCGCTCATGTGCGCCATTGTGCTGTGCATCGGTCCCATGCTGGCCATTCCCCGGACTGCCGCCACCACCTACGAAACCTCTCTGGCCCCGCTGGTGTCCGGCTTCAGTCCGGCGCTCTTCTCCATCCTCTTCTTTCTGCTGATCCTGCTGCTGTGCGTGCGGGAAACAGCGGTGGTGGACATCGTGGGAAAGATCCTGACCCCCGCTCTGCTGATTGGCCTGTTGATCCTGATCGTGGTGGGTGTGGTGAATCCCATCGGGCCGGTGGGTGAGCAGCCGCTGGTGGAGAATGTGGCCGCCACCGGCGTGGAAGCCGGCTATCAGACCATGGACGTGCTGGCGGCCATCGTGTTCGGCTATATCATTCTGAAGAGCGCCCGGGAGAAGGGACACACGACTCCCGGCGCCCAGCTCCGGGTGGTGTCCGGCGCCAGTCTGGTGGCAGGCATCGGCCTGCTGGCGGTCTATCTGGGGCTGACTTATCTGGGCGCCACCACCGCCCGCTTCTTCGACATCACCGTGGACCGCACGTTCCTGGTGGTGTCCATTGTCCGGAACCTGTTGGGGCAGGCGGGCATCATCCTCTTTGCCGTGGTGGTGGCTCTGGCCTGCGTCACCACCGCTGTGGGGCTGGTCAGCGCATGCGCCGATTACTTCTCCGGCCTCTCGGGGGGCCGCGTTTCCTACCGCACGCTGGTGTGCGTCATCTGCGTGTTCAGTGCCGTGGTATCCAACTTTGGTCTCAATGAGATCATCGCCATCGCCTCCCCCATCCTCAGCGTGGTCTATCCCCCCACGCTGGTGCTGATCGTGCTGGCCCTGTTCGGCAGCCGCATCCGCCGGGACTGGGTGTTCCGCCTGGCGGCCCTGGGCGCCCTGGCAGTGAGCCTGCTGGAGGTAGTCCGCACCTACACCGGCGTGGAGCTGGCCTTTCTGGACCTGCTGCCCCTGGCGTCTCTGGATTTCGGCTGGGTGTTGCCCGCCGCTGTCTGCGGCGCAGTGGGCGCCCTGATCCCCGGCGGCCGGACTGCCGCCTCCTGATGCCATATTTTCATTTTTCACATACTGGAGGACTGATTGTATGAAACAGCACTATCAAGGTCTCGGCCACATTGCCGTGTATACGGCGGATATGGACGCCAGCATCGCCTTTTACGAGAAGATCGGCGGCAGCCTGCATCTCCGGGCCCCCGCCTGCCCGCCGGAGCAGCAGCGGGAGCTGGCCCTTGTGGAGTTCGGCGGCTTCCTGGTGGAGTTGATCGCCGCCCCTGTGCCGGAGGGTGCGGGCTGCATCCCTCATTTCGCCGTCTATGTGGACGATGTGGACCAAGCCGCCGCGGATCTCCGCGTCGCCGGCGTGGACACCTTCCAGACCGCAGAGAAGTGCGTGATGCCCAACACCTTCGGCGGGTTGGAGAACTGGTTCTTCACTGGCCCCTCCGGGGAACAGATCGAACTTTTGAAGATGCTTTGAGTCCGCTTTGGCTGCGGAACAGGGAGACCGTCCAATGGACGGCCTCCCTGTTTTTCTGTGCAAACACACCGCAGATATGGAAAATCGAGCTCTCTCCTGTGTCTGCGGCGGCCGTCAGCGCATGGGGATTTACAGTGTTTCGGCCTGCCCTGCCAGGGGCAGGCACACCACCAGCTCGAACCCGTTGTCCCGGACCCCGGCGTCCAGGGTGCCGCCGTAGCGCTCTGCGATTTCCCGCATCCCGGGGATGCCGAAGCCGTGGGCGGCCTTGTCCGTCTTGGTAGTTGCAAGATCCGGCTGCACCGCGCCGCCCAGGGTGTTCTCCACCCGCAGCATGAAGAGTCCCTTGTCCGCCTTGCAGCGGATGGTGATTCGCCGTTCCCCGGCGCCCCGGCTGCCCTCGATGGCGTTGTCCAGAGCGTTGCCCAGCAGGGCGCACAGATCCATATCCGCCACAGGCAGGTCCCGGGGCAGGAAGACGGCGAAGTCTGCGGCGACTCCCTCCCGCTCCATGGCCTCCGCCTTGGCGGTGAGGACGGCATTGGCCGCCTCGTTTTCACAGAGCCGTCTGGTTCCCCGCAGGGCCGGGGAACCGGCTATCTGGTCCAGATAGCCGATGGCCCCCTGTTCATCTCCCTGCTCCAGAAAACCCCGGACCGCCGTCAGGTGATTCCGCAGATCGTGGCGGAGACGGCGCACCTGGGTCTCCTGCTGCCGGAGGCCCTGATAGTAGACCTCCCGCAGACCTGCCAGGCGATTTGCCTGCTCCAGCCGCTCGTGATCCGCCAGAATCAAAATGGCGAACAACAGGACCAGAGAGGTCAGAAATACAAAGGGCAGCACCACCATGCCCTGGTACATCGCCACGGTATTGACCTCGATAGAGTCATACCGCCGGAAGGTCAGCAGCACCACGGCAATCAGGGCGCACAGGGGCATGGCCGCTAGACCCAGCACCAGCTTCCACAGCCGCCGGGAGAGCACCACCGGCTCCCGGGGCAGGCGGCGGCGCAGCAACAGCCACAGCGGGCCGAACACCAGCGGGCGGGCCAGGCGCACCAGCACGTCATAGAGCGCATTCCTGTTGATCCGCTCCACATAGGTGTCCAGCAGGGCACACACGGACATCTCCAGGCAGAAGAGGATGATGCACACCGCCACCCGCCCTATCCGGTCACCCCGGGTAGAGAGGAGGAACAAGGCGAAAAACGCCGGCAGCGTATAGAGCAGGTTGGGGTCGCCGATCCAAATCACCATGCCGGTGGACCCCGCCAGGGTCAGAAAGAGCAGCACCCTCCAGAAGCGCCCATTCCGGGGGCGGACAAAGGGGGCACAGAGCTTGTAGAGGAAAAAGCCGCTGGCCGCCACGGTCAGAAAATAGCCGCAGTTGAGCCAGATCTGCCAGAGAACATCCCGCATCCTCATCCCTCCAGCTCCGCCCGGGTAAAGGCCAGCAGGGCCGAGGGCTGGCAGGACCGGCTGACCGGCAGCCGCCGGCCGTCCCGCAGCACCACCTCGCCGCCCTCCATCCGGTCCACAGCTCCTGTCCGAACCAGATACCGCTGGTGGATGCGGACAAAGTCCGCCCCCCCCTCCGCCGCCTCCGTGTCCAGCTTGCCGTAAAACGTGTACTCCCGTCCGGCGGTGACACAGGCCACCTGCCGCCGGTCCGAGACGAAATACAGAATGTTGGCAATGGGGATCCGGTAGTGGGTGTCCCCGCTGCGGCAGATGTAGGCCCGGTCCAAATCCCGGACCAGCGCCGCCTGTGCCCGGTCCAGCACCTCCTCCAGCTGTTCCGCCTTCGGGGGCTTTAAGAGATACCCCAGGGCCCCCACGGAGTACCCGTCAAAGACGTGCTCTGCATACCCGGTGACGAACACCAGCTGCAGTCCGGCGTCCGCCGCTCGGAGCCGCCGGGCGGTCTCCATGCCGTCCAGCTCCCCCATCTCCATGTCCAGAAACACCAGGTCCAGCTCCCCGGCGTGGCTCTCCAGCCAGCGGAGCAGTCCCTCGCCAGAGGAGAACTCCCGGAACTGCCCTTGAACGCGCCGCTTTTCCAGGACCCGCTCCAGAGCGGCCCGAAGCACCAGCCTGGCGTCGTAGATATCGTCACAGATGCCGATCCGCAGCATCCCCATCACCTCAAACCGAAAACTGCCCGCCGGGGTCCGGCAGGGGGCGCTTTTCGCCCTAAACTACCTGCCCATTCTACCACAGGAACCGCCGTCTGCCAAACCAAACTTGACGGCAAATCCGCCAAACTTGACATCCCCTCCCCTCCCAACGCAAAACTTGACATCCAGGCCGCCGCAGATGACACCCCCGTTTGCGGCGGCTCTTTTTTCGCGGTACGCTGGTGTCAACAAGGAGGGAAACACCATGACAAACGCCACTGCCATCTCCCGCTCCCGTGTGTGGAGCGTGCTCACCACTCCCGCCGCCATCCCCCAGACGGGGCCACGGCTGAAAACCAATCTGGACACGGATCTGCTGAAGCTCATCGCCATCGCCGCCATGCTGATCGACCACATCGGCGGCGCCTTTTTCCCGGAGGTGGGCGTGTTCCGCTGGATCGGCCGACTGGCCTTCCCTATCTTCTGCTACTGCCTGACGGTGGGCCTGCTGTACACCCACGACGTGCGGAAGTACCTGACCCGGCTGGGCATCTTCGCCCTCGTCAGCCAGCCCTTTTACATCCTGGCCTTCCACCCGGTCGGCGAATTCTGGGCCAACCTCACCAACTGGAACATCTTCTTCACCCTGTTCCTGAGCCTGCTGGGCATGTACGGCCTGAAGGAACGGAAATGGTGGCTGTTCGCCCTGGCGCTCTTCACCGTCAGCTGGTGGAACTTCGATTACTCCGGCACCGGCATCCAGCTGATGCTGATTTTCTACCTCTGCCGGAACCGGCCCCGCCTGGGCGCGGCCCTCTACCTCCTCAGCTATCTTCCGGCCCTGATGAACGGCTGGCCGGAGGATCCCCTGTGCCTGACGGTGGGCGGCCTCTGCATCGACTGGTCCATTTTCGCCGTGTTCGCCGCGCCCCTGATCTTCTGCGCCACGCACTCCCGCATCAAGATCAACCGCTGGTTCTTCTACGCCTTCTATCCCGCCCATCTGGCGGCCATCGCCCTGGCGGGGAATATCCTGTGAGACAGAAAGGAAGAGTTTTATGTTAACAGTCAAAGATCTGCACAAATCCTACCAAGTGGGCAAGACCACCTATGAAGTCCTCAAGGGCGTGTCCCTCACGGTGGAGAAGGGGGAGTTCGTGGCTGTCATGGGCCCCTCCGGCTCTGGCAAGACCACGCTCTTAAACTGCATCTCCTGCTACATCCCCATCGACAGTGGGGAGATCATGCTGGGGGATCGGCAGCTGGCAAATCTCAGCGAGGACGCTTTGGCAAAGGTCCGCAACCGGCAGCTGGGCTTTGTGTTCCAGGACTTCCTGCTGCTGGACGGTCTGACGGTCCGGGAGAACATTCTCCTGCCCGCCATCATCGGCGGCGCCGTCACCGGCCAGACGGAGGCCCGGGCGGACCAGCTGTGCGATGTATTCGGTATCTCCGCCATCCGGGACAAATACCCGGCGGAGATCTCCGGCGGTGAGAAGCAGCGTACCGCCGTGGCCCGGGCGCTCATCAACCATCCCCTGCTGATCCTGGCGGACGAACCCACCGGCAACCTGGACAGCAAGTCCAGCCGGGCGGTGATTCGCTCCTTTGAACAGGCCAAGGAATCCCTGGAGGCCACCATCTTCATGGTAACCCACGACTCCTTTGCCGCCTCCTTCTGCGACCGGGTGGTCATCCTCCGGGACGGAGTGGTGTGGCGGACCCTGGAAAAGGGCGCCACGGACCGCACCGCCTTTCAGGACCAGCTGTTGGACGCCATCCGGGACATGGGGAAGGAGTGAGACCATGCGGCACTTTTCCGACGCCTACGCGGCCCTGCGCCGCAAAAACAGGGGCCAGTATGCCTTGCTGGCAGGGTGCAGCTTCTTCTCCGTGCTGCTGATCACTGCCTATGTCTGCATGATGCGCTCCCCCACCATCCTCTCCGTCTTGCCGGAGGGCGGCGACAGCCGCAAGCAGGTGATGATGGTGTTCGTTCTGGCGGTCATCGGCTGCGCCGTGTTCACCGCCTATGCCGCCGGGCTGTTCTTCCGGCAGAAGTCCCGGGAGACCGGCGTGTTCCTGGCCCTGGGGGCCACCCGCCGCCAGCTGCAGCGGGAGATGGGCAAGGAGCTGGCGGTGATCTCCCTGGGCTCCTGCGCCGCCGGGGCGGCCTTAGGCGGCCCTCTGGCTTGGGGCGTGTGGCAGCTGTTCCGCCTGTTCCTGGTGGACTCCCAGGAGATGGCCCTGTCCTTCGATCCCCGGTCCTATCTGCTGTCCATGGTCTTTGCCGCCTACGTGGTGGGGATGCTGTTCTTCCTGGGCGGCCGGTCCATCCGCCGCACCAACATCATCGACATCGTCCAGGAGTCCCACAAGTCCGAGCCTATCCGCGAGGTAAAGCGGTGGTATGGAAGCGTGGGCATCGTCCTGGTGGTGATCGGCGCCCTGGCGGGGTATCTGATGCCGTCGTTCTTTGTCACAGTTCTCCAGTGGTATCCCCCCTCTGGGGTGGAGGCCGTCTTTTACCTGCCGGCGCTGGTCGGCATGTACATGATCCTGCTCCACACGGTGGTGAACGGCTGGCGGAAGCGCCATAAGTACCGGGACATCATCGCCACGTCCATGATGAAGTTCCAAGGCCGCCAGACGGTGCGGAACATGCTGGTGATGACGCTGCTGATCGCCGGTGCCTATTTCGCCTCCTTTTACGCCCCCATGCTGAATACCAGCTCCACCTACAGCTTCTCCACCCGGCCGGTGGACTTCGAGTACCACTGGCGGAATGATCAGAACTGGCCGGAGCGGGGTGAGGTGGAATCTCTGGCGTCGAAGCATGGTGTTGACATCACCTCCTGGACCCAGGTAGACGCCGCCACCCTGGGCTGTGACGGCACCGTCTCCATCGAGCAGAGCGCCGGAGCTCTGGGCACCACCTACACCCAGGAATACCGGGAGGTCCAAGGCGGGGCCACCTATTTTTCCGAGAGCGCCTGGAACGCCCTCACCGGCCAAGCTGTGGACCTGGCCCCCGGCACCTGTGCCAATGTGCTGGATGATGAAGGCGGCAGCGACTACCTCTCCGGCGGCGACGTGACGCTGGTCACCAATATGGTCACCGGGGCCAGTCTGTCCGTTACCCCGGCGGAGCCTCTGTGTTTCACCATGCTGCTGGGCTGCTACGTGCTGGATGACGCCGACTACGAGATCCTCACCGCCGGACTCACCGACCTCTGGCGGGAGACCTGGGTATTCTTCAACGTGGCGGACTCGGAGGCCAGCTATCCCTTTGCCGACGCCCTGTTCAACGAGATCGTGGACCGCTCCGGCGACGATGTGCTGCAGATGGACGCCTACGACCTGGTAAGTGCGGCGCTGGCGGAGGAGGCCGGCGAGGTCTATGACTACGACCGGGCACATATCGCCGCCCATGGCTTCCCGGTGATAGAGCGGGAGGACCGGGACACCTCGGAGTTCCGCAACTACTGGCTCTACATGCCCCAGTTCCGGGTGCTGGATCAGAACGACTTCGTCACCACCATGGCGGTGTTTTTGGTGCTGTTCATCTTTATCGCCCTGATCTGCTTCGCGGCGGTCATCGTCATTGCCTTTACCCGGTGCATGACCATCGCCCTCACCAACGCACGGGTGTACGACGACCTGCGGCACCTGGGGGCGCCGAACCGCTATCTGTTCCGGTCCGTAAAGGGGCAGGTGTCCAAGGTGTTTCTTGTGCCCGTCATCGTGGGCACGGCAGTCATCTCCGCCTTCTACCTCATGATTATGTACTTCAATGATAACCGCTTCACCCCCGGCGAGATGGCCGGCATGGCCGTCTGTGCTGCGGTGATCGCCGTGCTTTCGGCGGTGCTCTATGGGGTATACCGCATCACCCGCCGCAGCGTCTGCCGCGCGCTGGGAATCCAAGGCAAGTGAAGCTTCCGCGCTGCCGGAAATTTGGTCCGGGGGCACAGGGATATTCCCTGTGCCCCCGGACCTTTTTGTTTATTTTCCGCCGCTGCCGGCGATCTTTCTCCACAAGGTGCTTCGGCCGATTCCAAGCCGCTTGGCCGCAGCGGACTGATTCATGTTCTCCTCCCGCAGCACCTGTTCGATCACTCTCCGCTCGATGTCCTCCAAGGTCCCGGAGAGATCCACCGCCGGCGGAAGGGCACTCACTTTCCGCATCTCGTTCTGCAGGACCACGGCCACCTCAGCGGCAGTGATATAAAATCCCGAGGACGCCGCGATCATCTGGCGCAGCACCTTTTCCAGCTGCACCAGATTCAGCGGCCACTCAAATTCCACCATCAGCTCCATGGCATCCGGCTCCATGCCCACGGTGGATTTGGCCAGCGCGGTATTGTACTGGGGAATCATCATATTGACAAAGGCGGGAATATCCTCCTTCCGCTGGGCCAGAGACGGCACATTGATGGTGAATCCGCTGAGCTGCAGATAGAGCCGGCTGGAGAACTGTCCCCGGGCCACCTCGGCAGACAGGTCGCAGCAGCTGGAGCTGATTACCCGATGGCGGTGGGTCATCTTGGTATCCTCAATATAGGTCCCCACCTGCTGCTGCAGATCCTTCGGCAGCGTATCCACGTTTTCCAGATATACCGTGTATCCCGTGGCGTGAATGGGAGACGCGGCATTATTCAACAGCATGTCCCAGTTTTTCTCCGTCAGGTCCCTGCATTGCAGGCGCATCAGCGTGGTCCCCTCCGTGGCGCTTTTGGTGTGAATGCGACGGGCCACCACGCCCTTGTGGGTCCCCACCGCCCCCTGGATCAGAACGGGCAGCGCGGAACTGCCGGCAGTCTGGATGAGCTTGTCCATTGGGCGCAGATACAGCTCGCTGGAAGCCGGCAGGCTCTGCGCCTGGCGGATGTCCTCCGGGTCCTCCAGCTTGGCGAAGGAGGATACCCGATAGCCAGCGGCGCGGAAGTGTACCTCAAAGAGATAGCGGATCTCCTGGCGGACCTGAAGAATACCGCCCGTGATCTCATAAAAATCATTGTTCAGCTTTTTGATTAGGTGCAGTGTCCCTGTATCCTGCAGCGTGGAGATCCCCCGGGAGAGGAACTGCTCCATCCGCTCCACGTCGTTCAGCATTTTTCGCGCCGCTACATTCGTATACTGGAGCTCCCGCTGTTCCCCGAAGATGAATACGGCGGAGCCGCTTTTGTCAATAACGCTCTGAAACAGTCGGTTCTTGTCCAGCACATCGTTGATGAGATGGTGCTGTTCAATGGCCTGCTGGATACTGGCCTCTACACTTTCGCGGCTGGAGGTAATCAGCAGGAACTGCACCCCCTCTGCCACGGCGTAGTCCCTGGTCGCCGCGCCGCCCACGATTAGATCATATCCGGCCCGGGCACACTGTTTAACCGTATCTTCGATCTGTTCCGGCGTCTCAAAAGAAAAGGTCCGGATATCCAGCCGGAGGAACTTCGCCAGCATCTCCACCCGGTCAGTAATATATGAATAGCTGACCACCGCCGCCCGGGAGGAGCATTGCAGCGCCTGGGTGATCACCCGCAGCAGGTCCAGGGTGGATACTTTGATTTTTACCACCGGCGTGTCATTCAGGGAGCGCACCAGATCCGCTGTTCCGCCGCGGGAGACAATCACATCAAACTCCTTGTCCGGAAACGCCTTTGCAAACTGAATGGCGTTTTTATAGAAGCCGGTAAAGGTATAGAGCTCCAGATTGTCATAGGATTTGGCGATGTCCCGCATCAACGGCTCCATTTCCTGATACGGCGCGATTCCCAAAATTTTTATTTTTTCCATCTTCCTCACCTCATCTCCTCAAAGTGTATCAAAACAAAACACCTTTTGCAAGAACACTCTCTCGTGCCAAGCCGTGAAGTCTTGCCCCTACTCAACAGTCCTCTGTTTCAAAACGCTTCATTTCTTGTTTTTCTCTACCAAATACACATTTGTTTCTTTTGGATTTTTCTCCCAAATTGTGTCAAATCGAACAAATTTCTATTTAAATTTTAATCTCGTTAAAATATATTGTTCCATATTGAATCGTTTTTAATCTTTTTCTATGTTGATTCCGCTCCAGCGGCTCGCTAAACTACAATCATCCGGATCCCGAAGCACATGTGTTTCATTTTCACAATAGCAGATGAGTCCGCCCGACTGCCGGCAGCTGCACAAAATACGGACCCCGTATCTGGATCCATCATTTCCTGAGAAAAACCGTGTTTTTAGTCTTTCCATATCGTGCTGATCGTTACATTTTTAGGAGGATACACAATGAAGATTTTAAAAACCGTGCAAAAGGTTCCTGGCGGCATGATGGTTATTCCGCTTCTGCTGGGTGTGATTCTGAATACCGTCTGTCCCTCCCTGCTCCAGGCCGGAGGCTATGTCACGGCGCTTTGGTCCAGCGGCGGCGCCAACACAGCCATTGCCATCTTCCTGTTCTGCGTGGGCGCGCAGATCCAGCTGCGCCAGGGCGGACAGATTCTCAAGCGCGGCTTTGTTCTGCTGTTTGCAAAATTCCTGGCCGGCGCTGTACTGGGCTGGGTGATCGGTGCCATCTTCGGTACCGCCGGTGTTCTCGGTCTTTCTACCCTGGCCATCATCAGCGCGGTCACCAACTCCAACGGCGGCCTGTTCATGTCCCTGGCCGGAACTTTCGGCGATGATACCGACATTGCGGCCCAGGCCATTCTGAATATCAATGACGGCCCCTTCCTGACCCTGGTTGCTGTGGGTGCTTCCGGCATGGCCGATATTCCCCTGCAGAGCTGTGGCCCCCATCCTGGTCGGCCTGATCCTGGGCAATCTGGACAAGGATATCGCAGACTTCCTGAAGCCTGGTTTGAATGTTCTGATTCCGTTCTTTGCCTTCTGCTTGGGCGCCGGCATCAGCCTTGGCAACCTGGTGACGGGCGGCCTGTCCGGAATCCTGCTGGGCGTCATCTGCGTGGCCTGGTCCGGTCTGTTCTGCATCCTGGCGGATAAGTTCATCCTCAAGCGCCCCGGCTACGCCGGTGCCGCGCTGTCCTCCGCAGCCGGAAAGGGCAAATGCCATAACTGCTGCGGTAAATATAATGCTTGATAAATTCTTTGAATAACTCATGGCTTTCACATCCCTTTTATTTAATTTTCTCATATTTTAGCACAAAAGAATATGAATGTC
>ERZ834859.2883-NODE-2883-length-13668-cov-4.634026_pt1 | contig 13668 bp, 14 predicted proteins | sample MGYA00519947_ERZ834859 | MGnify/ENA primary metagenome ERZ834859 (study PRJEB31850, sample SAMEA3708763) | human gut metagenome | biome: human gut; feature: human-associated habitat; material: faeces | place: China | collected 2014 ...
GTAGCTGACTACGGATCAGCCGGTTACAGGTTTGAATCCTGTCGCGGTCACAAAAGAAACCACCTCAATTTTATTTTGAAGTGGTTTCTTTTTTTTTAGTATCAGATTAAGCGATTTGAAATTTCTCCCCAATAATGTGAGTTCGAAATAATAATAAACACATTTATCTGATAATTCATCATATGATGATACCTGAAACACCTTTTTCACGTCAGGTCTCCTATAACCGTTTTGTGGAAACGGAGAAAGGAGTATTGCTTCCCATGACCATCTTCATCAAAAAAGTCTGCAGGAAACCTGTACCGGCATCAGTTTAGTTGACTCCACGCCCTTGCGCGTATGCCATTGCCAAAGAGTTCTGATTCATAAGACATTTGAAGGGATTGCTGAACGTGGAAAGTGTTCCATGAGATAGTGATTCATGATTCTATTTGCCCATTAGAATCGACGACGTCGGCTATACAACCGCCCACGTTGAATGTACAGACAACGACGACAACTCTGCAATCAACGACGGGAATTAAAGCTCTCTACACTCCTTATCACCTGTCTATTCCTGATCCATCATTATCTGCCAGGAAAGGCAGTAAAGACAAAACAAAAAGGCCACCCCAAAATTGAGATGACCTTTTCCTATAATTTCTTCTACTGATTTTAGACTGAAGCTTGTTCTTCTTTCAGAATGGCAATAGCTTTATCAAGCACTGTGGTATCATCCAACATTACCAAACCTCCATCCGGTCCGGGTTCCAAATGAATACCTACACTTTTACCATCTTTAAAATTGTGTCCTCCAAAAAAGTTACGTACAGTTTCAACACTTATATTTAACTCATCGGCAATACGATGCATACTGCCACTGGGTAATGAATCTTTAATTTTACGAAGTTCATTAAAAGTTATTGTTCTGTTCATAGTAGTCTAAGATTTTTAAGCGTTAAACAGATTAATTGTTAAATCACGATATAAAGTTAGTGAAAGAAAATAAATATCCAAATTAAAAACAGAGATTTTTTAATCTTAGCAATTTACTCCAACTACCATTCCTGCCACCACAGCATAAAAATAGGTCACCAGTAATACCATATGCAAAACCTGAATATCACTTATCTCGTATCTGCTGCTTGTATACTGAGTAGACACATATCCTTGCGACTGAAAGAAATATCTCTTCTGAATATAAGTATACAGCAGATATAGCGAAACTGAAACAATGCTTCCCACCAATGCACCACACAAAATATCACCAGGATAATGAACGCCCAGATAAATGCGGGAATACGAAGGAATAAAAGCCCATCCCAACATCATAATGGTAAGCCATTTGTTGCGGATAAGTAAAGATACAAACACTGCTACAGCAAACGTATTTGCCGCATGACTGGATATAAATCCATACATTCCACCTCTATATCCATTCACAACATCTACCAAATACATTAATTCAGGATCCTGAGCCGGACGAAAGCGGGCAAAATAAGGTTTGCAAATACCTGAGGCTATTTGATCTGCAAAAGTAATAGCCAAGGCCAGCATTACAATAATAGTAATACTTTGTGCCAATTTGTTATTCTTTAAAATAACATATAACAATATAATAGCGGAAGGAATCCATGTCTTTGTATCGGTTACAACAGACATGAATCCATCCCAAAACAAAGAATCACTTCCATTAAGGAACAACAGTAGTTCTTTATCTTTATCTATTAATTGCTGAATATCAATCATCTCAGATAATTTCTATGGTACTTGTTTGAACCCATCCCTTTTTGCCGTCTTCAAGGCGGATTTCTTTCCACTCTCTCATAGAGTCATCCTCCACGTATACTTTTGTACCTTCGTGTAGCACAAATAAATCTGTACCACTCTCGTTAGGAGTACTTTTTACGGTCAGACTAGGACTCATCACAATAGCTCCCGTACGGTTTATCAGTTCTGCCTTTTGTGAGCTGGCAAAAATATTAGCTCCAATAACTATCAACAAAAATACAACAACTCCTGCAAATCCTATTTTCTTATACAAAATGCGACGCCCGAAGATATATACAATCAACGACACCAGCATAAGCCAGAAAGACAAGATTCCTGTCACCCCCCACTCTTTCTCGCTCATTACATTAATCAGAGAATTCATCCAGGTTACAATAAACACTTCACTTACGGGAGTTATCTGGTCTACGGTTTTACTTCTGGCCATTTCCAGGTTAAAGCGAATGTCAGCATCTCCCGGATTCAAAAGTAAAGCACGTTCATAATTCAGAACCGCTTTTGCGATGTTCTTTTCCTTATAATAGCTGTTTCCTAAATTATAATACACATCGGCAGATTCTCCTTCAGTATTTAAGATTGCCTCATATTTTTCTATTGCAGCCGCAAAATCATTCGCCTGGTACGCCTGGTCCGCTTCCTCTTTTGTGACAGCTGCATTTATAAATTGAGCAATTCCTAATAATAAAATCAACACAATAGATAGCTTCTTCATTTTTTCTCTTTCTCCTATCCTTTTAATGTTTAATACTACCTTCCATCTGGCTTATTACATCAATAGCTGCCGTATAGACTTTATCCATCGCTTCATTTTCATTTCCCGGAGCATAACGTGCAAATTCACATTCATTCAGCGCACCGATAAACTTCTGAATCAATTCATCTGATACACCATATTTTACCAGTTCAGATTCAATATTGTCTTTCGACAATTGAGATACCGGAATGCACAATTTATCACTGATGTATCCCCACAATGCCTTCAAGACTTCATCGTAGAACTCATTCTTCTTATTTTCTGCCAACAGCTTACCTGCAAACTTCATACGTTTGCTTGCAACTTTATTAGCTTTCTTTGTCTTCACTTTTGCTATATTGGCATTTTCCAATGCTTGCTTTCTATAGATAACTGCAAAAGCAACAAACAATACAAAAGGAATGATATACCACAAATAATACCCGAATGTTCCAAAAAAGAAATCACCCTTTGGAAGCAATTTTGTATTACCTAACTTGATGAAACGGATATCCTTACCTAATACTTTTACATTTTCTTTATTTGTAAAATCGGCTATTACCTGATCTGCATTTCCTTCTCCTTTTGCAACATGCAACTGATAAGCTTCAGTTTTCAAGGTTTTATACGATTTTGTTTTCAGGTCGAAATATGTAAATTCTACAGGAGGGATAGTAAAATCTCCTGCATGACGAGGGATAGCAAGATACTCTATAGTCTGAGTTCCAGTCAAACCATTCTGCGTCAATTGGAAGTTATTTTCTGTTTTCGGATCATATACCTCAAAATCTTGTGGGAATTTCACTTCCGGAGCACTGATTAATTTCATATTTCCAGTACCCGACAAAACCAATTTGATAGTGACTGCATCATTGGTTTTTACTTCCTTGGCATTGATTGAGGATGAAAGTATAAACTCTCCTACACCACCCGAGAAACCGGCAGGTTTAGCGGGAAGAGACTGTACATTAATTGTCAGTTTCGGTGTAACAATCTTCTTCTTTACTTCTACATAACCGCCTCCATTGAAGAAATCGAAAGGATCGTCCGATACAGTACGTTGTGCGACAACTCCATCAAAGGTAATTGGAGGAATTTCTAACTTACCTGTCTGTTGAGGAAATAAGATATACTGACTCCATACTGTTGTATTATAATTGCGTCCTTTGTAATGCTCCAAAGAGAAAGTTTTCTGCTGAGGTAATTCCACTTCCTGAGTATGGAACCCTTTCAAATCCGGCATTTTACCATAAAGCTGACGAAGATTTACCAAGGTATAAACCTTGTAGGTCAACAAAATAGCTTCTTGTTCATGCACTGTAGTCTTACTGGCCGTTGCTGTAATAAACAGGTCTTTATCTGTAATACGGCTACCTGCAATCTGGCTTCGTGAAGAAGATGCAGAGCCACCTTGTCCACTCTGACCTGAATTTCCGGCAGTTTTGTCTTGAGGAAGTACCTTAATCGTTACTGGATTAGAAAACACTTTCTCTTTATCAACTTCAATACTTGCAGACGGAATGGTATATGTTCCTTCTTTTCCAGCCATCAATATATAGGTATATGTGATGGAACTGCTGGAAGAAACCTTACCATTTATAATTTGGGTACTACTTTGCTGTGAACGGCTCGGCCCCATCAATACATCAAATCCGCTAATAGAAGGCATACGGAAGTCCTTCACTTTTTGCGTATTGACTGTAAAAGTCAAACGAAACTGATCGCCGCTTACCACTACATCAGGAGCTTCGGCTTTAAAAGTAACATTTTTGTCTGCCTGTACCTGTAATATGGATACAAACAACAACAATAAGAAGATAAATTTCCTCATTCGTATAATTTCTTTTTAAATTGTCTTTATAATTACCAATCTTTCTCCAGCTTGCGTCCCTGCACCTGAATGCCTTTCTTTACTTTATCCTGCACATTTTTTTCATCTTGCATGACTGCATTCAGCAATTGCTCTGCATTTTCTTTCGACATCTGGTCTTTATTTTGCTGCTGTTGTTGGTTTTGCTGCTGATTTTTATTCTGCTGATCTTGCTGCTCTTTATTTTGCTGCTTATCATCTTGCTTCTGATCCTGCTTTTGTTCCTGGTTCTGTTGCTGATCTTGCTGTTGTTGCTGATCTTTCAACAGTTTTTGAGCCAAAGCCAAATTATAGCGAGTTTCATCATCTTTCGGATTATTGCGCAAAGCCTGTTTATATGCCTCGATGCATTGAGGGTATTGCTTGGAGGATTGCAGAATCACTCCCATATTATGATAAATCTGTGCTAACTTCGATTTATCTTTTTCTATCCGGGAAGCAGCCTCAAATTGTTCCATAGCTTCTTTTGCTTTCTGCTGCATCAGCAAAGAATTACCCAAATTATACATCGCATCCGTAGAATTAGGATCTTGTTCTAGCGCTTTACGATAATCAACTTCAGCTTTCACAAACAAACTGTCCTGATACAATTTATTACCACTACGCAAATAATCGCGTACTGTTTTTTGCCCATAAGTTGTACCGGCAGCTAATGCAAAAGCAGCAACAATATATAATTTCTGTAACATATCAGTCTCATTTAAAGAGTTTCACATTCTTGAACAACGGATTCTTACGTTCCAGAATCAACAATTCAGCTATCAATAAAATCAAAGCCAGCCATGCCAAAACCTGAAACTGTTCATCGAACTCTGTAAAGACCTGAGTTTCGACATCGGCTTTTGCCAATTTATTGATTTCTGCATTCAATGCCTTTTCTGCGTTGTTTGTATTATCCACCCGCACATACATGCCATTTCCTGCTTTCGCAATTTCCTGACACATCTGTTCATTAAGCCGAGTCACGACAACATTACCGTCTTTGTCTCTGCGAAATTCATTAGTACCTTCCATCGGGATAGGCGAACCATCGGGTGAACCCACTCCCAATACAAATACACGTATTCCCTTTTTGGCAGCTTCCTGGGCAGCCTCTATCGCTCCTCCTTCATGGTTTTCTCCATCTGTAATCAGAACGATTGCACGTCCTACATTTTCATTCGGAGTAAAACTTTTCATGGCCAAGTCTATTGCTCCACGTATATCTGTACCTTGAGTTGAAATCAAAGACGGATTAATTGTTTCAAGGAACATCTTCGCTGATACATAATCGCTTGTAATAGGAAGTTGTGTAAATGCCTCTCCGGCAAACACAATCATTGCGACTTTATCGTTATTGAATGTTTCCACCAATCGGGAAATCAGCTTTTTCGACTTATCCAGACGACTGGGAGTCACATCTTGTGCCAGCATAGAATTTGAAATATCCAATGCTACCACCGTTTCCACTCCCTGACGTTTTACGGTTTCCATCTTAGAGCCGAACTGTGGTCTGGCTAACATAAGGATAACCATCGTCAATGCCGCAAACATCAACCAGAACTTAACATCCGGACGATACTTAGACACATCCGGCATCAGATGAGCCAATAAGTCAGGATCACCATACAAGCGAATTTTTTTTCTGCGTCTATAATTGGAGTATAAATAAAGTATTACCAATACCGGCAATATAATCAACAGATATAAATATAAAGGTTCTCCAAATCTAAACATAGTATTTTTTGTTTTTAAGGTATTTTCTTTAATACCGTATTACGTAAAACAATTTCCAGCAAAATACAGATAAAAGCTATCAAGGCATAAAGCTGATATGCTTCTTCACGTTTGCTGAACTCTTTCACATTAAGTTTGGTTTTCTCAAGCTTATCAATCTCTTCGTACACTTCTTTCAGTTTAGAATTGCTGGTTGCACGATAATAATTTCCATTTGTCGTACCTGCAATCTGTGTCAAAGTCTGCTCGTCAATTTCTACAGGAACATTTACATATTGTACTCCGGCATAAGTCTGCATCGGATAAGGTGCTGTACCGTTTGTTCCAACTCCAATTGTATAAACTCGAATGCCAAATTGCTTAGCAATCTCTGCTGCAGTCAACGGAGAAATATCTCCTCGATTATTACTACCGTCTGTCAGCAGAATAATAACTTTCGACTTTGCTTTGCTGTCCTTTAATCTGCTAATTGCATTGGCAATTCCCATACCAATAGCTGTACCATCTTCAATCAAGCCACGCTGAGCAATATCCCCTTTTATTCCATTGAAAAGATTCAATAATACACCATGGTCCACAGTCAACGGGCATTGGGTAAATGCCTCTCCTGCAAAAATAGTCAGCCCTATATTATCATTCGGACGTCCGTTAATAAATTCCGAAGCAACTTGCTTTGCAGCTTCCAAGCGGTTAGGCTTTAAATCTTCTGCCAACATACTGGTAGACACATCGACAGCAAGCATAATATCAATACCCTCTATTTCCGTATTCTGCCAGTTGTCAGTAGTTTGTGGGCGCGCCAATACAAGTACAATCATCACAAAAGCAACAATACGCAGTAAAAACGGTGCATGAAGCAAATATACCTTCCATGTCTTAGGTACATTCATATACATGCGGGTTGTAGAGACTTGAAGCGTTGGTTCTGTTTTTTTCCTCCGCATGAAGTACCACACCACATAGGGTATCAGCAAAATCAGTAAAAACAGATATTCAATATTTGCAAAAATCATAACTTCAATATTTTAATATCAGAAGAAAAGGCTAATAATATGACGAATAGCCACATACAACGCAATCAGCGCTCCTATTCCAGCCACAGCAATACAGCAAATCAATGCTATACGTCCTTGCTTTGACCGCTTTTCCTCTACTTTGATTTCTGTTGGTTCTTTCTTTGCATTAGGATCTTCCTCTATCTTAGTCTGATTAATAAAATCCACAGCATTCAAAAGATTCATATCATTTTCATTCATCAAAGGTGCATATTTGGCAAACTTAACCAAATCGGCCACTTCAAACAAATTACGAAGATCCTTAATGGAATCTTTATCTTTTTCCTGCAGCAAATGTTCGATAATCTCGGAAGAAGTCATTTCCAGTGCATTAAAACCAAAACGATCTTTTATATAAGCTCGAATAGCATCAGTCAGTTCAGTATAATACATCTTCGGATCATTCTGACGCCATGACTGGTTCGACTTAATTTCTTCGATTCTTTTTAAGGCTGTCTGATGAGGAGGAAGTTTGGGTTCCACCTTAATAATCTTAATGATAGGCTTGTTATTACGATAACGTATTACAAGGAATACTGCAACAGCCCCCAAAATCAACATTAGAACTGAAGAATATACCAAAGGAGCGATATCACTCCAGATAAGAGGTACTTTCCGGATTTCCTTAGGTCCAAAGAACTGATCCGGATGTAATGTATCTACTGGTATGGAGTACACCTTCAGAGCCAAAGCTTCCGATTGATACTGTTTATCATTCACCATTACTTTCATTGGTGGAAGATAATACAAAGCCGAATCGAATGAAGTGACTGTATATTCTTGTGAAATCAGCCAACGTTTATTGTCATTCAGCAACTGAGTATCAGGTTTTGCTACATCTACAATTTCTACGCCACGTACAATTGTATCACTAAACAAAGGTAAACGCAACTTCTGATTTGCGTCCATGCTTACCTGTAACTTTATCTTCGCCTGTTCGCCAATTAGAAGTTGTAAAGAATCAATAGTAGCTTCCACCGTCACCTGAGCATGCACAAATGATGTTCCAGCAAACAGAGATACGGCACATAGCACAACTTTCAGATACTTTCTACAAGTATTAAATAAAGAATATTTCATTATCTTCCTCAATTTCGTTTAGCAAATAAATTAAGTAAAGCCTTTACATAATCTTGGTCTGTACGTACCGATACGGAATCTACATTACAATGAGTAAACACATCGTTCAGTTTTTCCTTACGTTCTTTCCACCAAGCATGATGCGCTGCACGTAACGATTTCGAAGAAGTATCAATCCATTGTTCGTGTCCGGTCTCAGCATCACAAACTTTCATCAAACCAACATCCGGAAGTTCTTCCAAACGACGGTCGTATACCTGGACAGCCACAATATCATGTTTACGGTTGGCTACAGTCAGTGCATTACGAAAATCCTTATCATCGATAAAATCACTAAGCATAAAAGCCGTACACCGTTTCTTCAACACATTGGTCAGGTACTCTACAGCACACTGTATATTGGTACGCTTACTTTCCGGATGAAAATCAAGCAACTCTCGAATAATATACAGAATATGTTTTCTTCCTTTCTTTGGAGGAATGAATTTCTCTATCCGGTCGGAAAAAAATATAACACCGATTTTATCGTTGTTCTGAATAGCAGAAAAGGCAAGTGTAGCCGCAATCTCTGCCACCATATTTTTCTTTGTCTGTTTCACCGTACCAAAATCCAAGCTATTCGAAACATCTACCAACAGCATTACCGTCAGTTCACGTTCTTCTTCGAATACTTTTACAAAAGGTTTATCAAAACGAGCTGTTACATTCCAGTCAATATCGCGTACATCGTCTCCATATTGGTACTCACGCACTTCCGAAAAAGCCATACCCCTACCCTTAAAAGCTGAATGATATTGGCCGGCGAAGATATTATTGGAAAGCCCTCTTGTTTTAATTTCGATCTGGCGAACACGTTTTAGTAGTTCACTTGTTTCCATTTTTCTGAAATTAATCCGATTATTCCAGACTTGCTTATGCAAACCTGGAATAACCTTATTTAACTTGAGAATTTCTCACTTCAAACATCCATTTTGCCTTAAGTCTAAAAAACAAGGCAAAAAGTCAAGATTTAATTAAGGCACTTCAACCTTATTCAAAATCTTACTTACAATTTCATCCGAAGTAACATTGGTTGCTTCAGCTTCGTAAGTCAATCCAATACGGTGACGCAATACATCATGAGCCACAGCACGAACGTCTTCCGGAATCACATAGCCACGGCGTTTAATAAACGCATAACTGCGTGCAGCAAGAGCCAGATTGATAGAAGCACGTGGAGATCCACCAAAGCCAATCAAACCTTTCAGTTCTTTCAAGTCATATTTTTCAGGATAACGAGTTGCAAATACGATATCAGCAATATATTGTTCAATTTTTTCGTCCAGATAAACTTGGCGTACCACTTTGCGTGCCTCTATAATATCTTCCGCTTTCAGTACAGGACGTACTTCAATTTTTTCACCTGTAATATTCTGACGAATAATTTTCTTCTCTTCTTCCAGTTTCGGATAATCAATAATAACCTTCAGCATGAAACGGTCTACCTGAGCTTCCGGCAATGGATAAGTACCTTCTTGTTCAATAGGATTCTGAGTAGCCATTACCAGGAACGGCTCTGGCAAACGGAATGTTTCCTTACTCAAAGTAACCTGACGTTCCTGCATTGCTTCCAACAGAGCACTCTGTACTTTTGCCGGAGCACGGTTGATTTCATCGGCCAACACAAAGTTAGCAAAGATAGGTCCTTTTTTAGCGATGAATTGTTCATCCTTCTGGCTATATATCATAGTTCCGATTACATCGGCCGGAAGTAAGTCAGGGGTAAACTGCACACGACTATATTTTGAATCAATCAGTGAGGCAAGTGTTTTTATAGCCAAGGTTTTTGCCAATCCTGGAACACCTTCCAACAAAATATGTCCATCAGACAACAAACCAATTAACAAAGATTCTATCAAGTGTTTCTGACCGACAATGACTTGATCCATTCCTGTCATCAGATTAGTAACAAACGCACTCTGACGTTCTATGCGCTCGTTTAGTTCTCGAATATCAATAGCTTCAGCCATAATTTTATTGTTTTACTGTGTTTTTTATCTTCTTTATTTTTATTGCAGCCAAAAATACGGCATTATATTAACAGCAGCAACTAATTTTTATTAAAAAATATTGCCTACACAGTAAATATTTAATTTGGAAGAGAGCAAAAACAAAAGCAAAATTCATTCAAAAAGACAGAAAAATGAACAAAATCACACTCTTTCTATTCTCTTCCGATACAATAATGGCTTATTTTCGAGGAGTCAGTTCAGGAATATTAATAATCAATCCAGCCGGCACATTGTTCGGATCCTTGATAATATTTGCATTATGCTTCACCAAATAAGGCCATAATTTTTTATTGCCATAGAATTTAAGTGCAACACGGACCAAAGTCTCTCCCTCTCCAATTGTATATGTGAATTTGGTACCAGAAATTACATATTCTACTGTATCTGAAAGACTTTCTGCGGTTTGCTTTGAGGATTTTGCTCCGACTACTTGGCCTTTTGCAGTAGACTCTGCAGAAACCTTATTTCGCTCAGAGGATTGCTTCAACGTATCCTTCTTCGGTATTATTTGTTCTACTTTAAGTGTATCAACCACAGACTCCATTGGAACCTGCTTCAATACAGCCGAACTATCCTTGCAAGATGAATTAGATAAAGGTATTGCCTCCTGCTCTTTCACTAAAGAAGACAAGTAAGCTTCCGGAATATACCTCCGTCCAGAAAGTAGTCCCCAAATAATTCCACCACCAAGAATTACTCCAGCCAAAAGTACAGACGCAATCATACACCAAGGCAAACGAGTTTTCTTGTCCTCCTCCAAATTCAATTGCGTTTCCTCTTTATGTTCTGCAATATTTTCTCTTTCTTCTGTTTCCTTTACAAGGGGAACATCCTTAGAGACTTTATTTTCCTGTGTTTCTACGACAGTCAAATCTTGTAATTGCTCTGCCGGTTCCACTTCAGAAACAATTTCCTGTTCTTCATTCTCTTCTGTTTCCTCTTTCTCTATGCTTGAAACTTCTTCCAAATCGTCAAAATGAGTATTTTCATTCAACACGACTGTTTCAAAATGAGAAAAAGGTTTATTTACCAATTCCCGCAACGAAGAATCAGGAAGAAAAGAAATGCGAGAATGGCTTTGTATTCTAATACGTTCTCCCGTATTTATATCAACACTTTCTCTCTCCTCTATTTCTATCAGCTTAAAGGTTCCCAATCCTTTAATTTTGACATATTTATCCTTTTCAAGAGCTTCCTCTATCAAGCTCAGCACAGTCTTCACGAAGACCTCGGCATCCGTTGTCTCCATCTGATGACGCTGCGCTAACAATCCTATCAGATCTTGTAAAGTTGTTTTATCATTCATCAAACGAATTCTTTTTAAACTTTTCCTTTAATAATGGACTGGGCTTATAATTCAATGTCAATTTTGGAGGTACCAGCAGACGCTGTTTAGTAACCGGATTTACAGAAATACGCTCCAACCTTTTTTTCACCTCGAAAGTTCCGAATCCCTGGAAAGTCAATGTTTTTCCTTCCAGTAATTCTTCTCCCATAATATCCACCAAAGACGCCACCAGACGGGCAGCATCTTTGTTGGTATATCCTAAGCGGCGAGACAATTCGCCGATAAACTCTTTATGATTCATGTCTTCCGCTTTTATTCTACTATTATACTAATGATGCATACAAATCGAAATCATCGGCATCATAAACCTTCACCTGATAGAATGAACCTATCCGAAGAGAATTCCCTTCTGCCTTAATCAATACTTCAGGATCCACTTCCGGAGAATCAAATTCAGTCCTACCAATATAGTATTCCCCTTCCATACGGTCTATAATCACCTTCATCTCCTTTCCGATTTTGGCATGACTTAAGTCAGCAGAAATTTCCTGCTGTATTTCCATTAATTCATCCAAACGCTGCTGTTTCACATCCTGCGGAATATTGTCCTCGTAGTGTTGAGCCGAATAAGTTCCTTCTTCTTCAGAATATGCAAAAGCTCCCATTCTATCAAAACGTGCTTTACGGACAAACTCCTTCAGTTCCTCGAAATCCTGTTCTGTTTCTCCAGGATGTCCTACCATCAAAGTGGTACGTAAGTGGATGCCCGGAACTTCTTTTCGGAATTGCTCAATCAAAGCATAAGTCTCATCCTTTGACACATGACGACGCATTTTCTGTAGCATATTATCGCTAATATGCTGCAATGCAATATCGAGATATTTGCAAACGTTGGCATGTTTACGCATTACGGGTAACAGATCATACGGGAAACGCGCCGGATAAGCATAATGTAATCGCACCCATTCTACTCCGGAAACAGAGGCAATGCGATCTACCAATTCGGCAATACAAAATTTTTTGTAAATATCCATTCCATAATAGGTAAGGTCTTGAGCTATAATCTGAAATTCTTTTACTCCTTTCCGTACCAACATCTCAATCTCTTCAATGATATCTTCCATAGGACGAGACTGGTAACGTCCTGTTATAATAGGTATAGCACAATAAGAACACATCCGGTTACAACCTTCAGCTATTTTTATATATGCATAATGAGAAGGCGTTGTCAATATACGTTCCAAACGAAGGTCAGGCACATATTCCTTTCCCAAATCATCCAGCAATTTATTCCAATCGAACTTTCCGTAAAACTTATCGACTTCAGGAATCTCTCCTGCAAGCTCGGTCATGAAACGTTCAGACAGACATCCCATTACATAAAGCTTTTTGATTTTTTTCTTTGCTTTTGCCGCAACAAAATTCAAAATCATATTAATCGATTCTTCTTTGGCATCTCCTATAAACCCACAGGTATTGATCACCACGATCTCTCCCGTTACTTTTTCTGCATCATGCCGGACTTCATATCCGGCCGCTTCGAACTGCCGCATAAGATGTTCCGAATCCACCAAATTTTTAGAACATCCTAATGTTATTATATCTACTCTGTTCTTTACCATTTGTTTCTATAATTAAATAGTCTTCCGACCTTTACTGTACAGAAATCGCGCAAAGCGATAAGGTCTTCTCTGCGCGATCCTGTTTATGCGAAATATCGTAAATTACATATCTTATTCGTCTCCGAAAAGAGAATCTACAAATTCTTTTCTGTGGAATACCTGCAAATCTTCCATTCCTTCTCCCAAACCTATATACTTAACCGGTGTTTTAAACTGGTCGGATATTCCGATCACTACCCCGCCCTTTGCAGTACCATCAAGTTTGGTAATTGCCAACGCATTTACTTCTGTCGCAGCGGTAAATTGTTTCGCCTGTTCAAAAGCATTCTGTCCGGTAGAACCATCCAATACGAGTAACACTTCATGAGGTGCTCCCGGAATAACCTTGTCCATTACTTTCTTAATTTTAGAAAGCTCATTCATCAAACTGATTTTATTATGCAAACGTCCTGCCGTATCGATAATTACGACATCCGCATCATT
>ERZ834859.2886-NODE-2886-length-13666-cov-19.050327_pt1 | contig 13666 bp, 9 predicted proteins | sample MGYA00519947_ERZ834859 | MGnify/ENA primary metagenome ERZ834859 (study PRJEB31850, sample SAMEA3708763) | human gut metagenome | biome: human gut; feature: human-associated habitat; material: faeces | place: China | collected 2014 ...
AGAGCAATTAACCTACGCTCATTTCCAATAAATTACACTCTTTTCGTAACTTCTGAATGCAAAGTTACAAAAAAGCCGTATCATTTCAGGATATTGTTTTTGTTTTTGTAGCTACCCGATATGGCTGTCTTTTCAATTTATCGGGAAGAATAAAAAAAACATCAGCATATTTTGGGGAAAACATGCTGATGTTTTTTTATTTTTTGTACAAAATACAGAAGCTTTTGTACGATTTATTTTGAGACTTCTAGCATTCTTATAATCAGGATCTTATTCTGTTAAGCTAAGCATCTGTGCTTCCTGAGGAACATAATCTCCCTGGAAGAAACGGCTGGCACGAAGCAGGTGTCGCCAGATACTTACCAACTCTTGTGATTCCTGAAGAATGTTCAGATATACCATCGAAGCTTTCAGACTTGTGCTGTCTGCTTCCTGCATGCGGTTCATCTGCTGTTTGCGCAATGCTGATATCTTATTCTTCAAAGCATCACCTTTTACCAAAATATCATCGGCTTCGGCATAGTTGTTGTTTTCGATGACTGTTTGAGTACGATCCATCAGCTGGCAGAGTTCTTCACGTATTGGTAAGAATTCTGCGATGCAATCTTTTGATATCGGGTTGAAGTTGTTGTCTACGTGTTCCTTACAAGGTTCACAAATACGCTTCAAGCAGTATAACATCTGTTCGCAGCTGTTACTTCCCAGGTGGAACCATGTATTCTTTTCGATAGTAATAGGAATAGGTATACGACGTAAACCGAGAATTTCTTTACGACGACGTTTTTTCAACATTTTCTTTTGATCGTCAGTTGAACTCATTACCTTCTTCAACTGTTTCAAGTCTTCGTTGATGAATCCGTCGGTTACTTGCATATAAGCCTGTTCGGTATAGTTGATGTAGTCGGTCAATGTTTCTTTCACGTGCAGACGGAGCAGTGACAGGACTTCTGTTTTGTCTTTGCTTGCCATCATACGTTTGAACGTATCGTCCTGCTGTTCTGCCTTTTCTTTCTTGCTGTATTTGATGTTACTGCGAACCAGCAAGAATACTGCAACACAGATGAAGATAAACATTCCAACAAAGCTAGTGTAGAACATGATGGCAGTAACCAGTGCACAGATAGTAAAGGCTACGAAAGCTGTAATGAACCATCCGCCGATAACTGACAGCATTCCAGTGATACGGTATACAGCGCTTTCACGTCCCCAAGCACGGTCGGCAAGTGAAGAACCCATAGCTACGATAAAGGTAACGTATGTAGTAGAAAGCGGCAACTTCATTGTTGTACCGATAATGATCAACAAACCAGAAAGTACCAGATTGACTGCTGCACGAACCATATCGAATGCTGCTCCATTTTCCAGGATAACTTCATCCTTGTTGAAACGGCTGTCTATCCAGCGGCGCATTCCTACCGGAATTACTTTTACCATGAATTCATTAATCGTTGTAGCACGGCGTACGATGGTACGTGCCAGAGCAGATGAGCCGAACATTTCGTCACCTTCTTCCTGACGTGCCAGGTCGACAGATGTCTTGATTACGTTTTTAGCTTTCTTAGAGGTAGCAAGTGCATATACCATGATGATACCCGAAGCAAATAGGAAGATGGCCGGAGTCTTAGCAGATGACATAAGAGAACTCATCATGAAGTCGTGTATACCTGCACCGTTCGAATTGGCAACGTAGTCGGTATAAGCTGAGAAACCGGCAAGAGGTACACCGATAAAGTTTACAAGGTCGTTTCCAGCAAAAGCCAGGGCCAGTGCGAAAGTACCGAGTAATACGATGATGCGGAATACGTTTACCTTACACCAGTGAAGAATCTGCATCAGCAATGTAAAGAAAACAAAGCATCCGGCTACAAGTAATGTCGTGTTTTGATCTATCCAGGCAAGTGATTCAGCACTCATAAACGGTGCACTTTTCAAGCCTTTGATCAGAACGAAATATGAAAGTGATGTGACTGAAATTCCTCCGAATATACCAATTGTCCAGGAAAGATGTTTTTTATAGTTGAAACTGAAAATGATTCGGGATATATACTGAACAAGAGTTCCGGCAATAAATGCGATAGCGACAGAGAGGAAGATACCCATGATAACGGACAATGCTTTTTCGGTGTTCATCATATCTCCCAATGAAAGAAGACCGGTTTCATCGCCGATAATTTTCAGAATAGCCAGAATAAATGTACCTCCCAATAATTCGAATACCATTGAAACGGTGGTTGAGGTAGGTAACCCCAGCGTGTTAAATACGTCCAGCAGCACAACATCCGTTACCATGACGGCAAGCAGGATACACATAATTTCATAGAAACTGAAATTGGCGGGTTGGAAAATGCCGTGCCGGGCGATGTCCATCATGCCGTTACTCAAAATAGCTCCGGCAAAAACGCCGACTGCCGCTACAATGATAATTGTCCTGTACCGGGCAACCTTTGCACCTACGGCGGAGTTCATGAAGTTAACTGCATCATTGCTGACACCTACCAGAAGGTCGAATATTGCCAGCATAAAAAGGAAAATTACAATTCCCAAGTAAAGAGTTTCCATATACTACTATAGTATTTGCAACCGATTATTACTCAATATTTTGCAAGTAATAAGTCAGAAATATGGCCTTAATCTTTAATGGTACATTCTAAAGGACGAAGATTTAACGCTTTTATTGATTCTTAACTCATTAAAGTGTCAATACTGACACCTTCTCCTTCTCTCGATGCAGCTTGTTCCAAAATTCCACTTCTTTTTTCATTCATTTAAACCATCACAAATGGTACTATATTTCTTTAAAAGTTGTGATGTTGTTTCGGAGGACATAATGATGAACTACATCCACCATTATGTCAAATAAGAAAATGTGCCAAGCACTGACTTTTTGTCAGTTTTTGATTGTAGAAAGACATTCGGCATATAGTTTGCCATTTTAAGTATAAACATTTTAAATTAAATTAGCATGTCCATAGTAAAGTCTTATTCATTCCCAGAGGGAGATATTCGAGGGGATATGTTCTATATCAAACATGGTTCCCGAAATTTTACTGTTATTGATTGCTATCTAAAAGATGGTGATGGGAATAATGCCCGCAAAGATGAAATTATAAAAGAGATCAAAAATGAGTCTGCTGGTAGAGTTTGTCGTTTTATATCAACACATCCGGACAACGATCATATAGCAGGCATAGAATATTTGGATGATAGTTGGGAAATTACAAATTTTTACGCGGTAGATAATAATCGTCCGACAGATGATAACGATGATAGTTTAACTCGCTACCATTGGCTACTTGCTAATAAAAATTTTGCCATAAAGCGTGGCATTAGACGTGCTTGGCTCAATGAAACAAATGACGAGAATGGGTGTTCTGGAATAAATTTCATGTGGCCCGATTTAGAAAACGAAAAATTTAAGCAGGCACTTAAACTTGTTTCCGAAGGCAAAGAGGTAAATAATATTTGCCCAATTTTCACATATAGCATAGAAAATGGTGCTACTTATATGTGGATGGGGGATTTGGAAACAGAAATGCAACAAGCATACTACGATGAATACAAAAATAATATTCCACAAGTTGACATATTGTTTCAGCCACATCATGGTCGCAAATCAGGAGCTGTTCCTAATGATTTGTTAGAGGCATTAAACCCTAAATTAATCATCATAGGTAATGCGCCATCCGAGCATATTGACTACGGTGATTCAAGGCAGACTATTACTCAAAATGCAGCTGGAGATATACGTTTTGAAAATGATGGCAAAGAAGTGCATATTTACACTAAAAATAAAATTAATAATAAGCCCACATGCCTAAAAGCTAAACAAGGAAAAGGAAATATTACGCGAACCGTTTATGGATTTTCTATTGTAGATTGGTATTATGCGGGAACGTTAGTAGTTTAAAGATGAAATACTTATGGATATAAAATACTACGATTTATTATCAAATACCATAATAGGTGTAACTATTGTGGCCACCATTAATTATCTTTTTATCGGAAATATAGAAATAGATGGTGTTGTATATCTGGCATTAGGATATTTAGCTGGATATTTTATTAATGCTATCGGAAGCTTGCTTGAAGGCTTTTATTACAAAACAATAAATGGTATGCCATCAGATAAACTGCTTACATTAGTGAATGGACAAAATTGGACAGGATGTAAGCGTATTAAATTCTATGAAGCCGAAAAAGCAATAGCAACGTTGAAAAAAGAATTGAATGACCAACATGCCTCTGAACGGAAAATGTTCGGATGTGCCATGAGAAAAGTCAATGGATGTGAGGATTGTAGAGTTCCAGCTTTTAATGCCCAATATGCTTGGGCACGAACAATGCTTACAACAATATTGATTGCAGACACTCTGTGTGCTTTTCGTTTTTATAACGAATGGCAGTTTTGGCCGATTGCAATGATACTGTTGATTATATCATGGAATAGATTCAAAGAAAGAGGCTATTATTATGCAAGAGAAGTTCTTAATGAATATTTGAAGCGAACTGACAAAAAAGAATGATTTTCACACATAGGGCTAAGGCTGATTTCTGTTATTTCACTGCAATGTATGGCAATGTTTGGTAATCTTATTATGATAATATTAGTCGGTAATTTGTCTCTGTTGTCGAATACATCATTGATGTTAAGTTAATGAAACGTGAGGTTCAAATAATAGTTATTTCTGGATTATGCAAGAAAATCCACGAAAAGGCATTACCTTTGTGACTGAAAAAGCAACTGCGCTAATGACCTGAAGAATAAGAATAAATAACATACGAAACTCCTTCGCTGTCTTATAGGCTTTGGTCTGCCTCGCAGGGATAGTGATGGAGTTTTGCTTTTATATACGACCATGGCAAAAAAAGCAAAAACAAAAGATGTAGCAAAGAAAACCATCGAGCAGACGTTATGGGATTCCGCAAACGAATTGCGTGGCAACCTTGATGCTGCCGAGTATAAAAGTGTTGTACTCGGACTTGTTTTTCTAAAATATATCAACGACTGCTTCAAAGTCAAACACGATGAACTGATTGCAGAGGGTGCTGGCTTTGAGGAAGACCCGGATGAATATATTGGCGATAACATATTTTTTGTTCCTGTTGATGCCCGTTGGGACAAAATTGTTAAAGCCTCACTTACTGCTGAAATTGGAGTTGTTGTGGATGCGGCAATGGAAGCATTGGAGAAAGAGAATAAGCAACTTAAAGGTATTCTTCCCAAAAACTATGCCCGACCGGAGCTTGATAAACGCCGCTTGGGTAATGTAATTGATATATTTGAAAACAACCTGCATTTTACCGGTTCTGAAGCTCGCGATGTACTTGGGCGTGTATATGAGTATTTCCTTGGAGAATTTGCCCGCGAAGAAGGTAAGAAAGGCGGTGAGTTCTATACGCCTTCCTGTGTTGTCCGTACCATAGTTGAAGTTATCCAACCTTACAAGGGTAAAATTTTTGACCCTGCCTGTGGTTCGGGAGGTATGTTTGTGCAGAGTAGTAAGTTTATCGAACGACATCGGGGTAATATCAATCAAATATCTGTTTATGGGCAGGAACTCAACAGCAACACGTGGAGGTTGGCACAAATGAACCTTGCCATTTGTGGTATTGAAGCCAACTTTGGTGATAGTTCCGGTGATTCTTTCCACGATGACAAGCACCCGTTTCTCAAAGCGGACTTCGTAATGGCTAATCCACCGTTCAATATTTCTAAATGGGGTGGCGACCAATTACGAGATGACCCACGCTGGCAATATGGAATACCACCGGAGGGTAATGCCAACTTTGCATGGATGCAGCATATGCTATACCACTTGGCAGACAATGGACGTATCGGTCTGGTTCTTGCTAACGGTTCGTTATCATCACAGCAAGGCACAGAGGGAGAAATCCGTAAAAATATTGTCAAAGCCGATTTAGTGGAAAGCATTATTGCCATGCCATCGCAATTATTTTACAATGTGCAGATACCTTGTTGTCTGTGGTTCTTGACAAAGAAGAAGGCACAACCGGGCAAAACGCTTTTTATAGATGCCCGTAACATGGGTTATATGAAAGACCGTACGCACCGTGAACTTTCTTGTGGAGAAGAAACAGAAGACCATGGCAATGATATTGCACGCATAGCAGATACCTTTGAACAGTTTCGTGCCGGGACGCTTGAAACTGAAAAAGGTTTTTCTGCTATTGCCACTATTCAAGATATAGAAAAGCAAGACTTTATTCTTACTCCCGGACGTTATGTCGGTATTGCTGAAGTGGAGGAAGACGGAGAACCTTTCCAAGAAAAGATGGAACGCCTTACTTCCGAACTTTCGGATTTGTTTGCCCAATCACATACGCTTGAAGATGAAATTCGTAAACGGTTGGCAAGTATCGGTTTTACCATCAAATGAAACGACTTCTACTCTTCGTTAGATTCACATTAATAACGAGGATATGAAAGAAAAATTAATTCAGGAAATCAGCACCGCAATGGCAGAAGTATTAAGTTTTGAACAAGTAGCTCACCTTAATAGTGTGTTGCTTCAAGTTGTAAGCAAATACACTATTACAGAGGATGGCGAGACCCTGCACGAAAATGCAGCGTCTAACGACCGTTTGCTTGATATATTTCTGTCGGCAAAACAAGTGGAGGGTTGCACTACTCCGACAATCAAATACTACGGTTCTACCATTCGGCAACTATTCAAAAAGATGCCTAAGAAGATAACCGACTACACGACAGAAGACATCAGAGCCTACCTCGCTGTATTCCAAAGAAAGAACAAATCAAGCAAAGTGCCCATTGATAATATCCGTCGGATATTTTCGTCATTCTTCGCTTGGCTTGAAGAAGAAGACTATATTGTCAAAAGTCCTGTCCGCAGGATACACAAGGTAAAAACTGGGACACAGGTGAAAGAGGTGTTGAGTGATGAGAATATCGAACAGCTACGGGATAGTTGTACCAAAATTCGCGACCTTGCCATTATTGATTTGTTGGCTTCTACGGGTATGCGTGTGGGTGAACTGGTGAAGCTCAATCGTGAAGACATCAATTTTTCCGAGCGCGAATGTATTGTTTTCGGCAAAGGCAACAAGGAACGTATTGTTTACTTCAACGCCCGTGCAAAAATTCATTTGCAACAATATTTGACTTCTCGTAAAGACCGGAACAAAGCACTTTTTGTTTCGTTGGCAAAACCGCATAAACGGCTTGAGATTTCGGGCGTGGAAACCCGTTTGCGCAAAATCGGTCGTTTGGCAAAAATCGTACGTGTTCACCCTCATAAGTTCCGCCGTACCTTGGCTACTATGGCTATAGACAAAGGTATGCCTGTGGAGCAAGTGCAACGCTTGCTTGGTCATGTCAAGATTGACACCACCATGCACTATGCGATGGTTAATCAAAATAATGTCAAACTCTCTCACCGTAAATTTATAAATTAGCATGTGGTATTGTTCGACATATGGTAGAAGCACATCTTTTTTCCAAAATAGACACGGAAATGATAATTTAGAGCAGCAGGCGCAGGCGTTGTTCAAGTCGTGGTTCGTAGACTTCGAGCCATTCAGAGGCGGTGAATTTGTAGATTCAGAGCTTGGATTGATACCCAAAGGTTGGAGAGTTGTTAGCTTAGGTGAAGTCACAAAGCAAATAACAGAAAAGGTTGGCAATCGTGAAGATGTGACAGTGCTGTCTCCTATAAATTCAGGAGAATTGGTATTGTCAGAAGAATACTTCACCAAACAAGTATTTAGCAAAGACTTATCAAAATATCTAATTGTCAACCCTTTATCATTTGCTTATAATCCAGCTCGTATTAACATTGGCTCAATCGGGTTAAATACTTTCGACTTTGTGGGTTGTGTTAGCCCAGTCTATGTCGTTTTTGAGTGTGAACCTAATTACCAGTATTTCTTCGACTTTTTCAAAAGAACAGCTATGTTCAAAGACGAAGTTGCTTTAAGAGCTATTGGTGGAGTCAGACAATCGCTCGGCTATAATGATTTGTCGCTTATAAAAATAATATACCCAACATCTGATGTTGTAGTTGAGTTTAATAACCTCTATTTGAAAATGAAAGAGGTTATGATAAAGAATACGGATCAAAATGAAAAATTCATTTCTTTGCGAGATTCGCTTCTCCCGAAGCTGATGTCTGGCGAGCTAAAAATTAACGAATTTAATTGCTAAATTCTCATTTATGGAGCTAAAGAAAATACACATATCAGATATTGGCAAAGTTGTTACTGGGAAAACTCCCAGAACATCTATTGTTGAAAACTATGGCGGTGATATTCCTTTTCTTACCCCATCAGATGACTTATCTTATAAGTCCGTTCCTAAAACAGGTAAGACCCTTACAGAACAAGGATTGAACGAAGTGAAAAATTGTTTGCTCCCTCCGCACTCTGTGTGCGTAAGTTGTATTGGTACTGATTTGGGTAAGGTCGTAATGACATCAGAACCAACTATAACCAACCAACAGTTTAATTCTATTATCCCCAATCGGCGGTTTGATGCTGATTTTGTGTATTATCTCATGACATTGGTCGGTAAGGAATTGAATTATCTTAGTAAAACTTCCACTGCCGTACCTATTATAAATAAAAGTTCATTCTCCAACTATGAGGTTGAAGTACCAGATTTGGAAACGCAAGAAAAGATAGCTTCAATTCTTTCTTCACTTGATAGCAAAATCGAGTTGAACCGCCGTATAAATGATAATTTAGAGCAGCAGGCACAGGCGTTGTTCAAGGCTTGGTTTGTGGATTTCGAGCCGTTCAGGGACGGTGAATTTGTCAATTCTGTATTGGGGAGTACTCCTAAAGAGCTACCAATAACATATATTGAAAATATACCTCATAATATAGAAAGCGGGAAAAGACCGAAAGGTGGAGCTACATTGATAGGCGTTCCGAGCATTGGAGCAGAAAACATTAAGGGGCTGGGATATTATGATTACTCTAAGACAAAATATATCCCCGAAGAATATGCTCAAACGATAAAAAAAGGAAAAATTAATGGATATGAACTATTGATTTACAAAGACGGGGGCAAGCCGGGGTATTTTATTCCAAATTTCACTATTTTTGGAGAAGGATTCCCTTTCAATGAAATGTATATCAATGAACACGTTTTTCTTTTGGACTTAATGGACTGTGGCTATAATGTGTTTGCTTATTTTTATATGCAAACACCATACATTATGAACCAATTAAATTCAATTGGAGGTAAGGCTGCGATTCCCGGAATTAATACTAAAGATGTTGAATGTTTGCCCATATACTCAAATGAAAGCCCTTATGTGAAAAAGTTTGGCGAAATAGTTCTACCTTTCATCAAAACGATACTTTCTAACAGCCTTGAAAATGCAAAACAGGCAAAAGTGCGTGACACACTTTTACCAAAGCTAATGTCAGGTGAGTTGAAAATTAATGAAATAGAAACCGAAAAATAATTATGGATAAATCAATCGGCATATTAGATAAGGATTACTCTTTATGGGTTGATGAGCTTGTAAAGCGTTATCGTGGTAGCCAAATCAAGGCAGCAATAAAGGTGAATAAAGAACTGCTGCGCTATTATTGGGAGCTTGGTAAAGATATTGAGGAGAAACAAGCAGATAACAAGTATGGCAGTAAGTTTTACGCTACATTAAGCCGTGACTTGCGTCATGAAATGCCTGATGTTGAAGGACTGTCCGAAACTTCAATTCGATACGCAAAGCGATTTTATACCCTTTATAACCAACAGGTTGCAATTCTTCCACAAGTTGTGGAAGAATCTGAAAAGGAAAATCTTCCACAACTTGTGGAAAGATTATACTCCGATTTGTTTTCAATACCTTGGGGGCATCACCGCTATATCATAGACAAATGTTCCAATGATTCAAGTAAGGCTTTGTTCTATGTACGCCAAACATTGGAAAATGGTTGGAGTAGAGATATATTGCTGAATATGTTGGGTACAAATCTGTATGAGCGAAGTGGTAAGGCTCTGACAAATTTTAAGAATACACTTCCAGATGTGGATAGCGATTTGGCACAGGAATTAACACGCGACCCCTACGATTTCTCTTTCACTGGTTTGCGTGGGAAATACAATGAACGCAAACTGAAAGATACACTGCTGACCAATATCACTAATTTTTTGTTGGAACTTGGTACCGGATTCGCCTATGTAGGCAAAGAGTATCGCTTGCAAATAGCTGAGAAGGAAAAATTTATAGACCTGCTTTTCTATAATCTCAGATTATCTTGCTATGTCGTAGTTGAAGTAAAAATCGGAGAATTCGATTTTGCTGACGCAGGTCAGTTGGGTGGTTACGTTGTCGCTTGTAATCATCTACTTCGCAAAGAGGGACGAGACAATCCCACAATCGGATTGCTTATTTGTAAGCAGAAGAACAACACATTGGCTCAATATGCGCTGGAATCAAGCAGCCAGCCTCTCGGAATATCCGAATATGAGCTTGAAAAGCTCTATCCTGAAAAGGTTGAAGGTACAATGCCATCAATCAAAGAGATAGAAGATAAATTGGATGGTCAAACTAACTGCTAAATTCTCATTTATGGAAGAATATAAATTATCAGATATTGCAGAGGTACGGACTGGTCCTTTTGGCAGTCAATTACATAATGAAGACTATGTTTCGACTGGAACTCCTATAGTAACAGTTGAGCACTTAGGGAATAGGCGATTTTCAAAACAAAATCTGCCATTGGTCTCTGATGATGATAAAAAGAGGCTTTCTAAATATTTGCTACAAGAGGGGGATATAGTATTTAGTCGCGTTGGCTCTGTAGATAGATGCTCATATGTAACTTCGGCTGAAAATGATTGGCTTTTTTCTGGTAGATGCTTGCGCGTTAGATGTGGCAATAATTGCCATCCATTATTTTTATATTACTATTTCTGCAAAGAGTCTGTTAAGCAATATATTAAGAGTATAGCAGTTGGTGCAACAATGCCTTCTATTAACACAAAGCTAATGGCTGAAATACCTATTTTATTGCCAAAACTTGAAGAGCAGAGATGTATTGCTGATATTCTTTCCTCCTTCGATGATAAAATTGAACTGAACCGCCGTATAAATGATAATTTAATTCCAATCTATTATGCCTAATACGTTCTATTTTACAGAAGATTCATATGAGCAATCAATAATCTCATTGTTCAAGGGAATGGGCTATGAATATCATTATGGTCCGGAACTTGAAGCCGAAACAGGTCGGGAACTTACTGATGCAACCATACCGGGAGTATTGCGTAAGGCAATGTTGGTCATCAATGGAACAGACAAAGCCGCAGCCGTAGATGAAGCCATCCGTCAAATACGCGAACAATTCAGTTTACCTTTGGTTGGTGCGAATATTACTCTTACCGATTGGATACAAAACGGTTTGGATGTGACTTTTAAGACTGCTCAAGGCACATTACGCAGCGACCATATCAAGATAATCGAAACGAACCCTGACCATATAGACAATAACTCTTTTGTTGTAGCTAATCAATGGACTGTAGTAAATGGCAAATCTACCAAACGTGCTGACATCGTGGTATTCATCAACGGTTTGCCTGTCTCCGTCTTTGAATTGAAGTCTCCTTCTCGTGAAGTTACTAATTCGGAGGAAGCCCACCAACAGTTGCAAAACTATATGCGTATTGTTCCACAGCTCTTTACTGTTTGTCAAATGCTCGTAATAAGTGATATGGCAGACACTCGGGTGGGTACGATTACTGCACCACTCGACCGATATATGGAGTGGAAAACCACAGACGGAAGTTATGAAAGCACGGCATTTGCCGATTTTGAAACTTTCTTCAATGGTATCTTTGTCAAACATCGTTTCATTGATATTATTGCTGATTTTACTCTCACGATGGGAGTGGATAAAAAAGCCCGTATTCTTGCAGGCTATCATCAATATTTTGCTGTAAAGAAAGCTCTCGAATGTACCAAGCAAGCCCTGCAACGTAAAGACGGAAAAATCGGTGTATTTTGGCATACACAGGGCTCAGGTAAAAGTCTTTCGATGGTGTTCTATGCCCACCAGCTTTTAAAGAATCTGTTGAGTGCAACCCTGCTTGTACTAACTGACCGTCTTGACTTGAATGATCAACTGCACAGTACCTTTGCAGCTTGCAGCGATTATTTACGTCAAAAGCCTGTCAAGGCTACCGATGGAGAACATTTATATGAATTGCTTGAAAAGCGTAAAAGTCACGGTATTATCTTTGCCAATATCCAGAAATTCAAAGACCGTGAAAAATTAATCACCAACCGTTCTGATGTGATTGTGATTAGTGATGAAGCCCACCGTACACAATCAAACACCAAAACAAAAATAGATACTGAAACAGGAGAGTTGAAACTCGGTTTTGCAGCTATTGTGCGTAAACTTTTGCCTCATGCCGCATTTATCGGCTTTACGGGTACTCCCATCGAACAAGACGATAACGATACAAGGGAGGTTTTCGGCAACTATATCGACATTTACGATATGACCCAAGCTGTGGAAGATGGGGCAACTGTTCCTGTCTATTATGAAAGCCGCCTGCTGAAATTGGATTTGGATGATGACACACTCAGATTGCTTGACAGCGAGTATGACAAACTTGCTGAAGAGGGGGCGGAGGAGCAGGACATTAAACGCTCCAAGGATGAAAATGCACGGCTTCATGCCCTGCTTTCAGCCCCGCAGACTATTGACACATTATGCAAGGACATCATAGACCATTACGAGAATAACCGTGCCGACCTGCTTACAGGAAAAGCCATGATTGTAGCGATTGACCGAGCCACCGGGATAGACATCTATAAAAAACTGATAGAACTTCGTCCACAGTGGAAAGAGATTATCGCTGTGGTTATGACGCAAGGAAACCAAGACCCCGTAGAATGGAACGATATTATCGGCTCGGGCGCAAGGAAGGAGGAGCTGGCTCGCCAGTTTAAGGATAACAACTCATCCCTGAAAATCGCTATTGTCGTGGATATGTGGCTCACGGGATTTGATGTGCCCTCGCTTGCAACAATGTATGTTTACAAGCCGATGAAAGGACATAATCTGATGCAGGCTATCGCTCGGGTAAACCGTGTATTTCCTGAAAAAAGCGGCGGTTTGGTGGTGGATTATATCGGTATTGCCAAAGCTCTGAAAAAAGCCATGCACGATTATACAGGACGCGACAAAAAACGCTTCGGAGACCCAAATATCAAGACAACCGCTTATCAGCAGTTTGTTTCAGCTTTAAAGCGATGTCGGGAATGTCTGAACGGCTATGATTATTCTGCTTTTTCTGATTGTTCAAATCTGCAACGAGCCAACCTCATTAGAGGTGGTGTAAATGTGTTACTTGATAAGAATAATCTTGTCCCATCAGAACCTGCTGCTCAAGATAAAGTTTCTTCTGAAGCTCAAAAAGTCTTTATGGAAGAAAGCAAGCGTTTGTCGCAAGCGGCTTCACTTTGTCGCAGTTTGCTGACTCCTGCTGAGCGTTTTGAAGAGGCATATTTTGAAGCTGTAAGGACATTACTGTCACGTCTTTCCGGGAATAAGCAGATTACTCGAAAAATCATAGATGAGCGTATTACGCAGTTGCTCAAAGTCGCAATCAAAGCAGATGGCGTGGTGGAAATACTCAATACCAAAGGCTCTGAATTTTCTCTTT
>ERZ834859.2889-NODE-2889-length-13629-cov-7.466996_pt1 | contig 13629 bp, 10 predicted proteins | sample MGYA00519947_ERZ834859 | MGnify/ENA primary metagenome ERZ834859 (study PRJEB31850, sample SAMEA3708763) | human gut metagenome | biome: human gut; feature: human-associated habitat; material: faeces | place: China | collected 2014 ...
AAAATCTTCCATACAAAGAATACTGCCAGCAGCAGCAAAAGAAACTCAATTATAAGAAATTTCATTCTGTTCTTTTTCATCCGCCCGGTCTCCTCTGTATGTATTTTTGTAATTCCAATGCTTCTGCGTTTTCCGGTGTATATGGGATTGCCGGAATCCGGATCGTAACCCTTGTTCCTTCGTCCGGTTCGCTTTCTATGGAAAGTCCATATTCTTCGCCAAACATCAGCCGGATTCTGGAATGCACATTGATTACGCCCACGCCAGAACCGTGCTTCGGAACCTTGCTGTTATCCGTCAGAATATTTTCCAGGACTTCTTCCCGCATGCCCATCCCATTGTCTTCGATGGTGATCAGAATGTCCTCGTCTTTCTTTTTTCCGCTGACGATGATCATGCCGTCATCATCCTCATCCATATTTCCGACGCCATAATAGATGGCATTTTCCAGGATGGGCTGGATCACCAGCTTTACGATGCAGCAGTTTTCGATCTCTTCCTCGATTCGGAATTCTGTTTTAAACCGCTCTTTGTACCGGGCCAGCTGGATATTCATATAGCTTCTGCTGTGCTGCAGCTCATCCTTAATGGGAATGATGGTCTTACCGCGTGACAGGCTGACACGAAGCAATTTTGCCAGTTCAGAAATCATACGAACCGCTGCTTCATTTTCCTGGGCTTCCACCATCCACGTGATGGATTCCAGTGTATTATACAGAAAATGGGGGTTGATCTGGCTTTGCAGGGCATCCAGTTCACTTTTTCTTCGTTCATTTTGCTGCCGGATGATCTCGTCCATCAGTTTTTCGATCTGTTCATAGGACTTCTGCACAGAATGTCCCAGATGGCGGATCTCCGAGGAGCCGCCGATATAGATATCCGGTTTTCCTCCTGCCTCGTGGGCCTTGACGGAAGCATCCAGCTCCCGGATCGGTTTGGATATCTTCCGGGAAACCAGCTGGTTTCCCTCCAAAAGCATGACCATAAGAACCAGAACAGTAGCAAATACATAGTAACGGAAGTTCTTGTAGTTTGCCGCCTGCACACTCTCCGGCACAACACCGATCATTTTCCAGCCTGTATAGGCTACGCTGCCGACGATCACGGTCTCATTCTGACTGTTGGAATGGATCTCATAGGTTCCGTCCTCGTATTTTGCCGTTTCCAGACTGTTTTCTTCAAATAATCCACGGTTTAATTCCGTTCCCCGGGGATGATAGATCATCTCTCCGTCCTGACTGATCAGATAATAGTAGATTCCGCCGGAACAGTCATTGATCTGCTTCATCACGTCCCTGATCACAGAATATTTCATATCCAGTAAAAGAATACCGGTTTCCGGTGTCTCTCCCTTGTTGACATCTACATACCTGCTCAGGGAAACGACCCATTGGTACCGATAAGAGCCGTCCTCAAACAGCTCCTGGATATGCGGTGTGGAAAAGTGTATATTTTCAATGGCATCTTCCGCATTTTTATACCATTCCTGCGTCTGCACCTTCACATTTTTCTTTTCTGCCGCCACCGGCTCCGATGCAATCAGATTTCCTTTTGGGTCATACAAAGCCAGGCTCTGAATCTTATCGGAATTGGTCTCATAGAGCAGACTGAACTGCTCCGAGAATTCCCGGCTGGATATATCAAACTGCTGGACTACGTTGTAGTTTGCCCCGTTCAGGATCTGCCGGATATCCAGCAGATCTGCATTTAACCGGTCTACGGTAGCCTCCACGGTAGCTTCCGTGTTGTCTACCGCTGTTTTTTCCAGAGCCAGCTTGAATCGATGGTAAAGCAGCAATCCCATTACAATGATCGTAACCAGTGAAATCGCCATAAGGACAGACAGGATGATCGACTGTATGTTAAATACGATATTCTTCCGGGAATCCGGATTTCTTTTTCTATCTTTCATGTATTTTCCCTTTCACCTGTTCCCTCTTTTCTGCCTGATGTACTCTCGGAGTCTTTCTGTGCTTGCTCTTTCTGCTTTCCGTCTTTTTATTTTCCGGAAGCTCTGTATTTGGAAGGGGAAACACCGAATTTCTTTTTGAATACATAGCTGAAGTAGTTCGCATCCTGATATCCTACTTTTTCTGCGATCTTATAGCTTTTTTCATCGGTGTTCAGCACCATTTCTTCTGCCCGGTCCATTCGGTAATCGGTAAGATAGGAGACAAAGGACTGACCGGTCTCCTTTTTAAAGATGGACGAAAAGTAAGAATTGGACACCCCAAGATCTGCGCACACATCATCCAGCGAGAGCGCCGGTTCCATATATCTGTCTTTTACGATGTTCTGCGCATCGGTGATGATCCGTCTGGAGGTACTGTTTCTGGTACTTCTCAGTTTTTCGCTGATCGCCATAGACATATTGATGATCCAGTTTGTCATAGAGCTTTCATCCAGCTGAGTCACTCTTTCGTAAAGATTCTGTACATTTCCGGAAATTTCATTGAAATCCATGGAATTATTGGCACAAAATTTGAAAAAGCCGCTGACAATCTCCATGGTGGCCAGATTGTACTGGCTGATGGTGGCTGCATTCTTATGGAGCTTTTCTGTCTCTTTGATGGCTTCTTTCCGGATCTTTTCCTGATCCCCTACATGGATGGCACGAAACAGCTCCTGCATCTTTGTTTCTTCTAAGGGAACCGCCTTTTTTGACTCTTTGGGAACGATCTCTGCGATATTGATGGCTCGTTTCGTTCCGTACAGGACACGGTAGGATACCGCCTCTCTGGCTCCCTCGTAGGAAATACTGATATCGTACAGATTGTTGCAGACGGTTCCGACCCCTGCGGTAACCGCCGCCCCCATAATTCTCCATGCCCAGCGGCAGAACCGGTCACACTTGTCCGTCAATTGAGCTATCTCATCTTCTGAATGGAGTTCCATAATCAGAATGGTATTACCCATATAGATGAATTCCTGGCAATTACAGTTCTCCATCAGCCGCTGTTTGATCTCCCGTTCCACAGACATGGATAATAATAAGGGATTCATCCCATCCGGCACATCATTTTCCGAGGTATGAAAGATAATACAGCAAAACAAAGGTCCCTTCATATCCACCTGATAATCCAAAAGGAATCGTTCATAGTCCTCTTCTCTGACTCTTCCTTCAATCAGGGAAATGAAGAAATTGGACTGCAGCTTTGGTAATACCTCCTGGAAATAGTCTTCCAGTTTTTTTACATTTAACTTTTCTTCCCGTTCCCTGTCCAGTGTGGCTTTCAGCTTCATCAGGCTTTCTGACAGCTCGGTGGCGCTGATGGGTTTCAGCATATATTCCTTAATTTCCAGATGGACGGCCTCTTTTGCATATTCGAATTCATCAAAACCGGTGCAAAGCATAATGTAAATATTGGGATAGTCCTGGTTCAGCTTTCTTGCCAGCTCCAGTCCATCCATATAAGGCATCTTAATGTCCGTCAGCACCACATCAGGCTGAAGCTTTTCCACCAGCTCCAGAGCCTTCACGCCGTTGGTGGCACTTCCCACTACGTCAAATCCCAGATCATTCCAGCGGATCTTTTTTTTCATAACATCGATGACCTCTACTTCATCATCGACGAGAATCACTTTATATTGTTCCATTCTTATCCCCCTGTTTTCCGGAGTACGTTGTTGTTCCTTCATTATAGCAGAAGATTGCTCTCTGCTGAATGAATAGTTACAAAAATTTTTGCCAGAACAGAATAAAAGACCGCCCTGGTCATCCATCGGACGACCGGGCTGTCTTATATTCTATCTGTTTATGAATCTTTCATTATTTTTTCTGTACATATTTCAGACAGTCAAGTGTTACGGCTGCCAGAATAATGATACCTTCGAAGATGAACTGAAGGTTAGTATCAATACCAAGAATTGTCAGTGCGTATGTCAGGGAGGTAAAGATCAGCACACCGGTTACAACTCCGGAGATCTTACCGATACCACCGGTAAAGGATACACCACCAACTACGCAGGCTGCGATGGCATCCATATCCCATCCCTGTCCGTAAGCTGCACTACCGGAACCAACCATACGGTTGCATTCCAGCCAGGAACCGAAGCCATACAGGATACCTGCCAGCATAAATGCTCCCATTGTTACTTTAAATACAGAGATACCGGATACTGCTGCCGCTTCCGGGTTTCCGCCTACCGCATACAGGTTTTTGCCAAAAGTTGTTTTGTTCCAGATAAACCATACAATGGCAACTGCTGCAACAGCCCACAGAATGATGGTCGGGAATTTTCCGATCTGCGGAATGAAGGTATTCGGGATGGCAGAATCAATCGCACCGAAAGATACACCCTTGGTCGCATAGGTAACCAGACCGAAGATGATCAGCATGTTCGCCATGGTAGAGATAAACGGATGCATTTTGAATCTCGCCATGAAGAATCCGGCAATCATGGCAAATGCTGTCGTAAGGATTACACACATTAACAGTGCAAACAGTGCTTTCGCTGTAGCAGGCATAGCGGAGAAGTCAAATACATGTCCGAATACGGCACCTGTATTGATTCCGTTATGCATGATGATGGTTGCTGTAACCATACCCATACCAACCATACGTCCTACGGAAAGGTCGGTACCTGTTAACAGGATCAGACCGGCAACACCAAGTGCAAGGAACATACGCGGGGATGCCTGCTGTAAGATATTCAGGATGTTGGTAACAGTCAGCAGCTGTGTATTTTTGACGATCGGTGTGATGATACACAGTGCGATGAAGATCAGAATGATTACGATATACAGACCGTTTTTGTACAGGAACTGAGATAAATCGAAAGTATATCTGTAATTTTCCAGTTTCTGTATTCTCTGCTGCGGGAATGTAAATTTGGAAGCCCGCAACAGGTCGATCAGGTGATATTTATGCATGAATGCTTCATGTCTTCTGTCCTTGATCTCCTGAAGCTTCGATTCGTGAGCCATCTGTGCATCAAACAATTTATTTTTGAGCACATATTTCTCAGCCTTGATCTCTTCTGCATCCTTCAGAGAAGCAACCTTTTTCTGATGCTCGCTCTTCAGATCTGCTTTGATCTTCTCATATCTGCTGTTTTCTTCTGCTTTTGCAGCTTTGCAGCTTTTGTTTACTACGTCGTAATAATCCTTTTTGTAATGCGCAGCCAGATAGCTTTCTGCCTCTGCGATCAGCTTTTTGATTTCTTCTTTGTTGTCTGCTTCTACTTTTTTTGCATTTTCCAGCTCTTTTTTGCTGTTTTCAATGATCTTATCTCTCTGTGTTGCGGATAAGTTCTTGTTTTCTTTTGCGATCGCGATCTGTTTTTTCAGATCGCTCACTTTGTCAAAGCCGTCTGCACGTAATGCATCGATTTTTTTCTGGATTTCTTCCACATATTCATCGATCGGCTTCAAAAGCTTTGCTTCTTCTTCCGACGAAATAATAACGCTGTTTTCTGCCATTTCCAATTTTCCTCCTGTTACAGGTATTTAGCACTGAGTCTCAATAATTCTTCCTGGTTTGTTTCTTTGGTATTTACGATTCCGGCCAGACGTCCGTTAGACATAACACCGATTCGGTTGGTAATACCAAGAATCTCCGGCATTTCGGAAGAAACAACGATGATTGTTTTTCCCTGTTTCGCCATATTGATAATCAGTTCATAGATTTCATATTTTGCTCCAACATCAATTCCTCGTGTCGGGTCATCCATCATGAATACGCTCGGTGAACGTTCCAGCCATTTACCAAAGATAACCTTCTGCTGATTACCACCGGAAAGGTTGGCGATCATATCATCCGGTCCCATACATTTTGTATGCATGATCTTGATTTCTTCAGCCGTTGCACGCACCATCTTGTCATGCGACAATGCGATTCCGCTCTTATAATGCTTCATATTCGCAATGGTAGTATTGAATGTAATATCGCCCTTCAGGAACAGACCATTGGCTTTTCTTTCCTCTGTAATCAGAGCAAATCCGTGATCCATGGCATCCTTCGGGGAGGAGAAGTTCAGTACCTTTCCGTCATATACGATATTTCCTTCTGCTCTTGTACGAATTCCGAAGATGGTCTCCAGAAGTTCGGTACGACCGGCACCGACCAGACCATAGAATCCGAAAATTTCTCCTTTTTTAATATCAAAAGAAATATTCTGCAGTTTCGGTGCATATTTTGTTGATATATTCTGTACGGAGAGAATCGTTTCTCCCGGTGTATTGTCTACAGGCGGAAATCTGTTGTCCAGAGAACGTCCAACCATGGCGGCGATCAGTTCGTTCATATCCGTTTCTTTACTTGGCTTGGTCATGACCAGGCTTCCGTCTCGCAATACGGATATTTCATCGCAGATTTCAAATATTTCATCCATTTTATGTGAAATGTAGATCAGGGCAATTCCCTGTGCCTTCAGCTGACGCATCATCTTAAAGAGCTTTTCAACCTCCGGTGCAGTCAGGGATGATGTAGGTTCATCCAGTACAATGACTTTTGAATGATAGGAAATCGCTTTTGCGATCTCACACATCTGCCTCTGAGATACAGACATTTTCTTCATTGGCTGCGTCAGATCAACTGTAATTCCCAGCTTTCTGAACAGGTCTGATGTTTCTTTTTTCATTCTTCCTTCGTCGATCACTCCAACGGAATTCTTTGGGTATCTTCCAAGGAACATGTTATCTACAACACTTCTTTCAAGACACTGGTTCAACTCCTGGTGTACCATTGCCACTCCGTTTTCCAGTGCATCCTTCGGACCGGAGAAATTCACTTCTTTTCCGTCCAGTACGATGGTTCCTTCATCTTTCTGATAGGTTCCAAAGAGGCATTTCATCATTGTCGATTTTCCGGCACCGTTTTCACCCATCAGTCCCATAATGGTTCCAGGTTTGACATTCATGCTGATATGTTTCAGAACCTTATTTCTACCGAACGATTTGCTCATGCCGTTAATCGATAAGATATATTTATTCTTATCTTCTGTCATAGCTGCGCTTCCTTTTCTTAGTAAAGAAGGGTATCATTGCTGACACCCCTCTATAATTTCATTCATTTACGGTAACGATTCAGAAACCTCATCTCGATTTCGCATGGCTCTGAATCGTTGCCATTTACACTTTTATTCTGTCTCTAAATTATTTGGAGAGAAGTGATGTATATGCTGCCGCATTATCGGTCTTAACCATGTTAATTGCAAAAGCATCATACTCGCTCGGGTTTCCAAGACGGTTTGTGATATTGGACTCTGTCTGTCCGTCTCCACCGATGTAATCTACCTTCAGGTTCAGCAGATCATCATATTTCTCCAGCAGAGGCTGATAGGTAGAGCTCAGGAAGTTATCCGATGCGTTGTAGATATTCAGCCATACTTTTTTGGATGGGCTCTTGCTTTCATCCAGCTGTTTTGCAACCTTGTCGTAAACTTTTGTAGAATCTGTGAAATCGTTGTAGTTATCGGCTGTTACAGCAATATTTAATGCGTAGTAAGATCTCTCTTCTTCGCTGTATCTGTAATCTTCACCCTCTGTCAGGCAGTTGCCGGCTTCATCTGCTGTACCGATACCGGTATTGATATCTACACCGTCCAGTGCGTTACGCAGAACTCTCAGTGTCAGGTAAGCCTGAACGTCTGCATGCTGAGAAATTGTTCCGCCATATCCTTCACCGATTGCTGCTACAGCATCGCTGTTTGCATCATAACCGAAGGTAGGAACTTTGTTGTCTTTTGCCCATGCATTGAACATTGACATTCCCATACCATCGTTGTTGGAAACTACAACATCGATCTGATCACCGAAGGAAGCTGTCCATGTTCCGATCGCGTTACCAGCTGTTGCAGCATCCCATGTTGCACCTGCTGAGTTTTTCATTTCCTGAGAAGCCAGCTCACGGATGGTATATGTTTTTCCGTCTACATCCAGAGTTGCATCCTGCACAACCTTTGCTTTTCCGTCTACGTTTGTTCCGGCCGGTGTAGAATCTACTCCGCCGTCTGCATCTACACCTGTTCCAAGTGCGGAACGAACACCACGTGTACGGGCGATAGAATCGTTATGTCCGATATCACCGATTGCCAGAACATATCCGATTACGCCGTCACCGTTTCTGTCGATCGTGTCTGCGTTTTTCTTGATGTAATCCAGAACCATCTGTCCCTGCAGCTCAGCACCCTGATTTGCATCGAAACCTACATAATAAGTATTTCCGTTGAAGTTCAGAGCATCTTTGTCCAGTTCGCCGGTAGCACTGCTGGATGGCTGACGGTTGAACCAGCACAGAGGTTTGTCCTTGTTTTCTACGCTTCCGCCCGTTGATGCCGTAGAATCTGCTGTTTCTGTTTTCTGGGTAGAATCTTTAGACTCTGATGTGGATCCTCCACAACCAGCCATGGATACTGCCATAGCTACTGCCATAATTGCTGCTAATGCTTTTCTTTTCATTTTTATTCCTCCCGTTTGGTGATTTTGCTAGATTCGCTTCGTTCCTAGCTGATGAATTCATTATAATCACAAGAGGCCTGAAAAAAAATAGAATATTTTTGGATTAGTTATTGAAATTTTTGGTTGTTTCTTGTCGTAATTCCCCAAAACTCCAAGAATCATGCAAAAAAGCAGTCCCACAGAGCGCAAATTACTGCATGACAGATTTTTGTCGTACCTCGGGTACGCCTTCCCATCTGTTTCCTGTAGTTTGCGTTCTGCAGCACTGCTTTTTTTGTATTATTTCTTACTTATGCTTTAAGCGGGGTAAGAGCTCTAAAATCCTCTTGCAGGCGAGACTGCATCAGCTTTCTGACGTTTTAGCATCTTTATATTTTCGCATCAGAATCATATAGCTTATGATCAGTAAAACAGCTGCACTGCTCCATGCACAGATCTCGGCATAGTATATTCCCTCTTCGCCGATCCATTTCGGCAGCAGCAGCGCAACGCTGACACGCATCACAAATTCCGCAATGCCGCTGGCAAGCGGAATCAAAGTATTGCCCAGCCCCTGGATCGCGGAACGATACACATGCAGCAAATACAGTATCCACAAAAAGACAGCCATGATAAACAAATACTTATATGCAATATCTAACACCTGTCTGATCTGCTCCGGTTCACCGGATACAAACAGAGACAATATATTACGTCCAATCAGCACCATCATACCGGAAATGAAAACAGAAGTGAGCACTGCCATATACGTACCGCTGCGCACACCTTTTCGGATTCTCTGATATTTCTTTGCGCCAAGATTCTGCCCTACATACGTTGTAATCGCATATCCATAGGAAACGGCTGCCATCTCCAAAATTCCATACAGCTTGTTCGTTGCCGTAAATCCGGCTACAAACAGAAAGCCAAAGCCATTGATCACATACTGCACCGTAAGTCCTCCCACAGAAATGATCACGTTCTGTATGGCAAGAGGAGTACCCAGCTTCAAAAGCCGCAGACTCATAGACGGCTGCCTGTAAAAATCCTCCTTTTCCAGTCGGATATCCCTGATTTTCCGTAATACAAGCAGACAGTACAAGGCTGAAAATCCCTGTGCAATAACAGTCGCCACGGCTGCTCCGGCTACGCCCCAGCCAAAAACTGCCACAAACAGCAGGTCAAGTCCCACATTGATCACTGCTGCCACTGTCATTGCAATCAGTGGAGATCTGCTGTTTCCAAGTGCCCTCAGGATCGCCGCAAAGATATTATAGGCAGCTATAATCGGGACTCCCGCAAAAATCAGCCGCAAATATAGCATCGTCAGATCAATAACATTATCCGGTGTCTGCAAAAATAAAAGAACGTGATAAACTGCTCCTTCACTTACCGCGAGTACAATCACAGACAGTAATGCTGTCATAATATAGCTTTTCGCCACCGCACATTTCAGATTTTCCTTTTCCCCTGCTCCATAGTACTGCGATACAAGAATCGAAAAGCCCTGTGTGATACCTGTCATGATGCCCAGCACCAGCCAGACCAGCCAGTCTCCGGCGCCTACTGCCGCCAACGCTTCTACTCCTACCACCCGGCCAACAATCATGGTGTCCGCCATCGTATAAAACTGCTGGAAAATATTTCCGAGCATCAATGGTATGGCAAACGTTATGATCAGTTTTCCGGGGGATCCCGCAGTCATATTCTTTTCATTTGTTCCCATAAGATTAAGAATCTCCTTTTCTCTCTTTCTCCTCCTGCCCGCTATTTTACATGGGACCCTTGCAAAACACAATTCTATTTTTTCACAAAGTTTTTCCGATATTTTTGGTGGCTATTACTTTCTTTTTCCGAAGAGAAGCCAGAGCGTGTCTGAAAAATCATTTCCGCAATCAGGAAGAATCAACCGATTGTATCGTAATGCACAGGAGGCAGCGCTATGAGAGAGGTAAAAAGAGATTTTCCTTGGTTTTCCATTACAGAGTATGAAAAAGAAGCAGCGTATTTGAGACGCAGACTTGACACTCCCCACAGCTAAAGCAGGGGGATTCTTGTTTCTTCCACCACTGCATTGACGAATACCTTACGGTACTGCAATGTCTTACACAGTGTCCACAAGCTATGTTTATCCTGTTCCCGTATGCCCTACGGTACAGCTTTTCATCTTTATGCAGACTGCATCTGCAGTGCTTTTTTCAGAATATTAATGCCTGCATTCGTATCCCGGTCATGAACTGCATGGCATTTCGGGCACTCCCAGATACGAATGCTCAGATTTTTTATCCGTGGATTTCTGTAGCCGCAAGAGCTGCAGGTTTGACTGCTCGGATACATCGTTGGTACTCTTTGAATTTCATTTCCATACCAGCTGGCTTTATATTCCAGCATTTTGAAAAACTTTGCCCAGGAAACACTTGCTATGGATTTTGCCAGTTTATGGTTCCGGATCATTCCCTTCACGTTCAGATCCTCGATACAGATGGTTTGGTTTTCGCGCACCAGCATCGTTGACTGTTTCTGCAGGAAATCATTCCGCTGATTGGCTATTTTCTCATGCACTCTGGCTACCCTGAGCCGCTGCTTCCCGCGGTTATGGGAATCTTTCTGCTTCCGGGAAAGTCTGCGCTGTTCTCTTATGAGTTTTCGCATGGAGCGTTCCAGATATCTGGGATTTGATACCGTATTTCCATTGCTGTCAGAATAGAATGCTTTGATTCCGACATCAATTCCAATCGTTCCTCCAGCATTTGGGCGTGGTTCCGGTTCGAAATCAATATTTAAGACTGCAAAATATTTTCCGGCCGGTGTGTACTCAATGGTTACGTGATTAATTTTTCCCACTTCCATCGACTGGCGTATTTTGACAAATCCAAGTTTCGGAAGTTTGATATATCTTCCCACAATACGGATATTATCTTTTTGATTGACCGTTCTGTATGACTGGAACCGGTTATGTTTGCTCTTGAAGGTTGGATAGGAAGCACGTTTTTGAAAGAAATTCACAAAGCTCCGGTCGAGATCCCGCAGAGACTGCTGTAAGGCAATGGAATCTACTGCTTTCAAAAAAGCAAACTCCTCCTGTCTTTTCAGTTCGGTCAGCATGGCGGAAGTCTGGGTATATCCAATCTTCTTCCCTTCTTCATAGCTTTCCTTGCGCATGGCAAGTCCCCGGTTGTAGATCAGCCGGCAGCATCCCAGCGTCTGGTGGATGAAGTTTTTCTGTTCTCTGTTCGGGTAGATTCTGAATTTGATCCCTTTTTGCATTAGCCCATCTTATCCTTTTGTCTCTGCGATGTTTTCTGGTTTTCGATATACTGTTTTACTGCTTCCAGCGGGGCACCGCCAACGGTAGATACAAAATAGCTGTTTGTCCAGAGCGTCGGCATTTTCGTTTTGAGATGGGGAAATTCCTGTCTTAAAATTCTGGACGTATAGCCTTTGAACGATTTTACAGCTTTGTGGATTCCAAACTGAGGATCTACTTCCAGCAGCATATGAACATGATCCGGCATGATCTCCATTTCCAGAATGTCTACAGAAAGATTTGCAGCATACTCTGTGAGCAGCTCCTTCAGCCGGACATCTACACCGTTCGTTAATACTTTTCGTCTATATTTGGGGCACCATACTACATGGTATTTACAGGAATAGACGACATTATTGTTTGATTTATATGTTGTGTTCATGTTTGTATTATACAATGTTTTATCAATTAACACAATTGTTATTTTGTCCATCTTCAATTACTTGCGTAAATTCGATGGACGCGTCTTATATCCCCATAGCTGAAGCAAGGGGTTTTACGACGCATTGGATAAAGCATATTTTTTAAAGAATTGAAAATCTCAATATTCGTAAGAAACAATAATCTTTCTGCAAAAATCACAATTATAGGCAGCTATGCGGTCTCCAGATATCCTTGCTGCCAACTCTGGATCCGTATTTAACCGCAAACTCTCAGAGCCTTCTTTCCACTCCAGTCCTGCCCCTGCACCAACCGCATGCAACTGACCCTTTCGCATTTTTCCTTCACAATATGGACATCTCATATTCACGTCATCTCCTTTAAGTAATTAAAGTTCCTCGTATTACCGAGAATTATCCTATTTCTGGATAGCTTGTATATCTTCTTTCGCATATAATTTTTGCCTAAATGTTCTTTTCTATTTTTCTCGTTTCATACGTTCTTTCATCAATAAAACAAATTGAACGGTCCATATTACCCATGCTGCCAGACACCCAACTCCACTATATAAAAAATCTATGGCTGCACCGGCTATAAATGGCAGTGCCATCCACATCATCCGATTTCCATATACTCTGCACATTTCTTTTTCATCATACTGTTTTCGTTCTTCCGTAGATTTCATATTATAGCCAGACAGAAAAGCAGCTGCCTTTCCATTTGATTTTACAAAGCTGATTCCAAATAAAAACATAATCACTGCCATTCCCAAATCAAAGATAACACAGATTATCATTGCAGACACCTCACTTCCCGCTCTGGCTATCAAATAAAAAAAGCCAAACACAAAAGTAAAACTTATTATGTTTGGCTAGGTCAACTTGTTATTTTTTTATCACTCCTTATGGTTGTATTATACTATATATCCCTCTATAGTAAAACAATTTTTTATATTATTTTTTATTTTAATATTATATTTCTACTATCATCAATTTTTCAGATATTTTCAATGCATAAACAATGCTATTAACTACAATATTTCCGGAAAATTCATCATAGGTTTGTGTTGCCACAAAGAAACGGCAGCTCTGAAAATCAAAGTCGCCGTTCTAAATTGTCTGGTTTTTCTTTTGCCGTCATGCGGCAGATAATCAATTCATTCTATTTTGAACTTCTTTTATGCTACCTGATGTCTGCAATAGGAATGAATCGCCAAGAATGTAAACACAAATAATTCAATTCCTGCCGAAATCAAAATAACATGCGGTGTCCAGAAACTCATTCCACCGATATTCAGATAATTGAAATCTGCAAGCTGAGAAAGGAAATTGTTCTGCATACCAATTCCGGCAGATGGAAGTATGGTAGAGAGCCATGTTGCTCCCATCGCCACATAAGCAAAAAGCGGCATGAGAAGAACTACAATAGAGATCAGCAAAACTGTCAATGTGTCTTTACATTTTGCAGACAGGAACAACGTACAGCTAACCGTTGCTAATACAGAAAGTAAGCCCGCTGCTGCGAGAATTATCTGCAACTGCCCCAGATTGATGTTTGGCAG
>ERZ834859.2893-NODE-2893-length-13608-cov-12.462185_pt1 | contig 13608 bp, 10 predicted proteins | sample MGYA00519947_ERZ834859 | MGnify/ENA primary metagenome ERZ834859 (study PRJEB31850, sample SAMEA3708763) | human gut metagenome | biome: human gut; feature: human-associated habitat; material: faeces | place: China | collected 2014 ...
GGCAGATCATTGATACCTTTGTCAACTCGGTCTACGTCTTTGATGACCGGGTCGTACTCAATTTCAACTTCACGGATGATGCCAAAACGGTCACCCGTGAGGAAGTGTTGGGTTCGAGTGCCGTGGACAATGCTCCACCACATCCCCAGACCATTCGGTCTGGGGATTTTTTTGTGGTGGACGGTACAGGACTCGAACAGCAACGACGACGACCGCTGCCTGCGGCAGAAACAGGGAGGAGTTGTTGGGGCCGCATTCTGATTTTTCAAAGCCCTGCCAAGGGGCTGCGGAAAAATCAGCAAATGCAACCCGTAAGGCCACGGCGGTTCCCAACCCGTAGGAATGTCTACCGGGATGCGGGAACGGTCTGGGGATTTTTTTGTGGTGGACGGTACAGGACTCGAACAGGGCGGCGGCGCATAGCGCCCACCAGCTTTCCTGGGCTGTGTTGCCCAAAACCCCGGCGGGCACTGGACATCCTCTGCCGGGTGGTTTATACTGGGAGCAGCAAAAAAACAGAGGAACAGGGGAGTGCGGAATGGTGCAGGAAAACGGGATGATGCTGGAGGTTCTGCCGCTGGAAGCAGGCGGTGCGCGGCTGGTGCGGGTGTACGGCCAGGACCCCTGCGTCGTACTGCCGGGCAGCGTTCCGGCTCCGGCGGGAGGCAGCTGGCCCATCACCGAGTTGGGGGACTACTGCTTCTCCGAAAAGCCCCGCAGTCTGCCGGCATCGGATGCCGTCTGCCGCTATCAGGTGGATGATACCGGTGCAGTCCGGCTGACCCGGGCCTTCGGGCAGGCGGTGGGCGGCAGTGCCCGCCGGTACGATTTTGACTTTGACGCCCCGGCGGCGGACCCCGACGACCTGCACCCCGTGTGCGGCAGCTTTGTGGAAGAGGTGACCCTGCCGGACCGCCTGCAGGTCATTGGCAGCTGTGCCTTTTACAACTGCCGGAAGCTGCGCCTGCTTACGGTGGGAGCCGAGGGCCTGACGCTGGGCAGTGATGTGTTCCTGAACTGCTTTGCACTGGAGACCATCCGGGTGCAGGCAGAGGCGGACGCGGCTACCGGCCTGTTTGCGCTGGTCAACAACATCACCGAGGCGGTGCGGGCGGAGTTCCGGCCCGCTGGTGCGGCGGCCCCGTTGGCGGCCCTGTGGTATCCCGCCTACTGGGAGGATATTGAGGAAACGCCCGCCCACATCCTGCTGCACACCTTTTCCGGGCAGGGATATCATTACCGGCAGTGTTTTTTGAACAATAAATTCCTCCCGGCAGAATACGACGCCATTTTCCCGCAGGGGCACGACGCCGACGATGCCAACATCATGGCCATGCTCTGCTTCGACCGTCTGCGCTGCCCATGGCAGCTGAGTGAAACGGCGGCTGGGCATTACCGGGCCTTTCTTTCCGCCAACACCGGTCGGGTGCTCGCCCGTCTTTTAAAGGCGCAGGACACCGACAGCATCCGCGCTCTGCTGGCACTGGACGTGCTGGACAAAGCTGCCTTTGCCGAGGGCGCAGCCCTTGCCGCAAAGGCGGAAAATGCCGCCGCCGCTGCCCTGCTGGCCGACGCGGAGCACAAAAAGTTCGCCGCGGCAAAACCGAAGCGGCGGTATGATTTTGATTTTTAAGGGGGTGAATCCGGTTGCCAAAGGAAAAATTTGTGGACCCGCGCAAGGAATTCCGCTCCCAGCGGCCGGAGACCCACGAGGAGTGGCAGGCCCGCATGGGCGGCGAGGTGCTGGCCGTGGTGCGCAGCGGGCTGTATCTGGACTTCCGCTTTCTGGATATGGCCCTCTCGGCCCTCACGCCTGCCCCGGATGAGCGCTGCCGGGTGCTGGCCACCGACGGTCAGATGCTGTACTACCAGCCCGCCCGCCTGCTGCAGCTTTACCAGCAGAACCCGAAGTATCTCAACCGGTTGTATTTGCATGTGGTATTCCATTGTGTATTTCGCCATCTGTGGCTCAAAGGCCGCAGGGAGCCGCAGCTGTGGAGCCTGGCCTGTGACATCGCGGTGGAAAACGTGATCGACAGTCTGAACCGTGCCAGTGTCAAGCGGCCCCTGACCTATGTGCGGCAGAATGCGTATCAGCAGATCACCGCCGAAGAAAAGGTAGTGGCGGCGGCCCCGGCGTACCGGTGGCTCACCCGCCAGACGCCCGGCGTGCTGCGCCAGCTGGAACGGGAATTCGTGGCCGATGACCACCGCCTGTGGCCGAAGGATGCCCCGGAGCAGCCCCAGCAGATGCCCACCCCGCTGCCCCAAAAGACCTGGCAGAAGATCGGGGAACGGATGCAGACCGAGCTGGACCTGCGGGACAAAGAAGCCGGGGAAGGGGCCGACGCCCTGAAACAGCAGGTGAAGGCCGCCAACCGCAGCCGCCGCAGCTACAAGGATTTTCTGCGCCGGTTCTGTGTCATGCGGGAGGAAGTCAAGCTGGACCCGGACGAGTTCGACCTGAACTTCTACACCTACGGCCTGTCGGTGTACGGCAACCTGCCCCTCATCGAGCCGCTGGAAACGCGGGAAAGCAAAAAGATCGAGGAACTGGCCCTGGTCATCGACACCAGCTATTCCACCTCCGGTGCGCTGGTGCGGGCCTTTCTGGCCGAGACCTACACCCTGCTGAAGGGGCAGGAGAACTTTTTCCACCGCATGAACCTGCACCTGATCCAGGCCGACAATGCCATCCGGCAGGACCTGCTCATCCGAAACGAGGACGAGCTGATCCACGCCATGAACCACTTTGAGCTGCGGGGCGGCGGCGGCACCGACTTCCGGCCCGCCTTTGCCTATGTGGACCGGCTCTGCGCCGAGAAAAAGTTCTCGAACCTGCGGGGACTGCTCTACTTTACCGACGGCATGGGCACCTACCCGGCAAAGCGCCCGGCCTACGACACGGCCTTCCTGTTTTTAGGAGAGCGGTTCGACGACGCCAATGTGCCGCCCTGGGCTATGAAAGTGGTGCTGGACGAAGAAGAATTTACCGGTGCGGCGGCCCGCCCGGCCAGCGCTCTTGCCGACGCGCTGGCCGAAGAGGACGACCTGTACCGTGACCTGAACAACTCCTGAAACGAGGGGGAAGCTGTTATGAACATCAAACGCGCCAAAGAAGAGATCGAGCATACCGTAAAAGCCTACCTTGCCAAGGATGCGCTGGGGGAATACGCCATCCCGGCCATCCGACAGCGGCCCATCCTGCTCATGGGGCCTCCGGGCATCGGTAAGACCCAGGTGATGGAGCAGGTGGCCAGAGAGTGCGGGGTGGCACTGGTGGCCTATACCATCACCCACCACACCCGGCAGAGCGCCGTGGGTCTGCCCTTCATCCGGCAGCGCCACTACGGCGACAAGGACGTTTCGGTGACCGAGTACACCATGAGCGAGATCATCGCCAGCATCTACGCCAAAATGGAGGCCACCGGCCTTTCGGAGGGCATCCTGTTCATCGACGAGATCAACTGTGTGTCCGAGACGCTGGCTCCCACCATGCTGCAGTTTTTGCAGTGCAAGACCTTCGGCAACCAGGCGGTGCCGGTGGGCTGGGTCATCGTGGCGGCAGGCAACCCGCCGGAGTACAACAAATCCGTCCGGGACTTTGACATCGTCACCCTCGACCGTGTGCGCCGCATGGATATCGAACCGGACTTGCCGGTGTGGAAGGACTACGCCCGGGCGGCCCACATCCACAGCGCCATCCTGAGCTATCTGGAATTGCACCCTCAGAACTTCTACCAGATCAACGCCGACGTGGACGGCACCCAGTTCGTCACCGCCCGCGGCTGGGAGGACCTGTCTAATCTGCTGGATACCTACGAGCAGTTGGGCCTGCAGGCCGATGAGGACCTCATCAAGGAATACATCCAGCACCCGAAGATCGCTGAGGACTTCTCGGCCTATCTGGACCTTTACTATAAGTACCGCGATGACTACGGCGTGGAGGAGATCCTGGCCGGGCAGGCAAAGCCCGCCGTGTTCGCCCGGCTGCTGCAGGCCCCGTTTGACGAGCGACTGTCGCTGGTCAGCCTGCTTCTGGCGGGCCTGAACACCCGGTTTGCTGCGTCCCGGCAGGCAGATGCGGTGGCCGATGCCTGCTACGCCTTCCTGCGGGAGACGAAAAAGGCCCTTGCCACCCTGCCGGACGATCTGCCGGACGGCTCTGCAGAGCTGTTCAGCCAGCAGATCGCAGACTACGACGCCGAGACCCAGCATCAGCGGGAGGCCGGTCTGCTGAGCCGCGACGCCCTGACCACTCGCCTGCAGGTGCAGGCCGTGCTGCGCCGGTGGGAAGGCGAACTGCGCCGCGCCAACGCCGCCGGGACCCAGGAGGCCTTTGAGCTGCTGCGTGGGCAGTTCCAGACGCTGGCCGATGACCGCGAAAAAGCTCAGCAGACCGCCAGCGCGGCGCTGGAAGCAGCCTTTGACTTTATGGAGCAGGCCTTTGCCGAGAGCCAGGAGATGGTGGTGTTCGTCACCGAGCTCACCGTGAACCCGGTGTCCCATGCTTTCCTCACCGAGAACGGCTGCGAGCGCTATTTCCAGTACAACAAGGATCTGCTGCTGGACCACCGCAAAGCCGCCCTGCAGCAGGAGCTGGCCGCTGAGCAGCGCCGCCACGGGGGCGTGTGAGCCATGTGGGAAAATGTCTGGTTCAGCATGAACAGCACCATGCCGTTGTTTTTCGTCATGCTGCTGGGCTATGTGCTGTACCAGAAAAAGTTTCTCAGCGATGCATTCGTGGCCGGGGCCAACAAGTTTGTGTTCTATGTGGCGCTGCCGGTGCAGCTGTTCCGGGACCTGGCCGCCACCGATGTGCGCGCGGCCTTTGACGGGGCCTATATGCTGTTCTGCTTCGTGGTCACACTGGTCAGCATCCTGGGCATCTGGGCGCTGGCGAAGCTGTTTCTGCCGGACAAGCGCCTTGTGGGCGAGTTCGTGCAGGTGTGCTACCGCTCGTCGGCAGCCATTCTGGGAACAGCCTTTCTGCAGAGCATCTACGGCACGGCGGAGATGTCCAGTATGATGATCCTGGGCAGCGTGCCGCTGTACAACGTGATGGCGGTGGTCATCCTGATGCTGGAAGGCCCGGAGGCGGCCCAGGCAGGCAGCATGACAGCAAAGCTGAAAAAGAGCGTGAAAGGCATCCTGACCAATCCCACATTGCTGGGCATTGCCGCCGGGTTTGCCTGGAGCCTGTTGGGCCTGCCCATGCCCACCATGGCCGGCAAGACCATTTCCAGCATTGCCAGCCTGACAAGCCCGCTGGCGCTGCTGGCCATCGGGGCCGGGTTCAAGGGCCGCAAGGCGCTGGGCTACCTGCGCCCCACGGCTGTGGCAACTGCCGTCAAGTTGATGGCCCTGCCGGCGCTGTTCCTGCCGGCGGCGGTGCATCTGGGCTTTACGGACGAAAAACTGGTGGCCCTGCTGGTGATGCTGGGCAGCATTGCCACGCCAAGCTGCTATGTTATGGCAAAGCAGATGGGCCACGAGGGCGTGCTTACCGGCAGTGTGTGCGTCACCACCACCCTGTTCAGCGCATTCAGCCTGACTTTCTGGCTGTTTTTGCTGCGGAGCATGGGCTGCATCGCCTGAACGAAATCTGAAAAAGCTGAGCACCTGCCAGACGGCGGATGCTCAGCTTTTTGTTTTTGTGGTATTTTGAGGCCGGCTCAGTCCAGCCACAGCTTCCCTTCGCAGGCCAGCACCTGGTCCAGGATCATGCGAGACACCCGTGCTCCGTACACGATGGCGGGGTGGTCGTTGTACTCAATGATGTCGTGGAAGTCCTTGTTCATCAGCACGATGACATACTCCCCATAGGGCGTGTGCACGATGCCGCCGTCGTTGCGGCAGGCGTTCATGCTGCCGCTTTTGCTGGCCACCCAGAGCAGCTCCGGGGCCCCGGTCTCCTCGCAGTCCAGATAATACTGCGGGAAGTCCTTGGTCAGCATGGTGTTGTAGTGCTGCTGACGCAGGATGGCCAGCATCTCGACGCTGGCGGCTTTGCTCACCAGGGTGCCCCGAGCCATCTGGGCCAGCAGGGAAGCGTAGTCCCGGGGCGTGGTGGTGCCCAGCTGCCGGTACCGGTCAAAGTGCAGGGCGTTGTGCAGTACTGTGTGGGCAAAGCCCAGCTCCCGGATGCAGGCGTTGATGGTGTCCAGCCCCAGGTAGTCGATGAGCATGTTCGTGGCGATGTTGTCTGAGCAGATGATCATCATGGTGGCGGTGTCCTTCACCTTGAGGTGGGCCCCCACGCCCAGGGCACGCAGCATGCCGCTGCCGTCCACGAACTGGCTGGCCTCGTATTTGATCTCGGCGGAAAGATCCGCCATGCCGCGTTCGGCCTGCAGGTAGAGCGCCGCCAGCAGAAAGGCCTTGATGACCGAGGCCGTCTCAAATTCCTCGTCAGCCCCGCGCTCCACGGTGTGGCCCTGCAGGTCGTCCACAAAAACGCTCATCCTGCCCTGATAGGAATACAGTTCGGCGTCGATGCGCTTTTCCAGTGTCATGTTCTTGTCCATTGCGGTACGCTCCCGTCTGTTTTACAGGTTGTGCTCAAAGAAATCCCGGGCATTGCGCCAGAAGATGCGCTCCACCTCGTCCTCGGTAAAGCCGGCCTTGCGCAGGGCGTCAGCCAGCAGCGGCATATCCGCCGCTGTTTCCAGCTGGTGGTGGCCGTCGATGCCGTCAAAGTCGCTGCCCAGGGCCAGCACCCCGATGCCGCCCACCTGCTTGTAGTGGGCCGCGTGCTCTGCGATGCGCTCCACCGTGCTGCGGCAGGCTTTCGGGTGAGCGGGGTCGGTGTCCAGGAAAGCAGCATAGTAGTTCAGCCCCGCGATGCCGCCTTTTTCGGCCAGGGCGCGGATCATCGCGTCCGTCAGGTTGCGGGTGTGGGGGCACAGGGCGCGGCAATTGGAGTGGCTGGCCGCAAAGGGGCGGGTGCCGTGTTCCACGATGTCCCAGAAGCCCCGGTCAGAAAGATGGCTCACGTCCACGATCATGTGCAGGCGCTCCATCTCGGCCAGAAAGGCAAAGCCCGTTTCGGTCAGGCCGCGCTGGGTCTGAGCCGCCAGCGGCCCGCCGGGGTTTGCCTGCGGGGCGGCCAGCTCGTTGTCGTGGTTCCAGGTCAGGGTCATCATGCGCACGCCCAGCTCATACATCCGGCGCAGCACGCCCAGGCTGCCCTTGCAGCAGCCGCCCTCCTCCACGGTGAGCAGGCCGCTGATCTTTCCGGCTTCGGCGTTTTTGCGGATGTCGGCCGCCGTGTACACCGGGGCAATGCGGTCCGGGTATTTTGCCATGATCCGCTTGAACACGTCGATCTCTTCCAGCGCCGTCACCAGCGGGTCGGCACCGGGGGTGGGGTCGGCCAGGTTCACAAACGCGGCCAGACATTGCAGCATGTAGTCTCCGGCCTGCAATTTTTCCAGGTCGATGTGCAGATCATTGTGGGCAAAGCTTGCGGGGGTGCCATTCTTTTCGGCACGGCGCAGCTCGCTGAGGGTATCACAGTGCAGATCCCAAACCTTCATAATGCTTTCTCCTTATGCTTCTTCGCCCAGCAGCTGCAGCAGCTCCTCAGGCTTCATGGACAGGATCGCGCCGTCGGCCGAGCCGGTGACGGTGTCTGCCAGCGATTGCTTAGCCTGCTGCAGCTCCACGATCTTTTCTTCAATGGTGTCCTGTGCAATGAGCTTATACACCTGCACAGGGTTCTTCTGACCGATGCGGTAGGCGCGGTCGGTGGCCTGATTCTGGGCCGCCACGTTCCACCACGGGTCGTAGTGGATGACGATGTCGGCCGCGGTCAGGTTCAGGCCGGTGCCGCCGGCCCGCAGCGAGATCAGGAATACGCTGGCTTCCCCGGCATTGAAGCGGCGCACCAGCTCGGCACGCACCGGCTTGGGGGTGGAGCCCTGCAGGGTGAAGTGGCTCACCCCGGCCTCGTCCAGCCGCTGGGCCAGCAGGTCCAGCATGGAGGTGAACTGGCTGAACAGCAGGATGCGGTGGCCGCCCTCCACGGCGGCGGTGACCAGCTCCATGCAGGCGTCCAGCTTGGCGCTGCCGCCGGACCAGTTGTCAGCCACAAGGCGGGGGTCGCAGCAGATCTGCCGCAGCCGCATGAGCACCGCAAACACCGCCATTTTGTCCTCGGGCTTGGCGGCGCGCAGTTTCTCGCGGGCGTCCACCACGGCGGCAAGGTACAGCTTGCGCTGTTCGGTGTCCAGCTCGATGCGGTGGACATTTTCGGTCTTGGGCGGCAGCTCCCGCAGCACATCCGCCTTCATGCGGCGCAGGATGAACGGCCCGGTGAGCTGATTCAGCCGCCGTACGGCGTTGGCATCTTCCTCCTGCACGATGGGCTTTTCAAACCGGGCACAGAAGTTCTTGTACGGCGGCAGATAGCCCGGCATGAGGAAGGAGAAGATGCTCCACAGCTCGCCCAGCCGGTTCTCCACCGGGGTGCCGGTCAGGGCAAAGCGTACCTGACTGCGGACCTGGCACACGGCCTTGTATTTCTGGGTGGTATGGTTCTTGATGGCCTGCGCTTCGTCCAGGATGCAGGCATAGAAGGGCTGCTCGGCGTAGCGGTCCTCATCGCGGCGCAGCAGGTCGTAGCTGGTCACCACAAGATCGGCCTCTGCCCACCGGCGGGCCAGCACAGCGCGGTGGGCGGCGTCGCCGTCCATCGCCACACAGGTGAGCTGCGGGGTGAACTTTTTGCACTCTTCCTCCCAGTTCAGCACCAGCGACGCCGGGCAGACGATGAGGCTGGGCAGGGGCTGCCCGCCCTCCTTGAGGGCCAGCAGGTAGCTCAGCACCTGCAGGGTCTTGCCCAGGCCCATATCGTCGGCCAGGATGCCGCCCATGCCGTAGCCGTCCAGCGTGCGCAGCCAGCGGTAACCGTCCCGCTGATACTTGCGCAGCACGCTGTGCAGGGACTGGGGCGGGGTATACTCGCTGTCCTTCACGGCATGGAAGCTGCGGCTGATGCGGCGGAATGCGTCGTCGCGGCTGAAGCGCAGGCCGTTCTGGCCCGAAAGTGCCCAGTCCAGCGTGGGAGCACGGTAAAGCGGCAGTTCCGCATGTCCATCTTTGAGCTTTGCGCCGGACAGCTCCAGCGTTTCGTTCAGCTCGTCCAGCCCTTCCAGATCGTCGTCCAGCCGCAGCAGGCGGCCGTCGCGCAGGCGGTGGTAGCGTTTTTTCTGGTGCAGGGACTGCAGCAGCTCCCGCAGCTCTGCGGTCGGGAACTCGCCGGTGTCCACCTCCAGGTCCAGTACGCTGCCGTGCACCGACACGCCCACCGAAATTTTGGGCGGGGCGGCCTGCAGATTGCGAAAGGCGTCGCTCAGGTACACTTCACCTTCGTCCATCAGGGCGGGCACGCCCTCTTCCAGCAGGCGGTACAGCGGCTCTTCGTCTGTGACCATGTACTGTCCCGGCTCGGTGGGGTCCGGCTCCAGCCAGGTGGCCAGCAGCCGGTCGGCCCGGCGCTCGGCGCGGGTGTCCCGCAGCAGGCCCGCCGGGGCCGGGCCGGAGGGGGTGATCCGGTCCTCTCCGTACAGGAATTCGGCGTGGGCGGTCACGGTCATACCACGGTCGCGGGGCGCATCCAGATAGAACTGCACCACGGGTTCCAGCGGGATCTGGTTCAGCAGCAGGCGTTCCGGGTCCACGATGGTCAACTTGCTGCCCAGCTCCGGCAGCACATAGCTGCAGAATTCGGTGGCGTCGGCACTGGTGAAAAACAGGCTTTTGCCGCACAGCGCCTGCAAAGCCGGAAGGATGCGGGCACTGGAAGCCCGCTGCAGCCGCCACAGGGTATCGGCACTGTAAAGATAATCGTAGTCCAGCCCATGCACGGCGTTCAGGGCCGGGAGGGTGTCGATCTGCACACCGCCCCGGCGGCGCTGCACCGTCATGGTGATGACGGGCAGGCCCTCCTGCAGGGCGTAGCCGCCCAGCGTGCCGGTGGGCGCATACAGCTGCACCAGCGCGTCAAAGATCTCACCGGTCAGCGGCAGACCGCCTGCCGGGGCATCCGACGCCGCATAGCTGTAGCTGCGCACCACGTTGGTCTCCATGCTCTGCTTGGCGTTCACCTGCCGACGCAGCAGCTGCAGCAGCTGACGGCTCTCTTCGTCAAAGGCGTCCCAGCGGTGCACAAAGGTCAGAAAGCGGCCATAGCCGGCACTGCGGCCGTGCTCCACATCGTCCAGCAGGGCAGGGATGCTCTTGACCACATACTGCCGCCCCCGCTCCCGGTTGGCGATGCGCAGCCGCAGCCACGGCTGCCCGCCGGACAGCATGGTCAGCTCCGGTTCCAGCTCCACAAAGCCGGTGTCCTGAGGGGGATCTCCGGCCTCGCCCAGGTCCTGCAGGGCACTCTGCTGGTAGGTCTCCAGCAGCTTGCGGGCCTCCTGGTCGGTGACGGGGGCGTCGCCCCGCCACTTGCGGCCGAACAGCATTTCCAGCCCGGAAGCATAGCTGTCCTTCCGGGAAGCGGCGGGGTTCAGCCCATCGGTGCCCCGCACCACGCCCGGGATGGATTCCGGGGCGGCCGGTGCCTTGGGGGTGGGGTGCTTGGCCGCATCCTCCAGCAGCAGCGCGCCGATGTGCTTGCAGTAGGTGCCGTCACCGTTCTGGTTGTAGGGGCAGTCGCAGGAGGCACTGACAAAGCTGCCGTTCTCCCGCAGCCAGACCTGTGTATAAAAACAGTCGGCTCCATTGCCCTGCACCAGCGCCGAGACATGGCGTACGCCATCCTCGTTGGTGGTGCAGCTGCTCTGCAGGATGCGGCGGCGGTATTTCTGGGCACGCTCAAATACCATTTCGCCCAGCAGTGTGCGGATCTCGTCTGCGTCCATGGATGTCCCCTCCCCCGGTTCGCCGGTGAAAACCTTCTTATCTTATAAGGATACCGCACCCGGTGCCCGGATGCAAGAGGTCAGGAACGAAAAAAGCTCCACATCCTGCCGGTCAGGCAGTACATGGAGCTTTCGGTCCGAAGGATCGTTTCCTTTCCGGAACCATTATTTCAGGCGGGTCAATCTGTTCAGGAGCATCACCGCAAGCACAATGATGCCAATGACCAGAATGATTCCAACCATTCCAATGATCATAATCGGAAGCGTGGTCATCCACGAAGAAAGATAAATCATCACGGCACCTCCTTCAGGCCATCAGGGTCAGGATCAGTCCACCCGCGATCACGGAGGCGATCTGACCCGAAACATTGACGCTGATGGAATACATCAGCAGAAAATTCTGGTTGTCTTCTTCCAGTCCCATCTTATTGACTACTCGGCCGCTCATGGGGAATGCGGAGATCCCCGCAGCACCGATCATGGGATTCAGTTTCCTTCCCTCTGGCAGGAACAGATTGATCAGCTTTGCAAACAGCACTCCGCCGGCCGTGTCAAAAACAAAAGCCACCAGACCCAACGCAAGGATCAGCAGGGTGTCCGGCCGGACAAACTGATCTGCCGTCATCTGCCCGGCCACTGTAAGGCCCAGCACAAGAGTGATCAGATTTGCCAGCACATTCTGTGCCGTTTCGCTCAGCGTATTCAGCACACCGCACTCCCGCAGCAGGTTGCCGAACATCAGGAAACCTACCAGTGCCACACTGGCAGGTGCGACCATGCCCGCAATGACCGTGACCACGACCGGGAACAGGATCCGGGTCAGGCGGCTGACACTGCTCTTTTCATAGGGCATTCGGATACTGCGTTCCTTCCGGGTAGTCAGCAGACGGATCACGGGCGGCTGAACAATGGGGACCATCGCCATATAGCTGTAGGCAGCTACCATGATCGCGCCCAGATAGCGGGAGCCAAGCGTGTTGGCCACAAAGATGGCTGTGGGACCATCTGCTGCACCGATGACTGCAATCGAAGCAGCATCCTTCAGGTCGAAGAAGAAACCTGCCAGGAACAGCGTAAAAAAAATGCCGAACTGAGCCGCTGCTCCAAAAAGCATCAGCCACGGTTTTTCCAGCAGCGGCCCGAAGTCGATCATGGCACCAATGCCGATGAAGAGCAACAGCGGAAACAGCTCGTTGGACATTCCCGCTTCAAACAGAGCCGAGATGGGGCCTTCCGTATCGCCCTGTGTGATTGCACCGGAAAGCGGCAGGTTCACCAGCACTGCGCCAAAGCCCATGGGCAGAAGCAGGCTCGGTTCCATCTTCTTTGCGATTGCAAGGTAGATGAGCAGCGCACCGATCCCCCACATCACGACCATCTGCCAGGTCAGATTTCCAAAATTGGAAAAGAGACTGTCGAATGCATTCCAGAAATTCATGTTCGTTCATTGCCTCCTTACGATCCTGTCGCTGCAGCAAGAAAAAAAGACCCCTGCCACAGCACCATGTCTGTGACAAAAGTCTCAAGCGAACACATAGCATCGGGTATTTCTACCGTGTTGACGCTGCCATGCAGCAGCCTGCAGGGTCCCGGACCCGTCGACTGCCCTTTACTCCCTTTTATCGTAGCGAGTATAGCAGAAGTTCCCGGCCCCGTAAATCGTTTTTCCGGATTCTTTTCCACATCTTTTCCAGTATTCTCAGGACATCCGCGCCGCATCAGAGCTTTCTGCGCAAAACAAAACCCATCGTCTTTTCCACAAAGACGATGGGAGCATTCCAGTGTTCCGTTCCGGGGTGTCGCTTACTCATCCTCCTGAGCTGCCGCATCCGTGCGCAGGGCACTTTCGCGGATCTTTTCCAGCGTTTGCTCGCTGAGGATGTGCTCTGCCTTGCAGGCATCCTCAGCGGCGGTCTTTTCGTCTACGCCCAGCTGCATGAAGAAGTGGGTGAGCAGACGATGGCGGCTGTAGATGCGTTCTGCGATCTCACGGCCCGGCTCCAACAGGGTCAGGTTGCCTTCGCCGTCCACCGCGATATAGCCGTTTTCCCGCAGCTTTTTCATGGCGATGCTCACGCTCGCCTTGGTAAAGCCCAGCTCATTGACCACGTCAATGGAGCGCACCTTGCCCATGCGCTGGGTCAGCATCAGGATCGTTTCAAGATAATCTTCTGCGGATTGGTGGATCTGCATGGTTTGTTTGCCTCCTGCCTTGCCCCGCCCCACGGCGGGAAGTTCTCTGCCGGGATGCAAAGCACCACGGTTTGTATGTTACAGAATATCACACTTTTGCCGTTGATGCAAGCAATTCGCAGGAAGTTTGTACAAACAAACCAACTTTCTTCTGCACAAAACAGCGGGTTTGCCAATTCCAGGCCGGTTTTGTTTTGTGCAAAGGGGACAAAACCCCGTTAGTTTTCGCTTTCCAGATACGCCGCCGGGCCGGACTGGTACAGGTCGCCGCCGTGGGCGTCCAGGATCACGGTCAGGGGCATATCCCGCACGGTCAGGCGGCGCACCGCCTCACAGCCCAGGTCCGGCCAGGCGATGACCTCCAGCGTCTCGACACTTTTGGCCATCAGGGCACCGGCACCGCCGAGAGCCGCCAGATACACGGCCCCGTTGCGCACCACGGCTTCCTTGACGGCGGCGTCCCGCTTGCCTTTGCCGATCATGATCTTGTTGCCCAGATCCAGCAGGCGGGGGCTCATGGCGTCCATGCGGCCGCTGGTGG
>ERZ834859.2905-NODE-2905-length-13557-cov-3.027848_pt1 | contig 13557 bp, 8 predicted proteins | sample MGYA00519947_ERZ834859 | MGnify/ENA primary metagenome ERZ834859 (study PRJEB31850, sample SAMEA3708763) | human gut metagenome | biome: human gut; feature: human-associated habitat; material: faeces | place: China | collected 2014 ...
TTCCTCGAAGCTAATTTCGCATACATAGGTACCCTGCACATTTTTCCATTCTCCAATCTGATATTTTTGATTATTTCCCTGTATATTCCACACTACCAAATCAGGTGAAAAATTCTTTTCCTTTACTGTCACAGTTGCTTTTCTTGAAAAATTATAATATTGTGTCTGATTATTCTGATCATACACCACTTCTATCTCTGGTTTTGTGTTATCTATGACAACTTTTTCGTTCAATATATTCTTCTCTGTATACCCAGCGTTATCTTCTAAATCTGCCTGGATAGTCAACGGATTATCTGCATCAGATTGTGAAAATTTATCTGCCTCTAATTCAATCTGTTGTCTTTTTCGATAAATTAAGTTATCTCCATCCCACATAATTGTCTTTCCCGTTTTTATTGAACTATCCTTTTTCTTTGTTGTTTTGGCATATAACTGAGTCTTGTAAATTCCTGCATAGGTGTCTTCAAATATGGCTTGAACCGGAACAGTACTATTATAATATCTTATATTCTTCTCTTTATCCGTAAAAAAAGCCCGCGGCATTTTCATTGTTATATTACTTGTCTCTTTATGTAGCTGCAATGATTCCGAAATTGCACCTTTACTCTTCACCATCTCACTTACATTTCCGCTATAATCTTGTCCATAAACCTTTAGATACCCTTTAAAATTCTCTTTTTCAGGAGATACTGTAATAGAAAACTCTGACAAATCTTCCTTTTCAAAATATTCATCATTTATTTTCTCTGCTCCTGTCCTTTCTACCTGGGAAAACTTATTTATATCTATTGGTTGTTCTTCATATGGAATAAAAGCATAATTTATTCTCTCTATCCCACTAATAGCATCTTTTATCCGAATGAAAACATTCATTTTTCTTTTACTAAAATACCGAAAAAAATGGTATTTATGAAACAATAGCAATGTATTTTTCTTTTTATCATCTCCATTTTCTTCTGCTTTAAAAATCAAATCTCCACTCTCATTATCAACTCCTGTATAAATAATCTCTGGTTTGTGACAATCGTATGTTATCTGCAAGTTTTCCTGATTTGCTACACACGCAGCACTATCAATAACCCCAAAGTTTAATGTATAATTTCCTTCAGCTTCTACCTGTATGTTTGTCTCATTAATTCTGATTCCATCCTCATAATAAGACTTCCATTGTAAGCTTTTCTCCTGGCTCTTAAAACGTTCCCATTCTTTCTCCATAACCATTCCATTTGAATAAAACATTTTCCCCTCTAAAGAAAAATTTATCTTATTAAAATTTTCTTCCTGAATTTTAATTGTAATCTGAGGAGCATTTTGAAAATACTGTCTTTTTCCTATCTTTTTCACTGCATTCTGGTTAAGAATCACACTTGTTATCAATGGTCTCTTTGTATCAACGGTATAGAGTGGACTTTCATAATATCCATTATAAATACACCTTTCTGTCTCGCTACTCTTTTCAGCTGTCATAACATTCCCAGCTTTATCTGTACAATGTATCATAAGTTTATAATGGCCATCATCGAGATTTGTAACAGAATATCGCATTACTGTTTTGGAATTTTTCTCTTGCTCTCCTTTTTCTAATTCTTGTTTTTCTGGCTCCTGCTTTATTTTTTCTGTTATTTCCTCCCATGATTCTTTGTTCTGTTCTATTTTCCCATTTAGACCATATTTTACACGATATAACTTTAATTCTATATTTTCCGCCTCTAAATTCATATCTTCAATGCAAATATCAATCGAATTTTCCCTTTTCATAAATAATTCATTTCCAGAAGAAGTAATTTTTTCTCCGTTACTCTTTAATTTTTTATTTATATTTGCCGGTGAGGATTCCGCTTCCATAACGTTAATAATGCCTTTATAATCAACCGATAGCTCTGGCGCCGACTTATCTATCGTAACGTCTGTACTCTCTATCCCTTCCTGTCCTGTCTGATTGGATACTCCTTTATTTCCTGCCAGATCAGCGCAATCAAGAATAAACTTCCATTTTCCTTCTACAGCAAAATCAAACGAAATTTGATGTAAGTTTCCTTTTTTAGTATGTGTCCATGCCAAAATGTCTAACATACCATCATTACTTTCAGCTTCATTTTCTTTGACTACTTCCCTCGCCCTATCATCTAATGGCATCGCCTGGATATGTATACTATCTAAATCAAGGTATTTTTCCCTTATATCTATCATTCCTTTTACTGACGTATTGTAATAACATTCTTCATCTATATTGTATGTTATATCTGTATTGCATTTTTTATCGGTATTATATATTTCATCTGTATTATAAGTTTCACTGACAGATTTCTTCGCAAATCTTATTCCTTCCTTCTTTTTATCTGCTTTCTCAAGCTTTAATCCTGCTATCTCCGGACATTTTTTATCAATCACCAACTTTTTACTTTTGAAAGTTCCTAATAAAATATTGCCGTAATTTTCTACCGCTCCTTTATCTCCAATTAATGGCATTCCCCATCTATTTATATATTCCAGATACAAGCTATACACTTTCTGTCTATTTTTTTCTGTCTCAAAAGAAAGTGTTTTTTGATAAATTGGATTGTCACTATCTTTTCTTTCAAACTCCCCTTGTTCATACTGTCTAATCTTATTAAAACCTTCTTGGTCAATACCACTTTCCTTCTCTGAAACCTGAAATAAAAATGACTCTTTTTCTAAGTCAGAATGAAACGTATTTTCCTCCACACCTATGGTAAATGTCCTGTTATCCTTACTAAAAAGATATTGTGCAAATTCTCCCGTTCCCCCAATCCATCCTTTTGACTCTAAATATAGTTTTGGACTTTTTTCCCCTATGTCACCAGCAGTATTATCCATAACTTCTGTATCTTCATCAATTGCCAATTGTGTGATTACAGCTGCTTCTACGTAGTATGTTCTATATGTATAGATGCTTCCAACTCCCACAAAAGCTAATACAATTAATTTAAAATAAGCTTTATTCGTTATCTCATTTTTCCCCTTGCCTCCTATTCGTCTCACTCTTTTTCTCTTTATTTTATTTCTCACATGAGCTACTTTCTTTTTCAAACCACTTATTAATATTACATATACATTCGCTTTTACAAAATACAATATTGCCGCCAGAAAAAAGCAACTGCATACTATCATCCCTAACACCGCACCTTTTTCCAGATAGCTTATCTTTTGTAATAGTCGTGTATTAAGTTCCTCCTGCATCCCTCACATCCTCCTTGTCTTTAAAACTATCTGCTATCTCTATCTTCTGCTTTGCCTCATTCATAAATTGATATAGTTCTTCCATTTGTTTTTTCTCCTTTATAAAATACTTTGTTCTCTCTTCTATTTTTTCTAATTCTTTATTTAACATTTTTTTATTTATTGAACTATCCTTTAAGAACTGCTCTGCATAATTCATAATTTCTATGGTAATCTCCCGTGAAATTAAATATGCTGCTGCAAGGTCTGATTTTGTACTTTTTTGTGTCACTTCAAATTGATTTAGAGAATGGAGCGTTTTATAAAAGTCCATAAAATCTCCTGTTCCTCTTTCTCCACTTTGATCTGTTCCATTAAGCAAAAATGTATTATAATAATTAGCTATCTTTGCATATAAACCTGCTCTTTTTCTCTTTTGCTTGCCAAACGCTTCATTCTCATCTTGCGAATTCATCGTATCAATAGCCTCACAAAACCATTTTTCTGATGCTCCTTTTCCCGTTATATTTCCCATATCATAGAAATATCCCAAGCCTAAAGCATAACTAAATTCTGCATATCCTAACGCATTGTGTTTTTGAAAGATCTCTATTACCGTCCCTTCTTCACAGACAGAATTTATAAGATCAAGTAATATTACTGCATCCTCTATCTGAAAATGATTTAGACGAATAAAATACTTTATCATGCTCTGATAAATCAGTTTTTCCTCTGGTATAAGTTCTAATGCCAGCTTATAATATTGACTGGCTTCCTTTTTATCTTCACTTTTTTCTGCTATGTTTATATATCTTACAACTGCTTCTTCCTTATAACAAAATGATACCTTTTTACACCCTATACAAAACATCAAAGATAACTGTCCTACCATCATAAAAATCAAAAACTTTATTATTTTCCTTCTCTCGTTCTCCTTTTCTTTCTGCTTTTTATAATCTATTTGCGATAAAGCGTAGGCAAGTTCTCTGCAATTCTGATACCGTTTTTCAGGCTCTGATTGTATACATTTTAAAAGAAGGCTTTTCATTTCTAAAGATATATGTTCTCCCCAATATTTCTCCGGATATATCTTATAGGGCGGCTTTTCCGGGTTATATCCCGTTAATAAGCTATAAAGCGTGACTCCCAGGCAATAAATATCCGTCCTCGCATCTGTCTGCCCCATACCTCCATATTGTTCTGGTGCTGCATAGCCTTTCGTTCCAAGATACATTGCATCACAAGCCGTATTCTTATAACAATATTCTCGGGCCGTCCCAAAATCTATAAGAACTAATCTTCCCGTTTTTTTTAATATAATATTCTCTGGTTTTAAATCTCGATAAATAATTGATGGCTTTTTCGAATGAAGATAAGAAAGAACTTCACATAACTGTTTGCCCCATATTAAAATCTCTTTTTCTTCAATCCGCCCTCTTTCATTTAAAATCTCTTTTAATGTTTTTCCCTCAATAAACTCCATTACCATCCAAATAGCATCTTTTTTCTCTATAATGTCAACAATCTTTGGAAGTCCTGGATGATCCAATCTTTTTAAAATATCCGCCTCTACTATTAGCTTCCTGCTTATCATTTCGTAATTCTCGCAATATTCCATACTTATTTCTTTAACCGCCCATTTTTGCTTTAGTCTTTCGTGTACTGCCAAATATACTGTACTCATTCCCCCTTGTCCGATTATCGATAGAATTCTATACTTTCCATCTAGCACAAAACCTGCCTTTAACATCTCCCCATCACATCCGTCAAAAAAGTATTAATCTATTTCCATTCTCTACTCCGCTTTCCTCTAATTTAAAATCAAGAGGTAATATTCGTTTGTTTTCTATACATGCCAGATAGAGTTCCAGATCTATCTGTTTCTCACAAATAATGCTTTCCTTATCCCGTATTACATCATATATTTCTTTTATGATATCTCTTATCAATGCCGTTTCTTCACATTTAAACTCATACCACTTTCCTACACCTGCAACAAAAACATCAACATATACCATCGGCAACTCCCCTATTCAGTACTTCTTTTATCTTTTCCCGGCGTTCATAATCATTATGTACATTCAAGGCCAATGCTGTTTGAAATTCTAAAATTCTCTCTCCATAATAAGCAATGCCACGTCCCGGAATCTCCGCCTTAGGAAATACAGAAATTTGTATTACATCAAAAACTTCTGTATAGGCATACTTATCCTTCATATATAAACAGATTTTTGTTTTAAAAAGCTCTGCTATTCTCATAGAAATATACATTCCAGAAAATGATTCTATCGAAATCATTACTTTTATTCCTAACTTTTCCCCCTCTCGTAATATCAAATACAGACTATCATCATATCTCTGATATGTTTCCTCACAGAATTCAACAAACCCGTCCACTATAATTAAAATCAGCGGAAACTCTTCTTTCTCATTTTCTATTTGATTTAGTGAAACGTTATCTTCTTTTCCAACATCTCTTTTATCTTCATTGCTCTTATTTTTATATTGCTTAAAATTACCTCCTGAAAATTTCTTTTTTCTTTTTTTCATTTCTTTTTTTATATTTTCAAATAATTCTTCTACTTTATCCTCTTCTTCCTCTTTTATAACCTGTTTTACCTGGGGCATTAAATCATATATGTCCATACCACTTCCATTGAAATCCAACAGATATAAACATACTTCTTCTGCTGTACTCTCTTTTAATAATGAAAATAGAAATGTTTGAAAAAAGGTACTTTTACCAGAAGCACTTCTGCCACAGATAGCTATGTGTCCGCTTTCCATAAGATTTAAGGAAAATATAGACTGTTCCTGATTTTCGGGATCATCAAAAATACCGACACATACTTCCAAGTTCTTATTCATGTCAACTCTTTGCCTTTTCTCTTTTAACTTTTTATTCATTTCTTTGTGAATCTCATCTAAATATATATACTTCGACAATGGTTCCAGCCATAATTTTCTTCCCTCTTGATATTCCTTTTCTTTTGCAAAACGTATAATATACTGTTTGATTGCCTGCAATTGTGTTATCTTTTTCTCTCTGTTCTTCTCAGCATTCTTTCTTCTTTTATATATGGTTCCATCTGTTTGAACCAGACATGCTGCCACTTCCGTATCCTCTTGCTGAAATAAAGCCCCGCTCCAGCCTGCTTGGAACAACTCATATACTTCATTATTCCCTACCTGCAAGTATCCTCTTCCTGTTTGTGTAATCTGGCAGGCATCCATGTTATGAAGCATATCCATGCTATCTTCCCTTTCCTGCACTTTAAGACAAATTCGGAATCTTGAATTACTCCATATCTTATCGTCAACAACACCTCCTGGTTTTTGAGTTGCCAGCAGCAAATGAACACCTAAGCTCCTCCCTACTTGAGCAACACTAATTAATTCCTGCATAAATTCCGGCTCCGCCTTTTTTAATTCGGCAAACTCATCAATAATAATCAGTAAATGAGGAATTGGTTCGTTTACACTTCCCGAATTAAACAACCTTGTATAATCATTAATGTTATTTACCTTACATTCTTTAAATATTCTTTGCCTTCGTTTATTTTCACTTTTTATTGATACCATTGCTCTATATGCCTGCCCATCTGATAAATTCGATATTTTTCCTGAAATATGTGGTAATTCAGAAAATAGCGCTGACATCCCCTCTCCTTTATAATCAATTAACAAAAAGCACACCGCTTCCGGACTAAAATTCACTGCCATGGATAAAATAAATGTCTGAAGTACTTCACTTTTCCCTGAACCTGTCGTTCCAGCCAATAAACCATGCGGTCCATGATATCGCTCATGTATATCTAAATAAAAAGGTTCATCTCCCGCTTTTTTACCTATTAAAACCTTTGCACTTTCAAAAATTCTATTCTTTTCCCATCGCTGTTTTATATGTAATTCTTCTATCGTGTGCACATCATACATTCCTAAAAAATCAACAACTTCTGGTATACCAGCCTTTTCTTCAATTTCCATCACTTTTATTCCTGAAATACTCCTTATTAATTTCTCCGCAATATTTTTTTCCGTATAATCAAAATTTATTTTCTCTTTCTTCTGACTGTGCCTTTCTATCTCATACCGCCCAGTAAATCCCCCATTTATTTCCAATACCATTTTACATGTATTCGGCAATTTTTTTCTCATCGAGTCCAGCCATACAACTGTCAATCCATATTCTTTTCCTCTATCTAAAATATATTTAGAAAACATTTCTCCTTCCAAAAATTGTTCTTCTGCAACAAATAAAATATAATGTGGCAAAATTTTTTCTGACTTATCGGATATGGATACCTCTTCTCTTTCTTTAAAAATCTGCAACAAATCATAGAATAACCGCCTCGCTTCTACCTCATTCCCTGCAATAAATCGCTTTTGTCTATTGGCATCCCATATATGCGGAAGCCACCTGCAAAAATCCCATTGCTGCGATTGAATAACCTTATTTTTGTTATAAATACATCCTATCTTTACTTCCGTATAACAATTACACAACGCAATCTGTAAAATAATACTTCTTACAAGTTCCATTCCTGCTATCGTATCTTTTGTTATGATTCCAATCTGACTATACCTTCCCATGTCGAGTAACACAGGAATCTGATGTAGAATCTCATAATGTTCCTTTATCTTTTTTGCTTCCCGCCATAGAATATTTTCCTCATCGCCAAACACTTCCTCAGGAAATTCTATTTTCATAGGAAACTCAACGTCACCTATACCAATTCTGTACATTAAAAAATCTTTATGATATAGATTTCGATTCCATAAATACATATCTAATAATGGGCTATCTAAATAAGTATCTGCCCGTAAATATCTACTTTGTAAAACCTTATATACCCGTTCATACTGCACTTTGATATATTCACTTTTTTTATTCAAATATCTCCTATAAGCCAGTCGCTCTTTATTAACTTTCTTCTGCTGTTCTCTTTTTTCATACTTTCTCGAAATCATAAGCCATAAAATAGAACATACCGCTGACATCACTGCCATAAACAGTCCAGAATATACATATATTCCTGCCTGATTCTGCTCTGATTTCATTCCATAAATTAAAAATAAGTTCATTCCTAACATTGGAAACATCAGATTCATGATAGTACCTATATCCATAAATATAGATTTTTTCTCCTGTACATCCACTTGGGGCGGTGCATCAACTTTTAATGATACTTTTTTTAATTCTTCCATTACTCTCGGTGCCCTGTGAAAAGTTATCTCTCTTTTTTCCTTCTTCCTAACATCCTCTTGTCCCTTTATCTCATTTTCTAATATTACTTCTTCCAAATAATCTGATACTATATTTCTCTCACCAGCTTCTACTGCTATATAGTTCTCAAAAAATAACAAATATATAGTTCCAATACATATAACATCACCAAACTCTAATTGCTGCTTTTTCTCTAACAAAATTTCATTAATATATATTTCTATATTCCCACATTTCTCTATGAACCATTTGCCATACTCATATGAAATACCCATACTATTTTTTCTATTAATGGCTTTCTCCATCATTATGAATATATTTTTCTCTTTTATTATCCGACAATCTCTAAGTTTATATTTCTTATATATGCTCCAGTCATTCCTATATCGTATAAGCTGTATATAAAGATCCTTCCCACCTACCGATAGTTCATTCTTTCTCCCTATTGACAACTTGTAAAATATTCCTTCATCACTTTTCCGTTTTCCCATCTGAAAAAATTCTTCTGTTTTCAAATGACAACAGTCTGTTTCCTTGATAAACCATTCTCCAGATATATTTTTAAACTGTAAAAATACTGTCCTTTCCAAAGAGAAATCATCTTTAGGTAATAATATATGACACTCTGCTCTCTTACCGCTGACAAGCTGTGTGCGTTTCATCCTGCTTTTTCCGTATATAAAAATTAAAAATCTCATAGCTTCTTTACTCCTAAAGTGGTATACTATTTAATCAAATAAAAAATAAAGGAGCTGCCTCATGATAGCAAAAGATGATATTGTTATAAGAAAAGCTATTTTGCATATTTTAGACACCAATCGCGGAGAATGTATTCTTTCTAATACTCTCTTAGATCCAGGGCCAGATTTACATGATTTTATTCGAAACCATATTTATAAAATTGTTTCCAGCGATGATACCAAAAACTGTGAATTTGACCCAGAATATTCTCCAATCTATTCCATCTTAGAAACATGGGATGAATCAGATGAAACTTCTTTCATTGAAACCAGTCAGGCCATTGCAAATAAACTCTATGTTGCCATGGGAGAAGGATTAGATATACCCGCTGCCGATTTATTATTCGTGACCTTTCAGGCAGAAGGAATTATCTATCTTGCCCTTTTAAAAATGAATTACAAGGAAAGCTATACGCATGAAATCACCGAGATTCCTGATAATCCTGTTATTAATACAGACATCATCAAAACACATTCTCTGCTTCCTTCTGCAACTTCAAGAATACCTGAGGCCGTAGTTATTAATTTATCCGATTATCACATAAAGCTTTTGGAGAAAAAGTATGAGATAAATGGTGAGAAAGCTTATTATTTATCGGAAAACTTTCTTGTCTGCCGTACCAGTATTCCTCCAAAAAAGAAGTTAAATATTCTTACTCGTGTTATTAATAATATTTCTAATAAATACGATGGTGCCGATTTAAAAACAAAGATGGATACAAAAAGTGCTCTTCAAAAAGAATACGTTGATAACAAATCTTTCGATATAGAAGAAATAGGTAATAAACTTTTCGGAAAAAGTCCAGAAAAAAAATCAGAATTTGATGAAAAAATGGAACAGTACGACTTACAATATGATAACTTTACTGTCACCAATGAAAGTACTGTAAAGAAATTAGAAAAGCAGGTCATGGTAACTGATAGCGGAATTGAAATATCTATTCCAATGGAAACTTATAACAAACTGGCTAACTTTGAAGTTCAAACAGATGTAACTGGTAAATCAACGATTATCATAAGAAATATTGATAATCTTGTTTTAAAGTAATATTACATTCAGAATAAACTTTATAAACATATTAGATTCTAAATAAATATTACATTGATACTTCCACAATTATTACACTACTGTTTTTAATATTATTTACTTGTGAATATTCTAGAACGTGTTTGAAAAACATTCTAGCTGTAAATATTTATTAAATTAAAAAACCTCCCACACAAAATCATCTCAAACTTGCAGTTTGTTTATCTTTTGTGTGAGAGGTTTCTTGATATCTTGCCTTAAATTTTTACTTTTTAGCTAATTTCCCGACATATGATATCTTATTCAAAGCTGTGATTATTATTTGTTACTTCTTCTCCAAATATGCATCTTTTCTGCTTCTTTAATTAATTCATCTCTGAAATCTGGATGAGCAATATTAATTAATGCTTCTGCTCTTTCCCATGTAGACATACCTTTAAGGCATACCTTACCAAATTCTGTTACCACATAATGTGTATTAGGACGAGTATCTGTTACTGTAGATCCTTCTGCTAAAGTAGGTCTGATTCTTGTATGCTTTACACCATCTTTGGATGTAAATGTAGAAGAACAACAGATAAAACTCTTACCACCCTTAGATAAGTATGCACCCTGAACGAAATCAAGCTGTCCACCTGCACCACTAATCTGTTTTATACCTGCACTCTCTGCATTAACCTGACCATATAAGTCAATATCAACTGCATTATTGATAGAAATAAAGTTATCAATCTGTGCTATTGTCTTAGCGCTATTCGTATAATCAACTGGTGCACTCATACATTCTGGGTTATCATCCAGATAATCATACATCTTCTTAGTACCTGCACCGAATGCATATACCTGACGTCCTCTGTCGATATTCTTCTTTAAGCCTGTAATCTTTCCTGCCTTTGCAATGTCAACAAACGCATCAACGTACATCTCTGTATGTACACCTAAGTCCTTTAAATCAGATTCAGCAATCATGGAACCTACTGTATTAGGCATTCCACCGATACCAAGCTGTAAACATGCTCCATCTGGAATCTCTTCTACGATAAGCTGTGCTACGGCTTTGTCTACTTCTGTTGGTGGTGCGCCAGCTCCTAACTCACCAATAGCTGGATTCTCGCCTTCTACGATGTAATCTACGCGAGAAACATGAATGCCTTCTTCAAATCCACCCAGACAGCGAGGCATATTCTCATTAACCTCTACGATAATTACATCTGCAGCTTCACAAACTGCCATCATATGGGATGCATTTGGTCCAAAGTTAAAGAATCCATGTTTATCCATTGGAGCAACCTGGAACATCGCAACATTCAAATGCTTGATATTCTCTCTGTAATAACGTGGAAGTTCTGAATATTTTAATGGAGAATAGTATGCAAATCCTTTACTGATTGCCTTTCTCTCCAAACCACCCATATGCCAGGAATTCCATGTAAAATGATCTGCTACATTATTTACCTTGAAAATCTCTGGTTCTCTTAATAAGATACCACCACGAATCTTAACATCTTCTAATTCATCTGCTCTGGCTGCTAATGCTGCATCCAATGCAACTGGAGTACCGGTTGTCCAACCATAATCTACCCAATCATGAGATTTTACTACCTTAACCGCTTCTTCTGCTGTAACAAGTTTCTGTGCATATTCTTTAATGAAACTCATGCTTCTCCTCCTAACAACTTCTGCTCTTGTTAAAAAAATATCATGAGTATATTCTACCACCGTTGTATAACTCGGTCAACCTAAATCGAACCTTGAATCCTTATATTTTTACAACATTTTTGCTAATTTGGCCTTATATTTCTGAGAAATTGGAATAACTGTCTTTTTATTCAAATAAAATTCACCATTTATCAAATCTGCTTTTTGAATAAACATAAAATTCACAATATAACTACGATGGCAACGAATAAAATAATCTGGCAGGCTCTTCTCCAACTTTTGCAAGGAACTATAAAAAGAAATCTCATACTGATTTACATGCAAGATAATCTTCTTATCTCTTGCTTCTAAATACTGAATCTCTTCATAATGAAAATAATAAATCTCTCCTCCTGTCCGAATCTTTAATATATCTTCTTGCTTTTTCTTTCTACACTTATCCTTACAACACCATGTAAGACTTCGGTGTATAATCTTACAAGCTTTCGCATATACATATGGTTTCAGTAAAAGCATATCCGGTGAAACTTCCGGAATTAAATAGTACTCTGCTGAAATCTGATTAGTACTTACAACTAGCAATCGTCCTCTTGGGAAAATCCCCCTTATTCGTTTCGCTCTGCATAAATCCTCTATACCTGTGATTTCTACTACAAGTAAATCTGGCGGCTGTATTCCCTCTATATTCACCTGATGATACTCTTCATCGCTTATGATAAAATTACGTAAAAACTCTTTATCTATAAGCGCCACACACTGATTACATATCTTTCCAATTAAATCTCCTTCTCTTTTGTCATGACAAAAAATCATAACTGACAGCATAATCTATTCATCTGTCTATACAATCTAAGCAATTACATTATTCTTTAATGTTGCCGCAACCTGTTTATTCTGTTCTTCTGCTAACTGGTATTCCTGTGCAATTGTTGTCAAATGCTGTGATTCTTCTTCTATCATCTTGCACATCTTGGCGATATCGGCATCCAATCCATTAAACTTACCAAGATATATACTACTCGCCTCTCCACTCCAGATGGAACTACTAATTCCCCTCACTAACTGAAGCATATCAGAAGTAGTTTTCTTAACGTCCTTTCCTGCCTGTTGGAAAGAACTTGCTGTCGCCTTTAACTTCTCTGGAGTTACATTAATTAAATCTGCCATAAATCCCCCTCCTAGCTTACCGCTGTCGCCTCATTCTTCTTCTCTGCTTTATTATAGATTGCAATAATCTTCTCTAGTATCAATATAAATTCCAAAATTGTCTTAAGTAAGTTCCGCATCTTTGAAATGTCTGTCTTAAGTTGCTTTACATACTTCTCTTTTGCAGCGCCTTCCCACATAGAATTAAGACTGTTCCCCAAAGTTTCTAAAAGCGAAATCTTATTCTTTAAGGAATTACTCAATACTATCAGTGACTCTCTCTTATTAGATATTTCTTTTGTTGAAGCAATAATTTGTGCCATAAATGCCTCCTCTCATATCTCGGTTAACTGCTGCAAGAGTATTATAACATATTTGGAATTAATTTCCACTATTTTTGACAAATTATGTTTATTTTGTGATAAGTACTTCTTTATTATGTTTACTTTTTATTATATATAAAATAAAAATGACGTATTTTACTAGAGCGTGTTTGAAAAATGCTTTCTGCAAGATGTGCGTTACAATTTGTGGAAGATTTTACCTGAATGAGGGCGGCGTAGCGGGCTACGTCA
>ERZ834859.2906-NODE-2906-length-13557-cov-2.724263_pt1 | contig 13557 bp, 9 predicted proteins | sample MGYA00519947_ERZ834859 | MGnify/ENA primary metagenome ERZ834859 (study PRJEB31850, sample SAMEA3708763) | human gut metagenome | biome: human gut; feature: human-associated habitat; material: faeces | place: China | collected 2014 ...
GGCGACTTTTTTCCATCAACTCCGAGCTACGGGTGAGGGCATCATATTTAATGTCAATCAGTTCTTTTTTCAATTTATCAATCTCTATCATTTGCTGCTGGCAAGCATAACGATTGTGTATATAGAATATAATCAGCAGCATTATCATTACGAGCAACTTCGTCTGACGGCGAAAAAAATCCGTAGCCAGAATGTCACCACCGATAATGTTTTTCAGAGATGTGCGATTTTTGGCTTTCTTCGCTTTCTCTGTTTTTTCGTTTACCTGTTTTTCTTCCATATCCTTCATTATCTTACCATCACTTTTTCTCTGCTATTCTCAGTTTTGCACTTCTCGATCTCGGATTCCGTTCTATTTCCGCATCGTCCGGTACAATTACTTTATTGTTAACCAACCGGAATGGAGTCTGTACATTTCCGAAGAAATCCTTTTCCATTTTACCTTCCACATTTCCGGTTTTCATGATATTCTTTACCATCCGGTCTTCCAGTGAATGATAAGTGATTACTACCAATCGTCCGCCCGGTTTCAAAGCCTCGGTTGCTGCATATAGCATCTCTTTCAGAGCTTCCATTTCCTGGTTAACTTCGATGCGTAATGCCTGGAATACTTTGGCTAACTCTTTCTTTTCCCGTTCGCGGCCAAAAAGCGGTTTGATGACTTCCAGAAATTCACCGATGGTTGTAATCTTCTGTCCGGCACGTGCTTTCACAATTACAGATGCCAGTTTGCGACTGTTCTTTAATTCACCGTATAAGTAAAAGATGTCAGCCAGCCGTTCCTCAGCATATGTATTGATGATATCGGCCGCTGTATCTCCTGCACGCTTGTTCATGCGCATGTCCAATGCACCGTCAAAGCGGAACGAAAATCCCCTTTCACTATCATCGAAGTGATGGGAGGATACACCCAAATCGGCCAGGATCGCGTCTACCTGTTCGATGTTGTGATAACGCAGGAAGTTGTGCAGATATCGGAAGTTGCTGCGTACAAAAATGAAGTGGGGATTGTCCACAATGTTTTGTTCGGCATCTTCATCCTGGTCGAATCCAAGCAACTGCCCGCCATCTCCCAGGCGTGACAGAATTTCCCGTGAATGCCCTCCGCCACCGAAAGTAACGTCTACATACGTTCCATCCGGTTGGATATTCATACCGTCAACGCTTTCTTTCAGCAATACAGGTACGTGATATGTCAATTCATCTTTCTCCATCTTGTCTATTATCATCGTTCATAATTTCTTCTAATGCTGCACCGAACTCTTCGGGTGACATGAAAGGCTGTTCTGCCCGTTCTTTCGCCCAGATCTCTATCTTGTTATCGATGCCGATAAAGCGAATATCCCCATGGATACTGCAAATCTGTAAATACCGTTTCGGAATTAATATGCGCCCGTTGCTATCAGGTGTCACTATTTCAACGTCGCTCACGAATTGCCTGAAAATAAGTTGGTGTTTGCTATTCCATTTGTTAAGTCTACTACGTAGCTCGTTCAACTCCTCGTTCCACACGCTCTCGGGGTATAGGGTTAAACAGTCTTGAAATACGTCTTTACGCATGATAAGCCTCTCTTCGGAAGCGGCTTGTAATTGCTTCCTGAAGGTGGCGGGTATGAACACCCTTCCTTTGGCGTCCGCCCTGGCTTCAATATTTCCTAAAAAACGTATCATTACCTTATTATAATAAGCGACCGTAAAAGTATGAAATTCCCCACAATTCCCCACAACTTTCCATAAAAAACTTTCAGAGAAGTTTTCAACAGAATGTTAAATGTCTATTTGCTTGAAAATGATGTGCCTTCGAGAATGCTTTACTGGTGGGGAGCCCGTGGGCGTAGAACGGAAAAAATGTCTGTATAGGTAAAATTTAAATAATGTGGTGGGGGAGATTCTTTTTCATGCAATAGAGGTTTATCTGACACCCGGGTGTCGGACAACTAATCTTCGCAATAAAAGAAAAGGCAGAATATACCGGAGTATTTCTGCCTTTTAATCATTATCAAAACTAAAAATCTGCATTAAAGAAATATGTGATTCAAAATCACTAAGTTTTATATAGTTAAGGTTTAGCGGAAGTCTTTCAACTCTTCCTGTAATTTCTGGCGCGTGAAGAAAATACGGCTTTTCACTGTACCCAACGGGAGGTTCAGTTTTTCCGCAATTTCACGGTATTTGAATCCTGAAACGTGCATGGCGAACGGAACTCTGTATTCTTTCGGCAGAGCATTGACTACACGGTGCATTTCTTTTAAATCGTAAGCTCTTTCCGTACTTTCAAAACCTGAATCTTGTGGCAGGTTAAGGTGATAGAGGTTTTCAGTCTGATCGACAAATGTCTGATCGCGCACTATTTTGCGGTAATTATTAATAAAGATGTTCCGCATTATAGTATACATCCATCCTTTGAAATTTGTGTCGGGGGTATATTTGTCTTCGTTATCCAATGCTTTTAATGAGGTTTCCTGTAACAAATCGTTTGCTTCTTCACGATCGGTTGTCAGTTTATATGCAAAACGGAGTAATTCATCCTGTACTCCTATCAGATCTTTCCTGAAGCTTAAACTTTTCATATACGTTATTTTTAAATTGTGAGTATTCGTTATCATCATTTTGATGTTGCAAGTTTACGGGTTTTCAACAAATGTGGCAGGTGAAGAACAGACATTGTTTAGGGGAAAATCTATCCACTGATAGAATTTAGGTCATTTTTGATAGTATTCAGGTGGTTTTGAGACTGTCTTTATAGCGAAAATCCCATTTTGAAGTCACACCTGACTCAAAATGGGATAACACAAACAAAACAAACAATATTAGCGATTTTCACAAACAGCTGTCTTTTTCATCTTTAAAAATTCATAAGACTTAATTTAGAATCTGTTACTAAAACATTCTAATTATGGGAACAAAAGTATTATTTTCCGGCAAAAAGGAACGTAGAAATTAAGAATAGTTATAAATAATAGTTGTTTTATGTATAAAAAATTGTGCCTGACTATAAAGAATTGTATTTAATATTTGCTGCCAAAAGAGGCATAAATGCTTCATTTGACGATATTTTATAATATCAGTATTCCAAAGCGATGTAAATTCTCCTACTTCTTTTTTTCACTAAGAATTAATTTCTATATTTGGAGAATATACAACCAAATTCAGATTTACTATCTATGACTGATACCATCTCTTACCAATATGCAGCTCCTTCCGCACTGCAACGGTCAGCCGATCAGGACGAACTGTTTCTTGCCAAATACAGCGAAATAGAAAAGAAAGAAACACCCTGTTTCTTTTGGGGAAAGTTGACACAACCCTACATGACAGCACGCTGCCTCATCGCATTATCCAATGTTGTGCAGTCCAGTTTTAATCTGACACCGTCACAGCTTTCCATGCTGAAAGATCCGATTGTAACCGCAGGAAATGACCGCCTGCGTTTTGAAGGATTCTCTAATTGTGCAGGTGTATATGCCAGAGTCGACGTGCTTCCTGACGGACACGACGGAGAATTTCTGGAAAATGGGACAACAAACGTAGATTTTAATCCCGGAATGATTTCTGCCTTAGGAGGAATAGGCAGACAGGAGAATATGGTAATGTCGGTCGGTCCCAAAGAGGTGGGACTTTATCATAAAGGTGAGAAAGTGATAGAACGAAAAGTACCTCTTCCCGTGAAATGGATAAAAGGGCTGACTACGGTACAGATTTATCAATCCGTTGCGGAACAGCTCTACTCCTTCAATCGCATACAAACCTTGCAACTCTTCCAGACTCTTCCGAAAAGTAGTGTGAAATGCGACTATTATTTAGTGATGCGCGGTCAAAAACCCGCCTTTTCACCGGTGAAAAGCATGAATGCCGTCTGCATTGGAGGACTTCATCGCTTACGTCTGCTCGAGCCCTTGCTTCCATTTGCCGATGAGCTGAAAGTCTTTGCGCATCCCACCATGCAATCTACCATTTGGCAACTTTATTTCGGTCCGGTACGCTTCAGCCTTTCTCTTTCCCGCGAATGTTGGAGAGGATTTTCCGGAGAAGGCGCCGCACTGGAATCTCTGCTCGAAGATGTCCCCGAAAGATGGATAGAAGCAATGGATAAATACAGTTATGCCAACCAACAGTTCAACCCCACTCTTTTTGCCATAGAGGAACATATTGACCTGGAGAAGGTAGATTCCCTCGCGGCACGGCTGGCAGCCATGGGGTTATTAGGATTCGATTTGGATGAAAACAGCTTCTTCTACCGTCGCCTGCCTTTCAAAACCGAACGTATTTTAAGTCTCAATCCTCGAATGATAGCTGCAGAAAAACTATTGGAAGAAGAAAAAGTAGAAATCATATCGAATGACGAGAAACGGACAGAAGCACGCGTGGCAGGAAGCGGAGGTGTCAGACATACGGTCATTCTCGACAGAGAAAGTGAGAAGGAGCGTTGCACTTGCACCTGGTTCAGCAGCAATCAGGGAGAACGGGGAGCTTGCAAACATATTCTGGCAGTAAAGAAACTAGTACAATGGAAGAACTAAAAAAAGAACTCGAGAAATTATCCAAGGCTTATGTGGATACTCCGGAGAATGAAGAGAAGATATTAATCCCTTTTATCAAGAGATTACTGGAGTTACCAATGAAAGAAAGGCGGAAGCTGCTGCCGGTTATCCGGGATTTACAATGGATAAAAAGTAAGTTTGCCGGTTTCAGTAGTGAGACAACCTGCAGTGCGGCACGGGCACATTTTCTATCTGCTGTCCAGTTTGTCTGCGCCAACAAACGGGAGATGGATATGGCATATCATGTAAAGTTTGATATGCTTTGCAAACTACTCCCACTTTACTACCCCACCTGGCTGATGGATTTTATCAATGATGACAAAACTTGGTTTAATTTCAATCTCAATTACGAACAGCTGATGCAGCTCATGGATATGGGATACCTCAAAGAAATTGCTCCAAGCCGCATTGCACATGTACTCCCCTGGATTACCCGCATCAGAAATAAGGAACCTAAAGGAAACGATACTTTCAACAGTGAGTTATTACTCAAGCGTGACATCACCCTGAAAGAACATATCTGGACGATTTTCGAATACGAATCGTCCATCGGCTATCAAGATGATTGCGCCAAAGAGGCTTATAAAAAAGGAGTTACCGCACGGGATGAAAGTATCAGTGCCGCTCTCTACCGCTTTTCGCTGGACGGCCATCTGGATAGAGAACGCCTATTAAAAGCCACACTCGCCACCTTCCACCGGAGTTTCAAAAAAGATATGGCAGGATGGTTTGCCGGATTCTTCGAAACTCTGCAACCAACTACCGGAGAACTGTTATCCTTGCAAGAAGAGATGATGCAAATATTCACCTCTTCCTATACCAAACCGGTGAACGTGATGTTGCAACAGTTGAAAAATATTGCATCCGAAGAAGGATTCCGTTATCAGGAATTCATCGAACGTGCAACCACCCTTTTCTTCTCCAGCCCCAAAAACTCGCTGCTTACCATTTACGCCCTCTTTGAAAAGATCGTCGCACAACATCCCGAGATGAAAGAGCCCTGCTGCATCACTCTCTGCCAACTCTTCTTGAAGAAAGACGAAAGCCTTCAAAAGAAAGCCGCTAATTTTATATCAAAATATGGAGACGCCTCTTCATCCAATCTCCAGGAAACACTGCAATCTTATCAACCGGAGATGTTTCAAAGCGTGCATGCGATACTCTCATCTTTCAAACCGCAGCCTGCGGAAGATACCCTTGAACCCGATGCAAGTGTAGGAGAAACGGTACGCATCTGCAGGGAAGACAACTTTATTCCCTTCCCCGCCAACAAAGAAGATTTCCTGTTCCAGCTTAGTCGTTTGTTCGACATGGAGGAAAGTTGGGAGATAGAAACAACCATCGCCGCCATCATTGCTTTCCATCCCCAATTGGACAAAGAAGATCTCAACCGGATGGAACCTGTTTTCCAACGGGCTGCCACTATCGTTGCCAATAGCTGGGAGCCATACGAAGATCTTCTCGCTACCTTCCTACTGGAATATCAACGCTTATGGGCACAGAAAGATACCTCCAACACAGGATTTTTGAGAAATATGTTCACCCGACTGGAAGAAAGGCTGAAAGGAATAGATGAAAACAGAGGAGCTTATGACGAGCGCTCTTTCAAACGACTTGCCGACTGGAAACCCGGCTACAGCAACGCAACCTGTTTCACACCCATCAAACATTTATGGCTAAATGTGATCCGTAAAATAAAAGGAGGCAATGCCTTCCCCCTACTTTCTACTCCCACCCATACCCCGGCATACGTACAGGCTACCGAACTGGTACGCCGGCTTGCCGTATATCAGAAAGCAGAAACGAAACCCTGTCCATGGGATTTCCAGCTAGCTATTGCCCGATGTGCCATGGAAGACAAAGAAGAAGCCATCGCCACCGCCCGGCAACTGTTGCAAGATGAATACCTGCATCTCTCTCTGTTCCTGTTGGATGAAAACACGCTACCCGAACCGCCCTACAATCATCCGACTGCCTGGGTGGCCGCCGGACTGGTAAAAGCACCGGAGACGGAATTCGAAGCATTCAAATCTTTCGCCTGTAACACATTACCACACAACTATCTGACAGGAGACTACGAGTGGAAAGAGGTAAAACCCAAAGAGAAATCATACGAAACAGACAGGCGTCTGCTCCAACTCGAGTTCTACAAATGGCATACATATGCCGAATGCAACAGCCACCAGTTATGGCAGGAACATCTGATTATCAACAGTAAATATAACATGGATGATTCCCGTTACATGGAACCTCTGCTATGCTGTTTCCCCAACCGCCCGGAACCATTGATAGCCCAAATTATCACTTGCTACATGACTTTCGGCACTCCGCAGGAAGACAGCAAACGCACCCTCGCCTGTGCCTTGCGCATGTTGTTGTCTTTCCACTGCCCGCTCAAAGAGATGAGTTTGCTCCTACTAAGTGGTTCGCTGCTTTTTGTAGACAAAACAGTCCGTTCCTATGCAGCCGAATTATGGGTAGAAGGAATATCCACAGGAAGAATAAACAATCACTGGGTAGGAGAAATCCTGGCCCGCCTCATCCAGATGGAACTTGCTCCGCTAAAACGCTTCACCACACAAGTGTACGAAAGCATGTACAAACGAAGTACTTTCCACAACCAGCAACTGGAAGCACTGCTCACAGAATTTATAGGCGGATTGCCAGACAAACCCGTTACCGGACTCAAACAACTGCTCGAACTTTATCTGGAGCTATTGACCATCAACCACAGCAAGGTTACAGACGAACAAATCCTGCAACGCCTACAAGAATGGGGCACAAACAGCAACCTGAAAAAAGTGACGACTTCACTCAACAACCTATAACAAATTCATGATTATGACCATAGAAGAACGCCTCAACGAGATAGTAGAAAAAGGACAAGGCGATGCCATCATCCCTTTTCTGCAAGGATTAACGCAGGAAGAACGAAAAACGCTTGTTCCCTGCCTTAACAAATTGGAAGAACACTACAATAAATTCGTGCAACTTAACGAGAACACATACGGTACACGCGGAACTCCCGAACAGCATCGTATCATCAATCTTACCGCTCTCGTCATCTATTCGCTAAAAGAATTCCGCAAACACGAATGGGGAATCTATACGGAACAACTGAATGAATTGATCCCATGGTACATTCCTTCCTGGATCGACAGTTTCTTCAAAGAGGGTGAAAGCAGGGAATTCGGCGGTTTCTATGGAATGAATTACGAAACTCTGATGGATTGGATAGAACAGGGAGTACTCACCCTAACACCCTCTCCACAAACCATCGCCGGTTATCTGGTGAACTACATGAACAATACCGATTTCCTGCAAAAGCGGGCAATCACACTCAAAGAACATATCTGGTATCTGTTCCAATACGATTGCGGACAAAACTGGACGGATAATCGTACAAGCGGACAGCCTTATTTCTCTTTCAGATACTTCGTAGAACACGGTCAACTAGATCGTATGCGTGTATTAAAAGAATCTCTGCTTGCCGTCAACCGGAATCTGAACAAAAACCTAAGTAGTTGGTTTGCAGGCATGTTTACCGCACTTAACCCCAGCACAGAAGAACAACTGACACTACAACCGGAAATATTTGCCGTTCTGTCCGCCCCTCACAGCCGTCCGGTAAATATCATACTCGGACTGCTGAAGAACTTATGCACTCACCCACAATTCCAGGTTGAAGAGTTTCTAAGTCAGACTTCCGTGCTTTTTGCTTCGGACGTGAAAGCGATTCACCAAAACACACTGGCAATACTCCATAAGCTGGCAAAAGAAAGAAAAGAACATCGCGACACTATCTGTTGTGCAGCCGCACAAGGACTGACGAGCCAGGAAGAATCCACCCAAAGTAAGATAGTCAAACTTATTCAGACGTATGGAGAGACGGCATCTACTACATTAAAAGAGATACTTTCCATATATACGGAAACCATGTTGGCTAATACTAAAAAGGAGCTGAAAGCGTATTTGGAGAATAACGAGCCGGAAGATTCCGCCTCTTTCACGTATGAGCCAATACTCCCTATCATCCGTGAAGACAACCGGATACAGGAAATCACTGAAGACCTGATATTTCTAGCCAGCCAAGTGCTCGACGTGAACGAGATCTATCACTTCGACCTGTTACTCGGAGCCTTAGTGAAATGGGACCGGCAACAGGAAGCAAAACAAATCTCTCAATGGACCCCTATTCTCCAACGTGCCTACAAATTGCTGATGAGCGGAGGAAGTTCCCGAAATGGTATATTAGACCAGTTAATGGCCACCTTCCTCCTTGACTATGCCAAACTGCTGATTAAACGTTTCCCGGAAGAAGCCCAAGAGCTAAGCGACTTACATCAGAAAATGGTACAAAAAGACGAACTTCAAAAAGGCAAATGGGGGTATCGTAATCTGCAAAAACTCACCATTCGTGAAAAGACGAACAAAAAAATAAAGTTCCCCGTTCATAAGCAACTGTTATGCCGGACATTAGACCTTCTGGAAAGCAAGGAGAAACCTTTGCCCCTATTGTCCACTCCCACTCATACACCGATGTTTATCGCTCCGGAAACCCTGATAGAAAGGTTAAAACAATATCAGCAGACAAATGCCGAACCGGACGATATGGATATGCAAACAGCACTTTCACGAGTGGCACTGGAAAGTTCGTCGCAAGAGCTTCCTCTGCTCCTCCGAAGTTTGAAAGGAGAATACCGGCACCTGCTCACTTTTTTGCTGGGAGAAAAAGACGTACTCCCCCAAGCACCTTTCAATCATCCTTCCTGGTGGATGATGGCAGGATTAATGAAATCACCGGAAACAATCTATTCTGAATTTAAAGACTTCTCTTACAATAAAAGTCCACGTGAATTTCTGACTGGAAACTTTAAATGGAGAACCTATCAGTATACTGACTCGTACACGGATTATAACAAGAAAACGGTAGAATGGATTTGTTCAACTCTTACTTTCGATATTCCGGAAAGCGAGAACTCTCATGTCATCAATAAAGACAAATATAATGAAAGAGTCAGTTACTATTCATACGATCCGCATCCGTTACTGGTTGAAATGTACCCACAGATAGAACGTTTTGACGACATACAGAACGACTTACCACGTTTGGCATGGTTAACTCCCAATATACCGGAGCCACTATTGGTATGGTGCATCCGCAGTGCCATATACGCCCCGACGTTAAATGAGGTAAGGGAAGCAGGTATCACCCAAGCTGCTATTGAAGCGCTTCATCAGTTAAGGCATACATGGCACGAAGTGTCTTACCTGCTGGAAGCCACTTGCATGCTGGTAGCCGATAAAACTTCCCGTTCCTATGCAGCCGAAATCTGGATAGAGCGTGTAGGTCAAGGCTCCATAGACAGTGGACGCATAGGCAGTATCTTAGGTTCGCATCAACATACCGGCTGGGGACCGCTGAAAAGACTCACTGACCTGATACAGCAACAAATGATAAACGTCAGTCCGCTGCATAACCGGGAATTAGAGAAACTAATCGTGGCAATGTTGACCGGACTTCCAGAAAAGCCTGTCAAAGACTTAAAGAAATTACTAGAAATATATGCAGAGCTGTTATCCATCAACCACAGCAAAGCCGAAGACGAACACGTTTTGCACCTGCTTGACGCATGGAAAGGAGTGGCCAATCTGAAGAAAGCAGTAGCTAATATCCAACGGTAAGAGAGGTAGCTTATTGGAGCTAAAGCCAAAAAGAAGTATCTTTGGCACACTAAATACAAAAGGTTGAATGATTATTCTAAAATATAGTTTAGCTATTTTCTGTTTACTGCTGACAGGATGCTCCTTCTTTTCCAGCCATAAGGAAAAGGAGAGCACTCCCCTCATGGAATACGAACAAACGACGGAGGATATACAACCACGCGAAGAATGTTCCACCGTTTCACCACCGGAGCGAAGCGAAATGGCTCTCTACATGGACTCATTAGGACTCGTCAATATAGCTGACCTGGATAGCAGTCTCGTTGTAAAACTGATGTATACACAGGCTGATAATTTCACAGGCGAAGTGCTTTACGACAACTTAACGGAAGCCTACCTGCATCCGGATGCGGCATACGCTCTGATAGAAGCACAAAAAGCCTTAAAGAAACTACACCCGTCTTATAGTCTTATCATTTACGATGCGGCACGTCCCATGTCGGTACAGAAAAAGATGTGGAACGTAGTGGAAGGAACGTCCAAATATAAATATGTCTCCAACCCCAACCGTGGAGGCGGGTTACACAACTACGGACTGGCAGTAGACATCAGCATCCAAGACTCTCTGGGACAGCCCCTACCGATGGGAACCAAAGTAGACCACTTAAGCATGGAAGCACACATCACAGACGAGATCGGATTGGTACATAATGGAAAAATGAGTGAAACAGAGCGTCAGAACCGATTACTGCTACGAAAAGTGATGAAAGAAGCCGGATTCCGTGCATTACCCAGCGAATGGTGGCATTTCAATTTTTGCAGCCGGGACGTAGCCAAACAGAAGTATAAGTTAATACCATAACCGACACTCAACAACCCCATAATCAGAGCTCGACGATTCATTGTAATATCCTATAACACAATAACACCATGATGCAAATCTCTCCTGAAACCCAACTTTTTATTCGCGAACATTCATCGGACGATGTACGTGTGCTGGCTTTACAAGCTAAAAAGTACCCGGATATAGATATGCCAACTGTCATCACCCAAATTGCAGGAAGGAAGGTAGCAGCCGAAAAGATTCCCTCATGGTGGGAGATCGAAAAGATATGGTATCCGAAACATCTGTCGCTGGAACAATGCTCTTCAGAAATCACCGCCCGCTACAAAGCACGTCTTTTGCAGGGAGATTCTCTGACCGACCTCACCGGCGGATTCGGCATTGACTGTTCTTTTCTTGCCACCGGATTCAAATCCGCCACTTACGTAGAACGTCAGGAGGAACTCTGCGAAATAGCAGCACATAACTTTCCCGTACTGAATCTAAACCATATAAACATAAAAAACGAAGATGGAGTAACCTACCTGCAAGCAATGTCCCCCGTAGACTGCCTTTTCCTCGACCCCGCGCGTCGCAATGAGCACGGCGGAAAAACGGTTGCCATCTCCGACTGCGAACCAAACGTAGCCGAACTGGAAGAGCTTTTACTTCAAAAGGCCAACCGGGTAATGATAAAACTCTCCCCCATGCTCGATCTTTCATTGGCACTGAAAGAACTGAAACAGACACAGGAAGTTCACATTCTGTCCGTCAACAACGAATGCAAGGAACTACTAATTCTACTCGGACAAACATCACCGGCAGAAATCTCCATTCATTGTGTAAACCTTTTCACAAAAGGAACTCAAAAAGAACAACACTTTGTATTCACCCGCGAACAGGAACAATGCAGCGAATGCACATATACGGATTCTTTAGAAACCTATCTTTACGAACCGAATGCCTCCCTTCTGAAAGCCGGTGCTTTCCGAAGCATTGCAGCAGCCTATCCTGTCCGCAAACTGCATCCCAATAGCCATCTTTATACTTCCGATACTTTCATTGAAAACTTCCCCGGAAGAATATTCCGTATTGTCAACCAGTGCAGTTTCAATAAAAAAGAAGTAAAGGAGAATCTGGCAGACCTGAAAAAAGCAAATGTAACTGTCCGTAACTCCCCCGCCACAGTAGCCGAACTCCGCAAACGAATCCATTTGGCTGAAGGAGGAGATACCTACTTATTTGCCAGTACATTAAATAATGGGCAAAAAGTTCTGATTCGCTGTGAGAAAGTCTGAACTATTTTCTATTTTTGCAAAAAAGAAACACAATCTAAACTAATCCAGATGAATCAAACACTCATAAAAGCGATTCTCTTAGAATGAGAACCCACTATCACGGAGAAAGGGTTATTGTAAAACTCGATGGCAATGATGATACCAACCTCACACGAATAAATTTCACTACGGGATTATCCTATTATTTCTAACATTCACTCAAAAAAAGCACTATGAAGAAATACATTCCACTACTATCCGGAGGAGGACAAACTATCCGTCAATGTTTCCGTCAAACCTGACATCAACATACACTTCATCATTTTATCTCCCCAGGAAGGCAAAGAAGCAACTCTCACCGATATACGGTTCAGAGGAGAAGAACTGGAAGACGGAACAGCTTTTATAAGCCATTTCGACCCAGAATTGAATATTATCAGTGCAACCTTCGGCAACGGCAAACGTCTGACTAACGGACGTTTTGATATTCATTATACAACACAACAGCAATAATGGCGGCGACAGTAATAACTATTCAGGTTTACTTTCTTCTCCGGCTTTATTAGAAGGATTATTGCTTTTCTGGTACTCCTTGGGAGTGGTCGATTCATTTCCATCCCGAACTGCCATATAGTGCGGTGACATGATTTCAATGCCGGCCTCATTAAATTTATCCTGAATGTTCTGATGCAAATCCGAATAAATCTGTGCCATTTTATCTGCCTGTTTGATATAAGCATTAATTTGATAGACCGGATACCAGTCGCTCAAAGAAGTCTCCAATACAAACGGACGCGGATCATCCACCACTCCGGGAGTATTCAACGCAGCATCAATCAGTATCTGATTAACCTGTCGCCAGGGAATATCATAACCGATAGATACTTCCGAGTGAATAATCAGTCCATATTCACGTGCCGAAGTACTGTAGTTTACCGTATGAGACGACATGATAAATGAATTGGGAACAGTCACAACCTCATTTTTAGGAGTCCGGATACGGGTGACAAGAGGAGTTTTTTCGATGATATCACCTGTGGTATCATTCAATTTGATCCGGTCGCCCATCTTGAACGGACGCATATAAGTAATCACCAGTCCGGCAATAATATTACCGATAACCGTACTTGATCCGAGCGAAACAATCAATCCGACAAATACCGAAATACCTTGGAACACTCCGGAATCGGAACCCGGGAGATAAGGATAAATCATCGCAATCATAAATGCATAGAGCAGGAAACGAGCGATA
>ERZ834859.2929-NODE-2929-length-13474-cov-3.136672_pt1 | contig 13474 bp, 9 predicted proteins | sample MGYA00519947_ERZ834859 | MGnify/ENA primary metagenome ERZ834859 (study PRJEB31850, sample SAMEA3708763) | human gut metagenome | biome: human gut; feature: human-associated habitat; material: faeces | place: China | collected 2014 ...
AAATACATTGGTGTCAGGCAACATTAATTTTTTATATTTAAATAAAAAATGCTTGAAACAGCATTAATAAATTACAATATTTTGGTTGGCTTGGACGACGACGTATATTTCATCAGAATATGTTTTATATAAGCTTGATGAGGACACCACCAGGTTACAGACACTATTAAATTTCGACATTGTCGGAAAGTATTGGAATGAACCAATAGAACTTAAAATAGATGAAATAAAAGAAATCTTAAAGGAAAGTATACGAACAGGAGGTATATAAATGGATAGTAAGATTGAAATTCATGCGTTTCAAGCATATGATGGGGATTGTTTTCTGGTAACAATATATGAGCTTGAGAGAGAAGTAAACTTATTGATTGACTGTGGTAGTAGTGAAACGTATAAGTATTATGTTAAACCATATTTACTTCGTATGTCAGAACAACAAAAGAAAATTGATTATCTGATTTTAACGCATATACATAGTGATCATATTGGGGGAGCAATACCACTTTTGTTAGATAATGGAAGCGCTAATGATGCAAATATAATAGAAATTTCAAATGTAATCTATAATGGTTATTTGGGTTTAAGCTTAGAGTTATATGAAAAAAAAGAGTGTACGGTTGAAGAAAAAAGAATATATCAAGGAATCATTACACAGGGACAGGCAGTGACAGGAAAAAGTGTAACAGAGAAGCAGGTAACATTAAATGAAGAATTATGTATTTCGAAATTATTAATTCAAGGCAAATATAATTGGAATGCTTGGAATGAGAACGAGGTGTGCGCTGTTGTCGCAGATTCACAGATGAAAATTAATATAGGTAACCAAAGCTATATTCAATTTATTTCTCCAAATAGAGAACAATTATGTAGAATGAATAAAAAATGGGAACAATATGTGAAAAGAATTTACAATAGATTTCCTGATATTGATAATCTACATATCCGTAATGCATTTGAAGCGTTTCAATGGATAACAAATAATGAAGACTATGAAACTATACAAGGGATGGTATCAGCGAATGTGTTAACTAAGGAGAAAATAATACAGATGTCTGAGAGTCAATATTCTTATGATTATACTGATGAAAATATGGAATCAATTGCATTTGTACTTAGTAGCGGAAGTAAGAAAATATTGTTTTTGGCAGATTCAAATATTGAAGTGTGTAGAAAGAATTTGGAGCAGATATATGGAGATATACCTGTAAAAATTAATTTGATTAAATTACCTCATCATGGTAGCAAACGGAATATATCAAGGCGGTTCTTGAAACAGTATTCATCAGATTCATATCTTATTTCCGCCGGTGAAACAAAATTGAGACCATCTATGGAAACAATTGCGATGATATTGATGAATGATGTGGAAAAAAGCAAAAAGATATATATTGTTAATAGGAATTTGACTGTTGAATGTTTTGACAAAGAAAACATACATTCGTACTTTGATTTTGAATTTGTTGATGTAAAGGATAAAGTGATAGAAATATAGGAGGAATGATGCCGTGGGAGACATTAAAAAGAGTATTTGCCAAATTGTATGCCGGAATCAGATAAAAGGAACAGGATTTTATATAGGTCAAGGGAGAATTATTACGGCTACACATGTGGTAGATGGAGTTTTAGATGTGCAAGCGTGTTTTATGGAGTATGATGAAAATCAATACATATATGATTGTCAATTACAGAAAATACAACCAGATAATGATATTTGTATTATGTTAATTAATGAAGAACAAAATGATTTAGTTTTATCTGAAATAAAACTTTCATTTAAAAGCATCGCTGTAAACAGTAAGTTTTTGTCCTATGGCTATCCAGGAGAGAACCAAGGCAATATGGCATTCATAAGTGGAACGATTTTAAATGCACACGACGGATGCACGGATACTGTATATACAATGGATCTTGAAGTAGAACGAGGAAAATTACATAATTATCAAGGCTTTTCTGGTGCACCAGTAATTATTGAGGACGTGGCAACCGGTATTTGTGTGTACCAGAATAATGACCAACTTAGAATGGTAGAATTTAGTAAAAATCTTGAAACATTGACGTCTGCTTTAGATATAAAATTTGAAAATGAAAAGAAATATGTTGCTAATGTTGTAGTGGATATTAGGGCAAAGCATTTTATATCAAGACACTATTTGGAAAAAACGGTGTCTACTCAAGTAAGTGCTAAAAAAACTTCGCAAATGTTCGTAGTAAAGGGATGCAATGGAGTTGGTAAAACTACATGGATAGATTTACTTGAAAGTTGGGAGAATATGGAAGTTATCGGTAAATATTATATAAATAAATATAATGATACAATGCCTTCTGTATATCGCAAAAGTGAAGAAGCCCTTTATGACTGGTTTTGTATGATTGCAGGTCAGTTTTTAGTTGAAAGAATAGAAATTGCAGAAAACAATAGTTATGTAGAACGATTAAAATGTGTGAATAGTATATTTGAAAAATTGGATCAATATCTTGAAAGTATTGATAAATTTGGTCTGATCTGTGTGGATGGTTTGGATGAGTTCGTAAATGATGATATGAGGCTGTTTGATATTTTCTGTTCCTATTTTGCTGCATATAAGGGAACTAGAATCAGTTTTATATTTACGCTTAATAATGAGAACATACTTCCTAGAACTATCCAAAATACGATTGGGGAGGAAAATATTCTAGAAATTCAGCCATTTGATGTTACTTCCCTTAGATTATTTCTTTTAAATAATCTAAAGATGGATGGTGCAGAAAAGTATGTGGATCAGCTTGTTGAAAAATCTGAAGGACATGCATTGTATCTTCGTTATATTATTGATACGATGAATAATTTAACTGAAAATGATGATATAGATTTTGTTGTTAATGATTTTCCAGCATATGGAGGCAATATATATAAGTATTATGATTATAAATGGAATGATATTAGGCAGAACGAGAATAGCGTAAAATTAGTAGCTTATTTGGCAAGAACTCGAATCAATATAGAAAAGCCAATATTGTTACAAATGGTTTGTGCTAATGAAAGGATTGCCTTTGATGTTGCATTGGATAATATGGGTGGATTGCTATTGCAAGAGGAAAGAATCAGCTTTTTTCACAGTTCTTTTCAAAAATATGTATCTGATAAGACAAAATATTTGGACGAAGAGATACATCATGCTATGGCATCATATTGTCTAGGTCATCAGAATTTTGAATATGGTGTAACACAGCTGATTTATCATCTTTCAAAAGGAAATGAAGAAGATAAACAACAGTGTATTTCATTATGCAATCAAACTTGGATGGATAAATGTGGTGGATTCAATGGTGGACCAGAAGTCATGCTTCAAGATATGCAAACGGTAGTAGGTCTATGTTGTGAAGTTGGAGCATTTGCTCAATTGATTGATAAGTTATTACTTATGCAAAGAGCACAGGTAAGATATGATGAAATTTTTGCACGTTTTGCAGGTGACTTGGCAATGGCAGAGATTGAATTAAATCGTCCGGGAAAAGCTTTAGAATATTTATATAGATATAATACATGCTTAGTTAATGATGAACAGTTGTTGGCTTGCCTTCAAAGATTGATAAGCAAAGAATATTGGAATTATGTGGATTTACTAATTGAGAGAATTGAGAAAGACACATTTAAATTTTTATTTGAAGGACAACCAATATCACTATCGCAGATATGCACAATGAACCGTGTATATCAAATGGCAGCACTATCTGGAAGTGAGTATTATTATGAAAAGGGAAAAAAGTATCTAAAGATTTGTTTTTCTCTTGAACTTGATGATTGGGATGCGGATTTTGTAATGCAATCTTCAACAGATTATAATTTATGGAAAAATGGTGTTGTTGCAACAGCCGAAAGATTAGAGTCAGCAGGTATACCGGTTAATCAAAAAACGTATAACAATTGGATTCTGTCAATAGTTGGAGCCTCGGAAATAGAAAACTATACAGAAAAAAGAAGTAATGACTGGCTTCCGATGTTGAAAGAAATTGCAAAATTAAAAGAAAAGCAAGCGTGCAAATGTGATGATAATATTAGGGACGTTTTTGTTGATGTATGTATGTGCAGAAGAGAATATGCTGCATTGTTGCCAAAGGATTATATAGTCAATGCATCAAAGCTGGAAGATAATAGTATTAGAGATAAAAATGGTGTAGATATAGACTATCAAAAAATTCATAATCTATTTGTTCATAATAGAAATATAATGTATTTAGACGGAGATGGCGAAATAAAGTGTATTTGTGTTTCTTGTGATGTTTGGGAAAGTGATTGGGAAAAAGGGTTATGTCAATTAGTGGCATGTGTTGGAAGTTATTATGGTCTTGGATTGTTAAGAACAAAGAAAGAAGATGTAGAAGAATTTAAGCAGATTCTTGAAAAAAGATTGTTTTCATTTGATGAAAGGACAAATTTTGAGTACGCATATCATATTCCGGAAAAAGTTATGGAATACATATTTTCGAAAATATCATTGTATTTCTTTGTATTATATCCTGAAGAAACAGAGTGGTTTTTAGATTTTGTAAAGACAAAATCCAAAGATCAATTTGGAGTATACTATGAGGGATATTTTAGAATTATGATAGGTATTATCTCAGTATATCAGCAACAGCAGGGTGGAGATGATATTATAGAAATACTAAAAATTTCTTTCGCTGATATAATTTCTAAAGTTGCAAACCGATATGAAAGAACAAATTTGTTATTGCAAATGGTAAAATATTTTGTGCGTTCTGGATGTGAAGAATTAGCTGAAAATGCGTATAAAGAAATGTTGAAGGGGTCCATGGGGCCATTATGGTATAAAGAAGCACAATATAGTTTGCTCGAACAGTCTATTGAAAATATGCAAAAAGAAGATATAGACGAACAAATCATAAAACAAAGTATGACAATTCTTGATGCGGCATCAGGAGGGATGACGTTTGAACGTTATATCAGAACAACAAAAGAGTCATTAATAGAAATAATTTGGAAAAAAGGAAAATATAGGCTGGCACTTGATTGTATGGATGTTCAGTTGTTGCCAAAAGAATGGCAGGCGATGGCTATGAGTTCATACGAACCAGTGGATCAAAAACACAATTTAGTTGGCAATTATCGGGTAGCAAATTGTATCTTTCCACAAAGGATGATGTATTCTATTTTGGATGATAGTAATATTCCAGATGATTTTCGATGGGCATTTAGTGAAATTTTTATGCTCATTGAACGTAGAAATTTTCATCAGTATATAAAAATTCAAGCAGATATTCTTGCCAGGGGTGGAAGTCAAAAGAAAATATACTACGATCGGATTGTAAATGTGTTGGTATGCGATGCAAGTCAGTATTATTGTAAGGATTTGTTGGTGTTATATGAAAAATATCTTACTGAAGATGAATATAAAGTAGTAGTAGAGTTATTAGAAGAATATACTGGACAAATTTATGCAGAAGAAAAATCAAGGGTAAAAATAGGCGAAACATCTATAGAACTGGATGGAGGTGCGATAGAGTCCGATGAAAAGGATGAATTATATTTACCAGGAACATGGGGAAAGAGAGGTGCAATTAAGCAAGCAGAGCAAGTTTGGAATGAAATTCAGAAGGAGGAGAAAAAACAAAATATATCTAAGATAAAAGATTTGTGCAAAGAAATTATTAAGATAGAAGAGGATAATGGCTGGGCGATTTGGAATCATGGTGCAGATAAGTATGCGGATATGTCTATTAAGAAACTTAGTCAATTAGCAGAAAATTCTAATGAATTTCTTAATGAAATTAAAGATCTTATTAAGGTACCTAAATACTCTGCACGCTGGCAAGAAGTAGAGAAACTATTAGAAGTTTCTGCGGATATGCTTACAAAAGAGGAAAAGCAAGAATCTCATACGGCAATTGTAAAACATTACACAGAAATGATGAATATACCAGAAAGTCTTTTTGGAAGATATAATGTGTTAAGGGATGATGAAATGTCAGTAATAGAGGCAGTTTTTGAAATGCTTCTTAATTATATGATTTATCCTCAGCACTATATTTCACAAAAAAGTATAGAAATGTTTAGTTGGATAATGAAAAAAAACGATAGTTTAATACCTTTGCTGATTAAGTATTGCCAATCAGATAATTTGGAAATAGCAGAAATCTGTTCATGTTATTGTTTGAAATTAGCTGAAAGATTAAGTCAGCCATTAAGGAAGGAACTTGAAAGAACTGAAAATCTTGATATTATAATTTGTCAAATACCTTGGATGATAGTAAGAGGAAATCTGTATTTGGTGTTAAAACAGTATACAATACGAAGTAGCAAATTAAAATCTTGTTTTGATAAAGTTTCTGGTATAATTTTTAAAGAACAAGATAAATGTGACAAGGAAGAAGCAGTTGATATAAAAAACAAAATTAATGAAATTAATCATCAATATCACTGTATGGAAGATAGTCAGTTCCAAATTATTTGCAATGCAGTAAAGTGGGATGAAAAACTGTTTGATGAATTTAATCAAGATTTGTTTAATCAGTATGTAGAAGTTATTTGTGCAGGATTTCATGATAGTAGCTTGAAAATAATTTTATGGAGAAACAAATGGTATGAATTGATGAATTCATTACAATTTGATTATATGAATCAAAATAATGTGTGTGATATTCTTAATGCACTAAGGCGTGTAAATTGGACATTCCCATTGCCGGATGCGAAAAATACATTTGCAAAAAGAAAATTCCACGATATAAAGAGAATGCTATTAAAAAATGATAGCACCATTCTAAATGCCCTTTTTGGAGGAAAACAAATGGTACTGGCTTATCAAGGAGTAAAATTAGAGAAAGAAAATATAGAAATGGCATCGATAAGATCTTTTCTTGTATCAAAACAATTATCGGAGAAAGAAATGGTAATGGAAGTGGTACAATGTATTGGAATAGGTAGGATAAGTGATTATCCTTATAAATCCAATAACGTGAATACTGGTAATGTTAATGAAATTACAGCATCGTGGTACCCAGGTTCTATAATAGGTTATAATTTTTCGGGTAAGATGTTCAACTTAGATATTCTGAATAAAGCAGGGATTTCGATGAGTGCAGTGGAGGAAGGTGCCTTAATTGGAGATAGGGAATGGGAAAAAGAACAATCAGGGAGACCGGATTTTTATTGTGTATATGGAAACATAGAAGGATCTAGAATTCAAAAAAATCCTGAACACAAAGTAGTAGTATGTATTGAATATCAGTGTAACACCATAGAGAAAAGACTAATAGTTGATATTGATAATCACGCAGTATATTTTATTTAGAAAAGGGGGGATAAAAGATATATGGAAATGCTTAGTATGCAAACACCAACTACAAGAGAAGAGTTTGAAAATCGATTAAATCGACTGCATTATAGTATTGTCAATGGGAAAATGCATTTTTCAAGTGATTTACAACAAATGCCAATAGAAGAATTATTGCGTTTGAGAAGCATGCCTAATGGAAGAATGGATCTGCTGACTGTAGATGAGAGTGTACGATTAAATGCAAATATGATGGTACAAGTTGATGGAATGCTTGATGATTTATTAAATAATCAGTAGAAGAGTGACATGATGAATTGTGAAGCGGCGAATTGTCAGCGGAGGAAACTGCACGATAGAATCGGCAGTTTTCCCTTCCTGACGGCGCAGTTTATCTGAAAAATGTATTTTCTGAGCGGAAGAACAGCACAATCTCGTAGCTTTATCTTATGGGAGCATACTGCTCTTATAAGATAAGCATTAAATGAAAAGATGCAGATGATGATGGAACAATTGATTCTTTCAATCAAAAGATGATTATTTTCTGCAGACAAGCAGATATGACATGCATATGACGGAAGAGCAGATTCGGAAAATTAAAAAGATGTAAAATTTCCGGTCCGAGATGCTTAGGACTATTTGGGACTGGAAATTAAGGTATAATCTAAATATAAATATGACGGAAAGGTTGGTAGTGATTATTTATTATTCCAGTAAACTGGCTGAACAAATTTCAAACGACAGTTATGGAATAGAAAATATGGATGCAAAATATCTGGCAGAAGATTTGATTGAGAACGAACCAGAGTTATTTTGAAAGTAAGCAACAAATAGTCCTACGGATTTCCTGACATTTAGATTTTTCCTATAATTTTAGGTGAAAATATCGCAAAGATCGTGTTCCTATGCTGGAAACAATCAGCATTATCTGTAAATACAAATATGGGAGCAATATATGAAAATAAAAAAATTAGAATTAGATAATTTCATGATTTTCAATCATTTGGATGTTGAATTTTCACCGGATATTAATATTATAAGTGGCGAAAACAGTACGGGAAAAACAGCCTTGATTAAAATTCTGTATTCTTGTATGAAGGGGTACTCGAATGCGTGTTGGTCAAAAAATGATGTAACAAAAGACAGAATTGAAGATATGCTGGTCAACAAAATACAAGGAGTATTTCGACCAGACAAGGATGCAATCGGTCGTTTAGTCAATAGAAAACAGGGAAGTAACAGAGCTGATATTAAGATTAATTTTGATGATGATACGAAGCTGCATGTGGGATTTGGAAATCGTCAGGAAAAACATATTGACATTTTGAATAATGATGTTTTGGATATGAAAAAAATTAATTTAGGTTATATTCCTCCCAAGGAAATTATTTCGTCTACAGAAAATTTTGTTTCCCTATATGCCGATTATCGCATTGCATTTGAAGAGACTTATTATGATCTTGCAAGATTATTAGAATGTCCGTTAAAGAGAGGTACAAATACGGCTGAGTAGAATCGGGTGATGAAAAGTTTCGAAAAGATTGTGCAGGGAAGTATTACACAAAAAGACAAAAACTTTTATTTGAAAGTACCAGGAGCCGGAGAGTTTGAAATGGGACTTGTATCAGAGGGATACAGGAAGCTTTCTACAATTATGTATTTAATCGCATCTGGTACCTTAACAAAAGATGCTGTGTTGTTTTGGGCTGAACCTGAAACAAATATGAATCCGAAAATGATAAAACCAGTCGTAGATGCAATCATAGAATTATCCAAAATGGGAGTTCAGGTTTTTGTCACAACGCATGATTATTTTGTGCAACAATGTTTTAATTTAGCTGCAACATATTCCAATTATTCTAAAGACGAAAAAAGAAAATTGGATTATCAGTTTATATCGCTGTACAAGGATCAAAGCGAGATTAAAAGTGAATATTTCCCATACTTACATGATTTAGAACACAATGCTGTTATAGAAGAATTTGATCAATTATATGATAGAGAACAGGAGTTGTTGAATGACAATTGAGGAAAGCAATCTGACCTTTGAGTTTGATTCTGATACACATGCAGTTAAATTTGATGATACGGAATTTTATCGGAAGTATTTTAACAAAATGCCAGGTAACTGCATTGTAAAAACAGCTGGGAGATATCCCATGCTCATTCCCCCATGTAGCATCTGTCAGACCGCTTTGTCTGCATTCGGTTACCAGTTCCATCCATTCTTCCAGGGAACGCCCTGGAGCACGTTTCTTACTCATAATGAAACCTCCAAATGTAGTAAATTTCTATCTCCTATCAAGCGGAGTGTAGTAAAAATCTATTTACTATCATTATGAGTTCAAAAACGTAGACAGTAAAGCTACCAAAGATTTAAGCGCTTACGGAAAAAGTATTGATCGGATAGTTTGGGGAACAATCCCCTTGCCCGTCGATTGTCTATGTAGTAAAATAAAGCTACAAGACAATCGACGGATTTTTTGCGTAAAGAAAACTTACTTAAGAATCGCCGGAAAGGAAAGCATTTAAAATGGATAAAATAGCAGTACTAATCCCCTGTTACAACGAGAGCAAAACCATAGAAAAGGTTGTAACAGATTTCAAGAAAGTATTGCCGGAAGCGGTAATATATGTATACGATAATAATTCTACTGACCATACAGATGAAATTGCCCGCAGAGCAGGTGCTGTAGTCAGATACGAATATCAGCAGGGCAAAGGAAACGTTATTCGCAGGATGTTTCGTGAAATTGATGCACAGTGTTATATCATGGCAGACGGAGATGATACTTATCCCGCAGAATTTGCCCCTTCAATGGTTGAGAAGGTATTGAATAAAAAGGTTGATATGGTAGTGGGAGATCGTCTGTCATCTACTTATTTTACAGAGAATAAGCGGCCATTCCATAATTTTGGAAACAGTCTGGTGCGTAAATGCATTAACATTATGTTTAAAACCCAGATAAACGACATCATGACAGGCTACAGAGCATTCAGCTACCAGTTTGTAAAGTCCTTCCCTGTATTATCAAAGGGGTTTGAGATTGAGACTGAAATGAGCATTCACGCAGTTGATAAGAACATGTATATCGAAAATGAAGTGATCGAGTACAGAGACCGTCCCGAAGGCAGTGAATCCAAACTGAATACATATTCAGATGGCTTCCGGGTACTGAAAACCATAGCCAAATTATACCGTAATTATAAGCCAATGGCATTCTTCGGACTGGTGGCAGCAGTGCTTTTGATCCTTGGAATTGGATTCTTTATACCGGTATTTGTAACCTTCCTTGAAACCGGACGTGTGGGAAAAATTCCTACTCTGATTGTATGTGGTTTTGCTGTTTTGGGAGCAATTCAGTCATTGTTTTCCGGACTGGTCCTGCAGACAATGGTTCAGAAGAACCGGCAGGACTTTGAAATGGAACTGCAGAGAATACAGGAGCAGTATAACAAATTACAATGAAGCTTCTGGACAGCAGTGCGAAGCACGGACATTTATATATGGTAATAACGCCAGAGCCTGTTTGAAAAATCATTCCCGCAATCTGCACGCACCACTTTGCGGAAAGCCTTTTTCAAACGCGCTCTAGAGGCGATAGATTTGCCTGGAGAAATAATAAAAAGTGGAAGCACAAAAAAGGCTTCCACTTTTTGTTATATGATCATTGTTATAGCCTGTACAACAACAAGACTTTCAATCACCATCATAGTTTCCCATATTTTACAGCTGCGGTTATGATCCACAGACACCATAGCTGTAGAGAACAGGGAAAACAGCGCTGGAGCAAGAGGAAGAAAATAACGTCCCTGAATGCCCTGTATATGATCACAGTCCATTGTGGTATAACCGACCATCATGGAAAACATAATCAGCAGCAAAGATCCCAGACAGCTAAAGGCGATAAATGTCCGGTTTTTCCTGGTGAAAACCGGGGCGTCTCCTTTTACGTTTACAAGCAGTAAAAGAATGATCAGGAATACTATTAAAAGGGACCAGTTGATATTAATATCCAGCCAGGATAATTTTCCACCTAATAAGCCTCGTAGAATGGTGTCACTGCACTGGATGACCGTATTCCATAAAATATAAATGGTCTGGAGCGGGTGCTGGAATACATATGAAATCGGATAAATAGTATTTTCCGGATCCGCAGAAATATCTGTGGCAAACATTGCAGAAAACATAGGCATAAATTTAATTAAAGTAACTGCAATTAAAAGGACAGCTCCCACGCAGATACATAAAGGAACGATCCAGCGCATCTTTTTATGCATGTGAGGATGCGGCACATGGGAAAAACACATGAACAGCAATAATAAAAGAGGAAGGTAAACTCCACCTTTCACAATTGCAATGAACAGTGTCAGAAATCCAAGCGCGATCAGGTAACTTTTTTTTCGCTTAGGGTTATGTAAACTGTAAAAACACAGTGCCGTAAACAAAAAGATGAACCCGTTTATCACAGAATCATAGGAAGCAGAAGCTGCCTGCTGCAGAGTGATAGGCAAAAGTCCAAGTGCGCCCAGAAGATTTTTTCCAAATGGTGCAATGCAAATGGCAAAATAGACCAGAAGGATAAATACCACAAGACTGCAGATCCTTGCCAGCTGGAAGGTAAGCATGGGGGAAAGATGCAGCAGCCGTCCAATACTAAGTCCTATTGCAGCCGGAACATAAACGACTGCAGGAACCAGACCTGATGTGCTTACATAGGAAATCTCAATCAGATCCGTATCCGAAGCAAACTCAAAGCTGTGAAACAGAAGCTGGTAGTAGGAGTTCGTCTCCAGTCCATTGCTTAACATATCGCTTAACTGAGCATCACAACGCCGTTTATATATGGTATTGCCTGGGGTTTCCGTATTTTTTACAAACAGCATTTTGTTAGAAAGGCTGTAAGCTGCATCAAAATGCGTTGGTTCATCCGGAACTCCGTGAACAGTAACCAGACATTGGAAAATCAGTCCCAGAAATAAAGCAACAGGAATATAAAATTTCGTCACAGTCATCTGGCGGATAATGATCAGATAAAATGTCATTATTATAAATAAAAGCAAGATAACACACAGCGCAATATAAAAATAAAGCATGAAATTATTGTCGCCGTAAGTGAAGGAATAAATAATATTTGTATGACTGTTTGTATCGTTGTTAAACTCCTGAACCAGGGCCTGTTTTTCATTTGATGTAAAAGAAAGAACCGTTTTGTCCCCATTTATTAATTCCAGTTTTAATTGTAAATGTGCATTTTCAGAGGCACTTACTGGCTGGGACAGATCGCAGATCAGTTCTTTCTTTTTTGTTGTGCGGAAAACAGAAAGCGTGTGTTCTGCCTGATAATAAATTTCTCCGGAATCTGCATTTGCCAGAGTGATGAAAAGGCGGGCATCGGAATTTTTATTTTTTGCAGTGCCCTCAAGTGTAAACATCTTCAACTCAGGAACTGTACAGGTAAATGTCTCTGTAAGAACGGGGGAATCCGAGGATAAGGTTATGGTACCTGTAGGTTTATGAGTTGTCATCATAACATACTCAATGGGCTGATGAAGGTTAAACCGAAACTGGGCTTTATACATAAGAAGACATACACCACTGATAGAGAGAAGAATGATAAAAAGCGAGAGGATATGTCCTGGTATTTTCTTTTCTTTATTCATATATAGAATCTCCTGTGTAAAAAATATTTGTGAAATATGCTCTGCTATTCACACAAAAATAAAATTTCATGTTAAAATATTATAACGAATCGGAAATAAATATGCAATGATTTATAAGAAAAGAGAGGGATAAATGAAGAAACGGAAGCGCTTACTGGTTATACTTTCAACATTTGTCATGGCTGCTCAGCCCATGTGCGTTGCCGCAGAAATGCAGGATGCAGAAGGCTTTGGGGCAGTAGAAGAAATATGGGCTGACGAGGAGAACGAGGAGGAATTTTCAGCTGCTCCTGAAGGGGAAAATGAGGATTTAAATGACTTTCAGGCTGAAATTTTCGCAGAGGAAAATGACAGGATTGAGGCAGAAGAATCTGGTGAGATCATCTCCGGTGCTATTGCAGGAAATTCCGTTGACAGCGGCATCAGCCTTTTTTCTCTGGACTATTACACGGACAGCTATGGTGCCCAGCTGGATGGAAATGCAAAGGCCTTGTACGATCTTCTGGTGCAGAATTATGTGGTGGATTACAGCCAGTATCTGG
>ERZ834859.2930-NODE-2930-length-13469-cov-6.695318_pt1 | contig 13469 bp, 13 predicted proteins | sample MGYA00519947_ERZ834859 | MGnify/ENA primary metagenome ERZ834859 (study PRJEB31850, sample SAMEA3708763) | human gut metagenome | biome: human gut; feature: human-associated habitat; material: faeces | place: China | collected 2014 ...
GGCAGGAACACTTTTACGCCTTTGGGCGCTTGAACTGATTTTCAGAAAGGAGCTATCCATGACCAAACTTGAAAAAATTGACAAAGAGCTGTCGAAGGCCCGGGAGAGGGCTGCCGAGTGGCAGGCCAAAATCCGGGATTTGGAGAAACAGCGTCAGGAAGAAGAAAACAGCATGATTGTTCAGGCTGTTCGTTCTCTGAAACTGACGCCCGCCGAACTGGCTGAGTTTTTCAGCAATCCCGGCATTACCGCTTCGGGCCAACTTGGCCCGAAGTCTGATGAAGCAAAGGAGGATACCGAACATGAAGAATAAGTTTTTTCGCAGGGCTGCGGTTTTGACTGCCGCCCTGTTTTCTTTTACCTGCATGAGCGCCACAGCCTACGCCCAGAGTAACGAGCCCGTTGCAGAAACCGAGCCACCTGCCGCCGAGGAAACCACAACCAAGCCCTTCACCACAGATGGAACGGGTACGGTGGTGGATAATGCCACCGACGAGGACGGCAAGGAGTTTTTTACGATTACCACCCCCAGCGAAAATGTTTTTTATCTGGTCATTGACCGCAATGCCAAAGGCCAGCAGACCGTCCACTTCATGAATCTGGTGGATGAAGCAGACTTGCTGGCTTTAATGGAGGAAGAAGATGCAGAAGCCTACAATGCTGAAAAAGAAGCGGTGAAGCAGGCTGAACTGGACAAGCTGAAAGCCGAGGAAGAAGCCAAGAAAGCCGCAGAGGAAGCAGCAACCGCTGAACCGCCCAAAGAAAACAATGTCACGAAGTATGCAGGCGCATTTCTGGGCGTAGTTGCCCTGATTGCACTAGCTGCGGGCGGCGGCTTCTATTTCTATCGCCAGCAGATGCAGAAGAAAAAAGCTGAGAAAGAAGCCCTTGACCCTGATGCAGATTACACCGAGGACAAGGGCGATTTCGATATTCCGACCGATGTGCCGGACGAGGACGAAGCCCCGGACGAGCAGGACACCGAACCCATCTGATTTCAAGGCGGCGTTTGCCGCCGTACATAGTCAAATTCAATAAAGGCTGATCTTCTTCCAATTTGCAGGGAAACCCATTGCACAGAGCAATTCTTCTTCTGAAATATGCGTGGTGGATTTCAGAAAATTGTCAACCTGCGCAGTTAATACCCGCTTAAACTCCAGAAATTCCTGCTTCGACAAAAGGTATCGGAAAGCGATTACAACAGCGAACAAGTCGTTTTTGCCGCATTGATACAGACCACGTTCTTTGGGAATACCGAGTTTAACATGAAGCTCCATATCAGGAATCGTGTCCTTAGAGCGATAAGAAAAAAGCCGTTTAAACTTGCACGAATACAAATAAAAAATGAGATAGACTTCCCCGAAAGGGGTTGCCTATCTCATTTTTTGTTGTAAGCTGAAACTGCAATGAACCAACTACAACATGAACAGTATCGCAAAGTTAATCAATCGGAATATCCTTGTTCCGACCATCCGAAAATATCTTTGATGCGGACAGAAAGCTGTGCGGAAGGACGCTCGCAGACAGCAGAACACCCGCTAAACGAATACCTCCAAAGACTCTTCCCATTTGGGAGTTGTCCTCGGAGGCTTTTTTAGTTTATATAGCAGCGGTCCTGTTTTATAAGCCAATCTTCACACAGCCGCTGGGCTTCGTCCTTTGTGCAGCAGGTGCAGTTGAAAAGTTTGCCACGGATGGAACAGTAAGTGTAGTGTACCTTCGGGACTCCATTGGCATCTCGAAAATCAACGCAGCGTTCCTCACCGGGCAGCAGATAGATCGTATCCACGTTCAGCAGCTCCTTTTCACTATGTTCGTGTGCAAACCGCACAACACGCAACGTCTGCTATTGTACCATGAACCATCAAATTCTTCTATTGACCCTTACGCCAAAAAGGAACTGGATTTTTCGTAGGATGTGCCGATTGACATCCTCAAAAGCGTCCCGCCGGGACGCGCAGCCTGCATTGGAAAATGCAGAACAAAGGGGGTTGGGGCACTCCCCAACAAGCATTTTGCAACGCAAAAAGTGTTTTTGTATAGACGAAAACATTGCTTGCTGGGTCACTTTTCGTCCGGGGCGCTGCCGCTGCCGGAGTTCAGGATCGCCACGAACTGCTGCAGCTGCTTGAGGGAGCTTACACCCAGTTTTTCGTAGATGTTCTTGTTGTGGAAGCGCAGGGTACTGTCCTTGATGTCCAGCTGCTCCACGATCTCCCGGGTGCGCAGCCCGGCGGCGTAGCCGTCAAAGATGCGACGTTCGGTCTTGGTCAGGGTGGGGATGCCTGCCACAAAGGTCTGAAAGGCATCGGGCACCGACTCGTTGCGGCACACGTCCGCCAGCCGGGACAACTCAGTCTGCATCTGCTGGCGTTCCAGCTGCAGCTCGTCCATCCGCCGCCGGGATTCTCGCCGGTCCTCCTCGAACTGCCGGAACGCCGGCGAGAGGATGCGCCGGTGGAAGTTCATGCAGCAGAACACCACGAAAAAGGCGATGAACAGGCCGATGAGCAGCATCTGCAGATTGCCGGAAAAGACCAGTCTCTGGTAGTCTGCCATGGGGATGCACACCGCCAGCCGGTAGGACTGGCTCTCGTTCAGGCGGCAGAGCTCCGTAATGCCCGCATAGGCGCTGTCGGGGCCGGTCAACTGGGTCAGCCCGCCGCCCATGCTGCGCAGCACCAGCGTGTTCCGGGGGGCATGGTAGTAGCCGTCGGTGGTGCCGCTGCTGAGGGCAGCATCGGCGGCTAGGCTGTCCCCCGCCGGGGCAAGCAGGCAGATCAGGCGGTCAAAGCCGGTGGGCTGGGCAAAGTTCTGCTTGAAGTAGCTCTCGCTGATCTCAAAGCCGCACAGCCCGTATATCGTGCCGTCCCGCCCCTGCAGGGGCAGCAAAAACAACTGCACCTCCTCCGAGGTGCCGGGCAGCTCGAACCGCTCGGTCAGCGTGTAAGACTGGTACAGCGGGGTGCTGCCGGGGGTCATCCAGCGGTCGTAGTCCGGGAACTGGTCGGTCTGGAACTCCATGCGCCATTTGCGGTGGGGCATCACGCTGCGGGCCTTGCCCACCTCCGCGCTGCCCCGGTACAGCAGCAGGGGCACGGTGGGGGTGTCGGCACCGCTTTTCTGCACATACAGCCCGGCGCGGGAATGCTCTGCTCCCTCCATGCGGGTGTTGACGGTGGCATCCAGCAGCACAAAAGCGCCGGAACAGCCGGTCTGGCGCAGACGGCGGCACAGCGGCTCGAGCATTTTCTCTTCCAGCGCGTTCAGCACCTCGGGGGAGTCGTTCAGCTGGGCAAAGGACATCTGCCGCAGGGCAAGCTCCTTGTCCACCTCTGCGCTCATGTCCTCGGACAGGTTCACACCCATGACCGCCAGCTGGTCAAAATAGCGCTCCATATCATTCTGGAACACCGAAAACTGGATCTGCAGACTGCGGCTGATATCCTTTTTGGTGTTGTGTAGGCTGGCAAACAGGAACAGCGCCGCACCAAAGGTCAACACCAGCAGCACCACCAGCAGCAGGCAGGCCCACAGCAGCCGGCTGCTCATGGGGCTTTGGCGGATCTTTTCACGGTGCCGGTCAACAAAGTGCATCAAAGTCCCTCCTTTCCGGCTGAGCGGCAGGCTCAGGCATTGTCACACAGCAGCTGCCATGTTTCCTCGGCAAGGGCTTCCAGCGTTTCGCCGTCCGCAAGGCGCTGGGGGTAGTCCTTCTGGCGCTGGCGCAGGCTGTCGTACAAGGTTTTGGCCTTGGCGTGGTACCCCACGATGCCCGGTTCGGACAGGGGGGTGTTCTGGATGCGCATTTCGTTGTAGACGTCGTACAGCCGCTGATAGCTCTGCTGCTCAAAGGGATAGTCCGCAATGGCGTCAAAGGCGGCGCTGGACACCGGCATGTAGCCGGTATCGGCAGCAAATTCCAGATTGCGCTGCTGTTCGGTGAGCCAGCGCAGGAACACGGCGGCGGCTTCGGCTTTCTGGTCGGTGGTCTTAAAGGCGCACAGGCCCACACCGGCCTGCGGCATCAGGGGCGTGGCGGTGCCTGCGGCGTGGGGCAGGGGAGCCAGCAGCAGGTCGGTGGGCTCTGTGGTGTTGTCCGGGTAGGTGACGAAATCATTGTAATAAAGGATGGCCGCAGAGCTGCCAAGACCTGCCAGCGTCTCGCCGGTCATCACCTGCGTGTTGGAGTACAGGTCCGAGATCAGAATATCACCCTGTACCAGCGCCCGGGCAAACTCCATCCACGAAGCGCGGAAGGTCTCGTTGGTCAGATCGTACCAGCTGCCCTTGTACAGCTTGCCGCTGCCCTGCTCCAGCGCGTTCAGCTCCACCAGACGCAGGGGGTAATCCAGCGCGCAGAAGGGCTTGCCCTGCGACCACTGCCGGTAGGCACCCGCCATTTCAAAAAAGCCGTCCCATGTGGCAAGGGTGGAAAGCTGCGCCCCGGTGTCCGCCGCAAAGCGGGCGTACTGGGAGCCGTTCAAAAAGATGAGCTGGGTGGATTTGGACACCGGGAACACCACCTGCTTCCCGTCAATGATGCCGTCCTGCACAAAGCCGGGCACATAGGCCGCCATGTCCTCGGCGGTGAACCAGTCGTTCCAGTCCACAAGGTTTTCGATGCCCAGAGCGCTGGCGTCCGCGGGGTGGGCCGAGAACAGGTCCGGCAGGTCCAGCGCGCCGGGCTTGCCGGCCTTGGCGTCCTGCAGCTGGCCGCCGATGGCGGCACTGTTGGTCATGTTGGTCACGTTGAGCAGGATGCCCTTCTCTCTGCCCACCGTGTCGTTGAACTCGGTCAGCAGGCGGTTCATGGGCGAGTCCGCCTGTTCGCCGTACACATGCCAGATGCTGAGCATGGTGGGGTCCTTGGGAGAAAGCAGGGTCTTGCTGCCGCCGCAGCCCGCAAGAGCCAGACCGGGGACAAGCGCCGCAAGCTTTAAAAATGTCCTTCGTTCCATTTTTCATGACTCCTTTCCGCACATTGCAGCCAGAGGGGGGGAAACCGGCACAGGCAGGGCTGCAGCTGCCTGTTTTGGTGGGAAACCACCCCAAAATCCCCCCAATTTTGGGCTTTTTGGGGGGATTTTTTGAGGGGGAAGCCCCAAACCCCAAAAATTTTTTTGGAATTGCCCCCCAAAAACGGCTTTTCTGAGGGGGCAATTTTTTCCCGGGTATGATACAGTACAAACAGAAGAGGTCTCGCGCCGGTGCAGAAAGCCTGTCGCTGTGCACAAAACGTGTCAACGGGCAACTGCGGATTCTATTCATAAGGATAGCATAAGATGGAGCGGACTGCAAGTGCAGAGAATACCAAAACCAGAGCCCCCTAAAAAGCAGGGGGACAAACAGAAAGGAGCACCCCCATGAAAGAGATGAACCGACGCGAATTCCTCACCCTTACCGGCGCAGCCGTTGTGGCGCTCTCGCTGGCAGGCTGCGGCGGCGGGCCCTCCACACCTCCGGCACCTCCGGCCTCTGAGAGCAAAGAGCTGGCCCTGTTCAAAGCCATCAACGAGGTCTGGTATGAAGTCAACAAACAAGTAGCCCCCAATCCCAAACTTGATATCTGCAAGTCTGTGGTCTACTGTCAGGAGGCTGCCGACCTCGCAAAGTTTACAGCCAGCCCTTTTGAAACCTATGACCCTGAAATGGACGAGGAGGATTTCCGCAAATGGAACCTGCCTGATGATGTATTCTACGAGTACAAAGACCGTGAGGCTGAAATGATAGCGGAAATCGATAAAAAATATGGAAGCGGAAGCTATCGGGGGACTGGGGGAGTTTCTAACAGCACCCATGACGGTATGCAATTAACGAAACTGTATCCTCGTAGTCAGAGCGAGGTCAGGGAGTTTGTGCGGTATCTGGCCGGGCCTGGACTGGTGAGTCCGCATCCCGAGCAGTGGATGATCGGGCTCTACTGCCCCACCATTAAGGGCAAGACCTATGCGGTGGCGGTAATGGTAAACTATTCAAAGTACTGAACCGGGGCAGGGATGCACGGACTTCCCGCAGATCCCGAACCGTAATCTATAATATACTGTATTGAAAGGAGCACCCCCATGAAAAAGATGAACAGACGCGAATTCCTCACCCTTACCGGCGCAGCCCTTGCAATGATGGCACTGGCCGCCTGCGGCAGCACCCCTTCCACGCCCGCAGTACCCACTACCGGCGAAGAAGCCAAGGTGCTGGAAGCCATCAACAAATACCGCGCAGCAGCCGGGGTGAAGGAACCGCTCATATTGGAGAACGGTCTGAAGCCCGCAGCTGAACTTGTGGTGAAGATTGCAAAGGGCGAAATGGCATTTGACGCGGACGCCGCGGAAGCGCTTGGTAAGGCAGCAGCCGGCTATAATGTATCGGGCAGACCGATTGGCATGTCTATGAATTCCTCAGGTAGTATGATGCCGGTATGTGTTTACACGGAAAACGTAGACCTGCTGGTAAAAAACTTGTCGATGCTGGACGAAGCTGATCAGACCAATCTAAAATCGGCCAGTCTGATTGCGATTCAGCTGTTCGAGTATGGCGGTGTGAAATACTGGGTCGCAGTAGCCGCCAACGGCAAAAAGTAACCCCTTAACCACAACCATTCCCATTTAACCCCCTATTGGCCCCGGGCACACTCCCCCTGTGTCCGGGGCTTTATAGAAAGGAGCACCCCCATGAAACGATATGACCGACGGACTTTCCTCAAGCTCTCCGGCGCATCGGCGGTGATGCTGGCGCTGGCAGGCTGTGACGATAGCTGCTCCTCCGGCTCCACAAGTTCCGGCTCTGCCACAGAAACGCCTCCCTCGCCGCCGATCCCTGTGATCCGGGACGGGCAGAAGATCCTGACCATTTTCAACGCAGAACTGGCCCGGCGAAAGGTGGAGAACATCAAGTTCGAGTACAGCAAGGGTCTGGAACACGCCATTCAGGCAGATGTGCAGATGTTTGTGGATAACGGCAACCCGGAGTTCCCGTCGGACGAAGGGCTCAGGCTGCGGATGGAGGGCGACTATTCCGCAAAGATGTGGGAAGGTCTGAACGAAGCCGGTTACAGTGCCGGCTCCACGGCTATCTTCGGTATGCTCAATCAGTACCGGGTAGGCGTGGATTTTGACCACGAAGGAAAGCACCTTTACAGCATGGATCGTCTCTATCCCGCCACCGAAGCCCAGTTCCAACAGTTGGTGGATGAACTGATCAAGGACTACGGCGGTGTGCCGGGGCTTCATGAGGACGACCCGGTGGTGAATAAGGTAGGCATCACTGTGGTGGATATCAACGACAAGACCTATTGGGCCGCCTACATCATCGACAAGTGGCAAGGCATAGGAGACGGCTGAACCACACCATAGAAAAGGAGCCCGCCATGAAATACCAACACCTTGTAAGCCTTGCACTGGCTGTGGCGCTGCTGCTGACCGGCTGCGGCGGCACCCAGAGCAGCCCCAGCGCCGCTGCCGACCAAAGCTCCGACAGCAGCCGAAGCACCCCCGGCGCGGTGGCGCAGGCCGCCCAGACAGACCGCATCACCGACCAGTACACGCTGGAAAAGAACGTTTCGGGCGTGTGGGGGGAGGAAGCGGTGCAGTACATTTCCGTCCATGTGCCGCAGCTGGAATGCGACAGCCCGGATGCCGCCTACATCAACGATGAACTGAACGCCATCTATGCGGCAGATTTCCGGGAGTATGAGACCTACGAAGAAGCCGAACTGCCGGACGGCGAGGTTCCGCAGATCGGTGTGAACTGGGATGACTGGTGGTACGGCGACTGCGTCAGTCTGGTGGTGCGCAGCCGCTACGGCGGCACCGCCCCGTGGCGTTACAGCGGCTGGTGCTTCGATTTTGCCACCGGCCAGCAGATCACCGTGGCCGAGATGCTGCAGCGGATGGGGCTGGACCCGGACGAAGTGCAGCAGCAGGTGCAGCGGCAGGCCATGCAGACCTTTGACCGGGAGATGGCGCAGGGTGCGTATTACGATAGCCTGCGTCTCGGCGGAGAGCTCTCGCAAATGCGGATGGATACGCTGGAATACAATGAGCTGGAAAACCTGTGCCTGCTTTTGCCGGAGCAGGATCAACTGGTGCTCCGGGGAAAGTACAGCTGCGAAGAAGGCTGGCAGCAGCTGGATATGGAGCTCTCGCTGCCCCCCACTGACACCCCGGTGCTGACCGACACCTACGATGGTGTGCAGGTGCAGCTGGAGGGAACGCAGGCCACCATCACCCTGAGCCCCACGCCAAAGACCGACCAATGGGGAGACATTGGCATCCGGGTGGAACAGGAGCACAGCTACCCCATCCTTGGCGCTTATAACGAGTATGTGGACGTGTGCATCGGGGAGCAGGAGGACGGATTCTTCCGCCCGGTGGTCTATCTGCTGACCAAGGACGGCGTGGTGGAGTATGTGGACGTGCTGCGCTGCCTCATGTTCGGCAATGCCATGGTCTGTCAGGACCCCATCTACTTTGCCAACAACGGTGTGGCGCTGGAACTCTGCGGCCGCGAGGTGAACCTGCGCCGGGCGGATGGCTCTGTACTGGAGCTGGCTCCCCTGTCGGCAGAGTGGAGCGCGCAGGAAATTCCCTATTCCGTCACCGGCTCCTACAACTACACCTCTGAAAACGGCTGGAACTGGATGGATCTGGGCAGCGACGGCAGCGTTCAGCTGGGCGTGCAGGACAACAGCCGCATCTATCGGGGCGATGCCGCGTATCTGGGCGTTGTGCCCGAGGGCGTGGTACTGGGCATCGCTGCCGATAAGGAGCTCGGATTTGTGGCGGCGTTCAAGAACGACCTGTACAACGAGAACCTGACCCTGACCATGATCGCCGGGCAAAACCCCTTTGCCGAGGGCGAGACCCAGCTGCAATTGACCCGTAGCTACGGCTGAGAACACAGGAGAAAGACCATGAAACACAAACGCCTTGCCGCTGCGGTGCTGGCGGCGGCTCTCTGGCTGACCGGCTGCGGCGGCGCGGCGGCTCCCGCTGCCCCCGCAGGCTCCGGCGCAGCTGCCCAAAGCACCGCAGACACGGCGGTGCAGACAGCACAAAAAGACCGCATCACCGAGCAGTTCACGCTGGAAAAGACCATACGGGACGAGTACGGCATCACCCAGAAGCTGACCATCCATGTGCCGCAGCTTGTGTGCGACAGCCCGGACGCTGCCTATCTCAACGAGGAGCTTGCCGCCATGTATGCGGCAGACTTCCGACAGTACGAGGACAGCCCGGAGATCGAGCCGCAGCAGGACGAGTGGAGCCCGGAGATTTATATCAACTGGGACGCCTACTGGTACGGCGACTGCGTAAGCCTTGTGGTGTTCCGCTACGACGGCGGTACCGACCCCATCTATTCTCAGGGCTGGTGTTTCGATTTTGCCGCCGGGCACAAGCTTTCGGTCACCGAGCTGCTTATGTGTATGGGGCTGGACCCGGATGCCGTGCAGCAGCAGATGCTGCGGCAGGCCATGCAGACCTTTGACCGGCACATGGCGCAGGGCGGCTACTACGAGGGCCTGCTCAGCGGCGGCAATCTGGCAAGCATGCGGATGAACACGCTGGAAAACAACCAGCTGGAGGACCTGTGCCTGCTGCTGCCGGAACAAAACCGGCTGGTGCTCCGGGGCGGGTGCAGCTCCACCGCCGGGTCGGGCTGGCGGCAGCTGGATGTGGAGATCCCGCTGCAGGCTGCTGACCCGCAGCCGCAGACGGTGCTGACCGATACCTACGGCAGCGCTTCGGTGCAGCTGGAAGGAACACAGGGCACCATCACCCTGCGCCGCACGCCGGAGACCGCCGCGTGGGACACGGATTACGGCATCCGGCTGGAACAGGACCGTACTTTCCCCATCCTTGGTATCTATAATGAGTATATCGACCTGTGCATCGGAGAACTGGGCGCCTCCTTCCACCCGGTGGTCTATCTGCTGACCAAGGACGGCGTGGTGGAGTATGTGGATGTGCTGCGCTGCCTTATGTCCGGAAATGTTCTGGTCTGTCAGGACCCTATCTATATTGCAAATCAGGGCGTGGCGCTGGAACGCAGCGGCGAAGAGGTAATTCTGCATCAGGAGGATGGCTCTGTGCTGGAACTTGCTCCCCTGACGGCAGAGTGGAACGGGCAGGAGATCCCCTCGGAGGCTGTCGGTGCCTTCAACGAGGTGGCGGACGACCGGTTTAACTGGATGGACGTGGAAAGCAATGGCCTCGTCCAGATGGGCGTGCAGGACAACAATGTTTTCTATCAGGGCTACGCCAACTATCTGGGCGTGGTGCCGGAGGGCATGGTGCTGGGCGTCTCTACCAGCGAGACGGCAGACGGGATGCCGGGTATCACCTTTGTGGCGGCGGTGAAGTACGACCTGTACAACGAGACCCTGAACCTTACCATGATCGACGGGCAGAACCCCTTTGCCGAGGGAAAGACCCAGCTGCAGCTGACCCGCTGCCCGGATAACTGACCCCGGCGGGAGCTGCTGAGAACACAGGAGAACCACCATGAAACACAACGCGTTCCGCTGGATACCGGCAGTTTTGCTGGCGGCGCTGCTGGCAGGCTGCGGGGCAGAGACCGCAGCCTCTGCCCGCCCGGCTGGCAGCCGGGAACTGAAATCGACCCCGCCGGATTCCATGCATGCCACCGCGGCGATCACCGAGCAGTACACCCTTGAAAAGGTGGTGCAGGCGGAAAACGGCGGCAAGGTTCGGCTGAACATCCATCTGCCCCGGCTGGAAAGCGACAGCGCCGATGCCGCCCGCATCAACGCCGAGATCGCTCGGCTCTACGAATACGATGTGCAGGAGTACGCCGACTGCCCGGCGGCAGCCGACCCGGACGTGTGGGACATCTGCATTGAGATGAACTGGAACGCCAGCTGGTACGGCGACTGCGTCAGCCTTGTGGTCAGCAGCTGCTACGGCGGTACCGATGCGCCCTTCCACAATGGCTGGTGCTTCGACTTTGAAAGTGGAAACCAGCTCACCGCCATTCAGCTGCTGCAGCGCATGGGGGCAGACCCCGCCGCGCTGGAAGAAGCACTGTACCGCGACATAAAGCGCCGGGATGAGCTGGACCGGCAGACCGCCTGTGAGCGGGGGCTGCTGCCCCCCGGCAGCCTGAAAGAGGGCAACACCGCATGGTGGGCTACACTGGATGAGCTGCCGCTTTCGTTTGACGAGGCAGGGAACGTTACCTTTTTCGTCCGCCGGTTCAGCGCGTCCGGGGGAGAGTTTGTGAACGATGCCCCAACCATCCCGCTGGACGCGCAGCCGCTGCCGCAGGACTGGGAGCAGCAGGTGCTGGCCGAGTGGATGGCAGTCACGGCGGTGACGCAGGGTGAAAGCTATACCCCCGCCGACCGCAACGAAAGCTTTACCCTGCGGCTGGAAAAGACCGAGATCACCGGCACGGTGACCGTCTCCTTCATCCGGGAAACATACGTCAGCCCGCAGATCCAGTCCGCTGCCGAGACCCGCACCGGAGAGCTGAATGCCGGCGCTGTGACCGGCTGGGACGGGGAAAAAAGTCAGGACTGGAACCTGACATGCCTCAGCGAGGACGGCAGAAGCCGCTGGATTATCTCCATGATGGAGGACGGCTCGCTGCTGATGCGTTCCACCGGCTCGAAAAAGGGCAGCACCGTGTGGTATCTGTTCCGGCGCACCACGGCGTGGGATGACATCGGCTACACCGCCATCCCTCGCAGGCTGTGGGGCACTTACCGCGCCGGAGACGAGTCCGCAAATGGCATCCGCTGGATGACCTTCCTGCCGGACGGCAGCTGCTGCATGAGCGTGGAATGGGACGGGTGGAACGGCATTCTGACCGGCACCGCAGAGGGAACGCAGGGCCGCACCGAGGACGGCACCGAGCTGCATTTTACATTGACCGATCCGAACGGCAAGCCCTGCGAGTTCTGGGCCATTTTGCTGAACGATGACGGCAGTCCCAGCGGTTGCAGCCTGAAATACCGCGCCGGAGAGCAGTTGTTTGACCGGGACACACGTCCCGCTTACTGGAAAAACGACTCCCCGGATCTAACCCTTGAACCGTGACCAAGACCGGAAACCGTGCGATAACAGAAAGTTATCGTTTGCACAAATAAAACATACAGGAGGAAATTACTATGGGTCTTATCAAAGCAGGTATGGGCGCACTGGGCGGAACTCTTGCAGACCAGTGGAAGGAATTTTTCTACTGCGATTCTCTGGACAAAGATGTGCTGATGGTAAAGGGCCAGAAGCGCACCTCCCGCCGCAGTTCCAACAACGGCGAGGACAACATCATCACCAACGGCAGCGGCATCGCCGTGGCAGACGGACAGTGTATGCTCATTGTGGAGCAGGGCCGCGTGGTGGAGGTGTGCGCCGAGCCGGGCGAATTCACCTTTGACGCATCCACCGAGCCTAGCGTGTTCACCGGCAACTTCGGCGACAGTCTGGCAGCTACCTTCCAGACCGTAGCCAAGCGCTTTACCTACGGCGGCGACACCGGCAAGGATCAGCGGGTGTACTACATCAACACCAAGGAGCTGGGCGAGATCCTGTACGGCACCGCAACGCCTATCCCGTTCCGCGTAGTGGTCAGCGAGGAGCGGGGCTACAAGCTCTCGGTCAATCTGCGGTGCAACGGCAGCTTCACCTGCCGCATCTGCGACCCGCTGCTGTTCTACACCAACGTGTGCAGCAACGTCTCTACCCAGTATGACGCATCCGAGATTGCTCCCCGCCTGAAGAGTGAGTTGCTGAACGCTTTGCAGCCTGCGCTGGCTACTCTTTCTGCCAACAAGGTGCAGTATTACGAGATCCCCGCCCACACGCTGGAGATCTCGGACGCCCTCAACGAGCAGCTGTCCAATGTCTGGCGCAAAAAGCGCGGCATTGAAGTGTTCTCCTTCAACATCAACTCCCTGTCCATCCCGGAGGAGCAGCAGAAGAAGATCACCGAGTGGGAAGAGAACGCCATGACCACCGACCCCACCACCGCCGCAGCTCGTCTGGTGGGTGGCCAGATCGACGCCATGAAGACCGCCGCCGGCAACACCGCCGGTGCCATGACCGGCTTTATGGGCATGGGCATGGCAGCCGGTGCAGGCGGTATGGGCGGCATGAGCGCCCAGAACCTGTTCGCTATGGGCCAGCAGGCCCGTCCGGACAGCGTGGACGCGCCCCAGCAGGTCAGCCGCCCCGCACCCGCCCCGGCAGACAGCTGGAAGTGCAGCTGCGGCGCTACCGTTACCGGCAAATTCTGCCCGGAATGTGGCAGCAAAAAGCCGGAGCCGAAGCCCGCTGCGGACAGCTGGACCTGCAGCTGTGGTGCTACCGTTACGGGCAAGTTCTGCCCGGAGTGCGGCAAGCCCCGCCCGGCGGCAGCAGAAGGCTGGACTTGCAGCTGCGGCGCGGTGAACAAAGGCAAGTTCTGCTCCGAGTGCGGCAAACCCAAGCCTGCTGGTACCCCCAAGTATA
>ERZ834859.2936-NODE-2936-length-13431-cov-3.732282_pt1 | contig 13431 bp, 9 predicted proteins | sample MGYA00519947_ERZ834859 | MGnify/ENA primary metagenome ERZ834859 (study PRJEB31850, sample SAMEA3708763) | human gut metagenome | biome: human gut; feature: human-associated habitat; material: faeces | place: China | collected 2014 ...
CAACAAAGTATGTTCTTTCTATTTTGGGTATTTCAGGATAGAACTTTTCACCATCTCCATATTTTCCAATCAAAATAATTCGTTTTCGATTCTGCAACACCCCGTAATCTACTGCATTTAAAGTCTTGTACTCTGTCTTGTATCCACATTGCTGAAATAAAGCCCGCATTTTATCAAAATGCAATTTTTCATCAGTATCTTTAGCAGATAACAAACCTGTCACGTTTTCAAATACAAAATACTTAGGTCGATACTTTTTTAAAAATTCTCCATATAATTTGTATAAATAATTTCTTTTATAGGCTTTTTCTTATTTTTCTTTTTATTTAAACGAGGTTGGCGAAGCGACTTGGCTTTACTCATTCCACAATTTTTACAGTACATTACATTCTCCATTTCTTTTGTTTTTTTATTTTATATTAGTTGTCATTTTATGTATATATACATTTTTCACAATTATATTAAAAATATAAAATACCCACACCCTATTATCTCCATTCCTAATCACATACACATTTGCAATTATCTTGTCAACGACTGAATCTCTTTTTGTATAAGTCTTCCTGCCGCCTTTGCCAGCTCATCAATACGACGTATTCTTGTAAATTCTTTTCTATATATCTTTTCTGCGCTATTGGCCGCCGCATCATTTCCCATAAAAACAGCTGATACATGTATTCCTTTATCACGCAGTGCACGTACCTCATTGGCTGCATCATTAACAGAAATATCGTCGCTATAATCATGCCCAAACGGGCTGTCCTGTGATGGCAGAATACGCTGGCTGTCATTAGGCGCAGCATCTGTTAAAATAATCACAAGGTGCCTGTCAGCCACCCCCGGGTTCATATCAAGGATTTTACCAATTCCCCGAAAAGCAAGACCATCACGATTCCAACCGGCAGCATAATAATTGAAAATATTGTCGCATTTCTTATCCCTAAAAGACTTCAATATATGAAAAACTGTATATCCTCTGACACTGCAAAATCTTGTTACCCTGACCGGTATATTACATTCCACGAGGCTTTTGGCAATAATTACTCCCTGCGCAGCAAGCATTTCCTGATACTGAAGCCTTGAAGCAGATGCATCAAGAAGCAGATCCACTGTAAAGGACGGTTGATTATCATCCTCATATGTGTGAAAAATCCTGTTATCTTCTATATATTCTGCACGCCATACTTTAGTTGTATCAAGCCTTCCGCTCTGCCCTGATATTACATCTGTCTTCTGACTTATATATTCGCTATTACGGATTTGTTCAACCATATGTGCAATAAGACTATCATAAAGCCGTACATTTTTATTATAATATGAATGATTTCTTTCAACCTGCAGCTGTGACTGTTCTCTTAAATGAAGAAATTCCTTCGGTATATTTTTCTTTGTTATATATTTTCCATCAGTAAACCATAAATGGCATCCTGTATGACTGCCTGTACACAGTTCTTTTTCTATTTTAGTAAGAGTCTGCTCTGATATAACAGATCTTCCAAAACAATTCTCAATATAAGAGCAGTCATCATTTTCTTTCTTATATGTTATATTATCTTTCTTTTTACTGTAAGCTGCTCCACCAGTCATATTGTCCACCTCAGAAGAACGCATAACCATTACATGATTATTTCTTACAGAGCTGACTGGCATTATTCTTGTCATTATCCGGGCAAATGCCCCTGTAAAATGCAGTCGTAACGCTTTTTTTTCATGTTTTACGCCATCAAAAAGATTAAATTTGCGATAAATTGCCAGCACAGTATCTATCAACCGGTCTGTTTCAGGCATTATCTGTGGTGTCAGTTCTGCATACAGCTTTTGTTCATTTGGTGTCAGCAGAACCTTCTTTTTCCCTGACACACTGCTCCATCTGGCTGACTGCATATTATATACAAGCCGGTTTTTGCTCATCCACTCCTGCCTCGACAGCTTATATTCACCTGCAAAAAAAGCCTTTCCATAATAAACCCGTAGATCAGTCATAGACGGACGTTTTAATGCTTCCTCTGTATACAGTACATGTTCCAGATAAAGCCATGTCAGATCATCCAGCATAGCCTGACTGATATCTCCGTTCCAATAACCAAATAAAGTGCTGATTGCCTTTTCACCATAATACTTATATGCCAGTCCAATTATAAGATTCATATATAAATCTGAATCTAAATCCCCTGTTTCAACAGCCAGAAACAATGGATCAAAATTATAGCGTTCCGCCGCATTCCATACCTGATTAGCAGCCCGTCTTTCCTTAGCAGTATAAGAAATGGTACGCATTATTCAAACACCTCCGTATTATGCAGCTTTAAGGGAAACCTTGAAGCTATGACATCACGTATAAGCTCTTTTTCATAGCTGTCAAATATCTTATTGGTAATTCCAAGATCCAATGCATCCCTGATTGGAATACCCTTTTTTATAAGACTTATAGCATCAATTAATCCACGCAGATCCAAAGCTTTCTCTGTAAGTTCACCATTTTCACATTTTTTCTGAAGTTCATTAAATAAAAGTGCAAACTGTTTGTTATACTTAGTAACCAGTGAAGGGAACTGATCCTTTAACAGTCTCTCAAGATCTTCCTTTGCCAGTGGCGGCATCTGTATAACTACAAATCTTGAGGCAAGTGCCTCATTTAATTCCCTTGTACCTGCATAATTATAATTCATCGTAGCAATAAAACGTGTATCATCTGCAACCTCTATCCTGTCATATCCTGGAACATCAATTACACGTCTGAAATCAAGTACAGAATGTAAGACTGCAAGTGCTTCATTCCTTGCCATATTGATTTCATCGAGAATCCCAAAGCCGCCGCTTTGTGCACAACAATACACCGGTCCGGGTCTGAATGTAACCCTGCCATCGCGAAATGTATCAGAACCTATCAGCGCAGCCGCATCCATATTAACATGGAAGGAAATATCCCATGCCGGACGTTCAAAAACTGCTGCAAGATTCTGTGCAAGCACATTTTTTCCCGTTGCCTTCTCTCCTGCCAGCAAAAGATTTCTGCCACACAGAAGCACTGCAAGAGCCTCTTCCCATACCTTATTGCCATAATAATGAAAATGTGGTACAGGAATACGTTTTTTTAATGCTTCATCTACAGTATGTTCTTCTGAATAATGCCGGACTTCTTCTACAAGCTGTGCTGAAACACCTTCCTGCTTCAAAAACTCAATCAGATTATTCAATACCAACACCCCTTTAACTGTTTTTTATATTTTAATTATATTCTTTTTATTTATTTATTTCAAAACTTTCTTTGATATTTTCAATAATATCATATTCTTCACTTACAATACTACTCGCATCATTGGTTGCATGATTGATATTTTCAAAATATCCGAGCAGACCGTTAATCGTTGTAACGCTTTCTGCCGCTGCATTCGTACCGGTTGTAATTTCTTCATCTACCTGCTTTGTCATATCGGTAAGCCATTTTAATATATCCTGGATATTACCTGCTGATTTTGCACTTTCTTCTGATAAGGCACGGATTTCATCTACAACCACGGCAAATCCTTTTCCGTGTTCGCCTGCTCTTGCTGCTTCAATTGAAGCATTGAGTGATAACAGATTGGTCTGTGATGCAATGGAATTAATTTCCCCGAGAATATCTGTAATATGTTTCATTTCGGTCAGCAGTGCACCGGTCGTCTTGTGCGCAGCGCCAACTGTATTTTCAACAGACATTATAGTGCTTTTCGCCTCTTCAACTGCTGCATTTTCCTTATTAACAGCGTCTTTCACATTATCAAATCCCTGCTCCAGCTGTCCGGCAAGTTCATTGTTTCTATGAACTTCTTCTGTTGCCGCATTGACCTTATCCATCACCGTTACCGTTGACTTCACAGATTCTTCTACAATCACGAATTCCACCGTGTGAACAAATTTAACACATAAAACTCTTAATAAACGCAAAAAACAGACATATGCAATGCTGCAAATACGTTATTTCCTATAAATTCAAGTATTATTTACCATTTCCGACCATAAATTCTGCCTGAGCGGAATGGTTCCTGTCAATGTCAGGCTTCTTGTATCCGGCTGGCTTCCGCCAATATAAACGGTATAGCCCTCATCGGTAAAATAAATCCGCCCATTTTCATCGTAGAGTCCAAAAGCCTCTTCTGATAACCAGACCGTTACCTGCTTTTCTTCCCCCGCCTTTAAAAAGACTTTGCCAAAGCCCTTTAACTGCGGATTCGGACTGTCTTCACACAAAGCCTTTACATAGACCTGAACAGTTTCGGCACAGTCAAAGTTTCCGGTATTGCACACACGCACCGAAACCGGAAGCTGTATTTTTTCTCCGGCTTTCATTTTCTGAAATGTGTGCATATCGGCGGCACACTCCATTTTATCATACGCAAATGACGTATAGGTAAGCCCATATCCAAACGGATACAGTGCCTCCTGTTTCATATAACGATATGTTCTGTTTTTCATGGAATAATCCGTAAATTCCGGCAGTTCTTCCGTGCTTTTATAAAATGTAACCGGCAGATGTCCCTGTGGGCTGACTTCCCCAAATAAAATCCTTGCCGCCGCACGTCCGCCCTGAGCACCCGGATACCAACACTGCATGACCGCCGCGGCACGCTCCTGTGCCGTGTTGACCGCCAGCGCACTGCCCGATAACAGTAGGACAACGACAGGTTTTCCACTGTCTAATGCCGCTTCAAGAATCTGATTCTGCTCACCCGGAAGATTTAAGTCCGGCTTATCACCACTTGCAAAATCATTGCCCGCATCGCCTTGTTCACCTTCAATACCTGCGTCCAGTCCCAGACACAAAATGACGACATCACTCATTTCTGCCATTTCACGAACCTCGGCAATACGGTTCTTCTTCCAGTTATCTTTATACAAATCACAGCCCTCGGACACCAGCACTCTCACCGAATCCCCGACATAATCCTGTATGCCCTCGGAAATTGTAATGTAACGCGATGCCGTCCCTTCATAATTGCCGACAAGCGCTCTCCTGCTGTCTGCATTCGGTCCAATCACTGCGATTGTCCGGAGTTTTTCCCGATTCAGCGGCAGAATCCCGTTATTTTTTAATAGAACAAATGTTTTCTCTGACACACTTTCGTTGAATTCACGCATTTCTACGGAATCTACAACAGAATACGGAATTTTGTCGTAAGGATTGTCCGGCAGCTCCTTATCCTGTTCCATGCCCAGCTTCAGCCGGGTGGTATACAGATTCGTCACCGCCGCCCGCAGTCTGCTCTCCGAAACCATACCGCGCGAAACCGCTTCCGAAAGGTGCAGATACATATGTCCGCAGTTTAAATCACAGCCGTTATTCATCGCCAGAGCCGCCGATTCCACGGCATCTTTTGTTACCATGTGATGCTGGTAAAAATCGCGCAGTGCGAAGCAGTCCGACACAACATGTCCTTTAAAATGCCACTCATTCCGCAAAATGTCTGTAAGCAGGGTCTTACTGCCACAGCACGGCTCGCCGTTTACGCGGTTATACGCGCCCATGACTGCTTCGGGCTTTGCCTCTTTAATACAGGCATGAAATGCTGAAAGATACGTTTCATACAAATCTTTTTTTGTAACCTCAGCGTTAAAGCTGTGCCGCAGTCCCTCCGGGCCTGAATGTACCGCAAAATGCTTAACACAGGCCGCCGATTTTAAGTAATGTGCATCATGTCCCTGTAAGCCCTTTATGTAGCGGATTCCAAGCCGCGCTGTCAGATACGGGTCTTCGCCGTAAGTTTCATGACCGCGTCCCCACCTTGGGTCCCGGAAAATATTGATATTGGGCGCCCAAAAGGTCAATCCTTTGTAGCGCCCGACATCTCTGTATTTTTGCTGCATATTAAATTTGGCACGTCCTTCCGTAGACACGGCATCGGCAACCTGCTCCATTAAATCTTCATCAAATGCTGCCGCAAGCCCGATTGCCTGCGGAAAAACCGTCGCCGTGCCGGCTCTTGCCACGCCGTGCAGTCCTTCATTCCACCAGTCATATCCTTTAATATTCAGCCGTTCAATCGGTGGCGCACTGTTTAACGTCTGGTCTGCCAGTTCCTCAATTGTCATCTGCGAAACCAGTTCTTCCGCCTTCTTACGGTACAAATCGCACAGTTCTTCATTTTCTGTTAATTCCGTCTGATGATTTTTCATTATAATACCTTCTTTACTTTTCTTTCATCATAACGGAATTGCCATAGAATCTCAACGTAAATTTTGCGCTGCATTTTTACATAAGCAAATATCTTTTATAAAAGCTTATCTTTTTACTTTAAAAGCACCCATTCCCGGATAAACTGCCGCACTGCCAAGCTGTTCTTCAATGCGTAAAAGCTGGTTGTACTTTGCAACGCGCTCTGAACGTGACGGCGCACCGGTCTTAATCTGGCAGGTATTTAATGCCACTGCCAGATCGGCAATCGTGGTATCCTCTGTCTCACCGGAACGATGGGATGCAATCGCTGTGTAACCGGCTTCGTGTGCCATTTTAATGGCTTCCAGAGTTTCAGATACAGAGCCAATCTGATTTAATTTGATCAGGATTGAATTGCCGCAGCCCAGTGAAATACCCTTTGACAGACGTTTGGTATTCGTTACAAATAAGTCATCCCCTACAAGCTGTACCTTGTCACCAAGTTCTGCTGTCAGTTTCTTCCAGCCTTCCCAGTCTTCTTCGTCTAACGCATCTTCGATAGATATAATCGGGAATTTTTCAACCAGCTTCTTCCAGTGTTCAATTAATTCCTCTGAGGTATAAACCGTTCCTGCCTTCGGAAGCTTGTATTTTCCCTTTTCTTTGGTCTTCCATTCGGAAGAAGCCGCATCCATGGCAATCATGAAATCTTTTTCCGGTTCATAGCCTGCTTTTTTTACCGCTTCAAGAATCGTTTCGATAGCTTCTTCATCGGAAGCAAGTGCCGGTGCAAAGCCGCCTTCATCACCGACAGAAGTTGCCAGTCCTCTTTCCTTTAAAATAGAGGCCAGCGCATGAAATACTTCCGAGCACCAGCGCAGTCCTTCTTTAAAAGACGGCGCTCCGACCGGCATTACCATAAATTCCTGTACATCCAGCCCGGATGATAATGCATGGCATCCTCCGTTTACAATGTTCATCATTGGTACAGGGAGACGATTTCCGGATACTCCGCCAAGGAAACGATACAACGGAATTTCAAGAGAAGCTGCCGCTGCTCTGCAGCATGCGATAGATACTGCAAGGATTGCATTTGCTCCAAGTTTGGATTTGTCCTTTGTTCCGTCTGCTGCAATCATAGCTGCATCTACTGCATAGATATCGCCTGCATCAAGACCTTCAATTGCTTCGTTGATTGTTGTGTTGATGTTCTCTACTGCTTTCTGTACGCCTTTTCCAAGATAGCGAGCTTTATCTCCATCTCTCAGTTCCAGAGCTTCGAATTCTCCTGTGGAAGCACCGCTTGGAGCTGTTCCTCTTGCAACAGTGCCGTCCATCAGATATACTTCTGCTTCTACTGTCGGGTTTCCTCTGGAATCCAGAATTTCTCTTCCAATTACTTTCTCAATTTCTAAGTACATGATAAATCCCCTTTCTGGTTTTGCACTTGGACTCCTGGTACACCGTAGCTTTGATGTACCAAGTGGATCATATCTGAGGTACGGTTTTTCAGCATAGCCGCGATTTCAGCAAGTACAGATGTAATCCAATCTTCCGAAGAATTCAGCAGGTCTTCGGATGGAGTTCAAATGATTTAATTCACGCGAGAGTTCACTATATCTAACTCTATTGGTTAGTATATTCTAACTCTTGTGAAAATGCAAGAGGAAAATTGGGGTGATATTGAGAAAGTATTTCAGAAAAAATAGCTTTATATTTAATATCGTGCTTATAGATAATAAATTAATTAAAATAAAAAATCTTCAGACATTTAAAATGATTCTCAAATATCTGAAGATTTCTGTACTATGTAATAAATATTTAATTAGTGAGGGCATGTAACATATGTATGTGTACTTTGAAGTACTGCATTTGCTCGATATCCGCATTTTTCACATCTTTGGCATGAATAAATTTTAACAGTACACCCACCGGATGAATTTCTACCATGAGTATAAAAAGATGATGGAGCCATGCTATGCGTACATAAAGCATAAGTGTCTTCTGATTCTTGACAAGCTATTTGATTTCCATCTGAATCGATATATACACAATCGCTTTGAGAAAAATCAAGAGATCTTATTAAATCATCATCTAAATTTTCGTCTATATCATTGAGACCAAAATCTTCTATTGAATCATCAAAAATAACTTCTTCAAAACTTTCATCCGATGACGCAACAGGTTGATACGCCATTACCGTCCCAGCACTTGCCATAACAGTCAACGCCGACACTGCCACCATAATGCCTCTCTGTAACCTTCCTTTTCTCTTTTCCTTCATCATGTAATTAATCCTCCTTTTTAATGTTTTAAAATCCTTTCCTTCTTTATCCTTTTTATGTCCGGAAAGGTTATTTTTCCACACAGCTGGACGAATATCAGAAGTTGAAGCTTCTAATACCAGCAAATTTGCATAGTCCTGACGTTTTTCTTTTGTGCAGCCATCGACGGCTACACTGTCACTGACTATTTCTGCTGTATCTATGTAAAGGAAAAGTAAAAGATATGCCACCGGATTCATCCAATGTAAACACAGAATGAAAAGGCATAAAAGTTTTACTAAATTGTCATGATTTTTCAAATGTGTATGTTCATGCTTATATACCATAATAAAATCAGGATGCAGAGGAAAACTCTCTGGAAACACAATCTTCTGACGGAAAAATCCAATGGTACATGGACCACAGATCTCATCTGGAATCAGGTAATAAGTAAGATTATCTTCAGGATCTTCAATCTTTTCAAAGATATAGTTCCGGATAGAATGTGCTCCTCTCCAGTATTTAATAATCTCATAGATTGCGAAGATAATAATTCCTGCTAGCCAGATCCTGGCAAATATATTAAACCATTGAGGTATCCATATGTAATCACCCTGCTTTTCACTCCAGAAAGCCAGAGAACCTGAAAGATAGGAATCAGCTTTTTTACCAATTAACATTGTTTCTGGAAGTGCATCTTTTGGAAGCAAATATTTAACCAACTGCACAGGTACCAGATAAAAGAACACACCTGTCAGTAGTAATCTTCTTCCGAGAATGTAATTATAGTTTCCACGCTGGATTATATACAAAAGTAAACAGATCACAACAGGAATACTTCCTGCAATGGACATACAAACTAACAGTTCCATTTAAACATCACATCATTTCTTCTTAATGTATTCTAATAAATATTCTTTCTCTTCCTCTGTAAGTTTCTGATCAGAGGTCAGAGCACTGACAAGGATGTTCATATCAGAGACTGTATATCCTGATACGGATGGTTTTGAAATCTGTGTAGATTTGACAGTTTCCGTCTCGCCCTTTTCTTTAGCAAATTTGTTTAATTTATCATACAGATAACTGTTTCTCAGTCCAAGGATAAACATAGTTCCCGGATAAAGTAAAGATACTGTTGCAGCACCGATCATATATAAGGTAAATTTATGTGTATCGTCTACAGGAGGTTTCCTCATAAAATTGATAAAGAAGCAAATACCGGAACATAAGGTAAATAAAATCCAGCAGACAAGTTCTATTTTTCTTTTCATTCTTTCATCTCCTGATTAATCAGGCTGATAGAGTCATTTGTCTCACCTGATTCGGTTAAGTAATTGTAAATTTCTGTCACTTCTTAACTACAAATAGTCTACCATGTTTTGTACAAATTAAGCAACTGATTTTTTGGAATTTTTCAGACTTTTTAACGCCATTATTCGAGATTTGTCGAGAAATCAATTTGTTGGCACAGAGAAAGCCAGGCAAAAACTGCAGTATAATCTGCAAAATTTCTGCCTGGTTTTTAATAGGTTTATGATTTAATGATATTTACTGAACATGCTCATTATTTATGAAGAAATGAAAACAGACCTTTCTTTTTTTCATAAGGTTCTGAACTGATACCTTTTACTTCATATCCTGTTGCGCTGATGGCTGTTTTTAGCTTTGCTTCGTCTACAGGTTTCTCTGAAATGATCACAGTTTCCCCTTTGCTGTGGGAAGAAGTAACTTTATCTACCTGAAAGACTTTTCTCACTGCATCGTTTACGTGAGATTCGCACATTCCGCACATCATACCGTCTACTTTTACAGTTGTTTTAATCATATTGTTGTCCTCCATTTTTACGTTATAAGTTAGAAATAGCCAGAGCATATGATTTTTTCTCTTACAATAATTTTATGCCAATGCCTGGGCAAGAGCTTTCTGAATTGCTCCAAGGATTCCCTCTGAGGAATAAGTGGCACCGCTTGCAGCATCAATTCCGTCTGCTGACTGATTTCCCATAATCTGCGGATAAATAGTTTCCCATGCATAATCAAAGTACTCCGGTGAATCACTGTTATTCTGTTCAATGGAAGCAATCTGACCGCCCTGAATCGTTACGGTTACATTTACTCTTCCACTGTATCCGTAGCTTGAGCCTGTATAAGTTCCGTCAATATATGGTCCTGTAGGTTCCGGCGTAGGCTCCGGAGTCTCTTCCGGTGTTGGTGTGGGAGCCGGTGTTTCCTCTGGTGTTGGAGTAACTTCTGGAGTCGGAGTTTCTTCCGGTGTCGGGGTTGGGGTTGCCTCAGGAATTGGCGTAACTGTTACTTCTGGTGTTGGAGTTGGTGTCACTTTTGTGGTGCCTTTTTCTGCCTGTTTCAGAATATCTTTCATTGCGTTTATGATACCCTTTGAAGAGTAGGTCGCACCACTGACAGTATCAATGCCATCGACAGACTGATTCTGAATGATCTCATTTTCCAGGATATCCCATGCTTTCTTAAAGAACACAGGGGTATCTGTATGCTCTGCTTCCAGAAACTTGATCACACCTTTTTTAATCTTAGCTGTCAACGTAATTGTTCCACTGTATCCTTTTCCAGTTCCCGTATAGGTTCCGTCTTTGTAAATCTGTTCGTCTCCCGGCTTCGGTATTGGAGAAGGTTTCTTTGTCGGTTTCGGTGATGGAGTGGGAGTTGGCGTAACAACTGCCTGATTTCCTGATGGAATTGCCTGTGACAATGCATTCTGAACCGCAGTAATAATTCCGTTTGAAGAATAAGTGGCACCACTGACTGCATCTACGTTCGGAGACTGGCTTGCAAGAATTTTGCTGATCACACCCTGTGCATTTGCAAAATAGGAGGCTGTTTCATTTGATGCATCTACAATATTGATAGCTGTAATTTTATGGTCAGTGACAGTTACCTGAACAGTGATCGTTCCTCCGAAACCGGTCCCGGAGCCTGTATAGGTACCGTCTGCATATCCACCGGCGGGAACTTCTGTAGTCGGTGTGACTGTGCTTCCTGCACCACCCCCTGCTGTACCTCCACTTGCAGAGGAACCTGTAGATGAATTTTTCTTTGTTCCTGTTTTAATCTTACTTGTTTTCTTTGTTTTTTTTGATGTTTTTGAAATTGAGGTTCCATTGGTTTCAGAAGAGTCCTCTGAATCAAAATCCTTACCTGCAGCTCCGTGCGAAATCAATTCTTTAATCTCGTCAGTAGACATAATATTATTATCGGAAACTGATGTGGTTTCCACAGGACTTTTATCTGCCTGATAACAGGTTACACAGACTGCTGCAAAAACTGCTGCCGCAGGAATAAGCTTTAACCATGGACGGAAACTGTCCTGTTTTGGTTTCGTTTCCGGAGTCTTATTATTTTTCTGCTCATTATTTTTGTCCATAAATTCCTCCTTCTTCAATAGTTTGTTTCAGGTAATCATATTCAAGTGATTACTGTAATAACTGTATAAAGTTTTACAGCTGAAAAGAAATCCTGCCCTTTCTGTGGGATACAGGATTTCTTTTCTCTTGTCTGCGAATCCGACTGTAAATATTCGCCTGACTTCAGTCCGGTCAGATTATTTTACAGTTACTTTAACTGTTTTGGTTACGCCATTGCATGTTACTGTAATCTTGGCAGTACCTTTTTTGATACCTTTAATTGTACCATTGGATGATACTGTAGCAATTTTCTTGTTGTTGGATTTGTATGTAACTTTTCCTGACGGAGCTGCTTTTGCTGTGATCTTAGTTGTTTTGCCGACTTTTACAGATGCAGATGTTTTGTTCAGTGTAAGAGTTGGATTTTTAACTGTTACTTTGCAGGTTACCTTTACATCTCCGCATTTAGCTGTGATGACTGCACTACCTTTTGCTTTTGCAGTAACTTTACCGGTTGTTTTGTTTACGGCTGCAACTTTTGGGTTGCTAGAAGTAAATGTAACTTTTGGTGCATCTGCTCCTGTTACAGTTGCCTTCAGTGTAGTTGTTTTTCCTTTGTAAACAGTGGCTGTTTTCTTGTTGAGAGTTACTGTTACCTTCGTATCTGCTTTAACAAGAGCCTCTACTGCTGCGTTCAGATGAGTTGTTGCTTCATCAACCTCTGCCTGAGTTGGCTTTTCTTTTGCAAGAAGATCCTTTGCTTCCTGAAGCTCTAACTGCATTGCCTTCCAGGAATCTGCTGTGTAATCTGCTTCTTTTAAGGCTTCTGCTTTTTCTACTGCTGCTTTTAATGCTGTTGTATCTGCTTCTCCTGCTTCCGGTTTTACGATGTTTGCATCTGTTGCATTAACTTCAAATACAGTATCTGCATATCCCATTGCATATACGGTGATTTTCCATTTGCCGGTTCCATCTGTTCCTTTTGGAAGCTGGCAGCGGTAGGAATCTGTCAGACCAAGCTGGATTCCCATTGCCTTGTGCATCCAGTTATCTGCTGCAAATTTTGTTCCGTAAGATGCCAGAACTTTATTACCATTTCCGTAGTAATCCCATTTTACAGCATACATTTTAGCACCAAGAGCACCATATCCGTCACCTGTAATATCTACTCTTAAGAATTCGCCGTAACTTCCACTTGCTTCTTTTACTGTTGCGGTAACATTGGATGCTGTCTGGAGTGCCTGATCTTTAAGTCCGGAACCTGTACCGTTTGTTCTGGCCTTGAATGTGAATGTTCCATCGGAACCTTTTACAGCTTCTTTTAAGCCGTTTGTTTCAGCGGTAACATCCGCAACTGCACTATAGGACTGCAAATTGTTTTCTCCAAATCCTCCGGCAACTGTGCTTCCGTCTTCCACAACCTTGAACTGGGATTTGAAGGCTTCATAATCTTCTGCTTTTACTGCGACAGGTACATATTTCAGGCCTACTACGTTATAATGGTCGAATTCTACAACACTTCCATCAGCTTTTGTAATCTGTCCTCTTTCAGGCTGATTCAGCTTTACAGTTGTTCCGTCTGTAAGAACTGCATCATTAGCTGAGGTCCAGTAGGAAATCTCATAAGAACCGCCGTTTTTGTCATACATGATTG
>ERZ834859.2939-NODE-2939-length-13423-cov-3.099940_pt1 | contig 13423 bp, 5 predicted proteins | sample MGYA00519947_ERZ834859 | MGnify/ENA primary metagenome ERZ834859 (study PRJEB31850, sample SAMEA3708763) | human gut metagenome | biome: human gut; feature: human-associated habitat; material: faeces | place: China | collected 2014 ...
CTTGTTTCCAAGCGCATCTGTGCTGGTATCGTAGACTGCGATTGCAGAGACAACATCCGGTTGCCCCATGACTGAGATATTTGCTGTCGCTCGCGCGGAGACGCTGGAATAGGGGATGATTTCAGTTTGACGGCAGGTTTTTCCTTCGATAATGGGCTCGTCCGCCGCAGTTGCTTCCAGGACCGCTGCATCCCACAGCTCCTGAGCGGTTTTGCCTGAATTCCAGCTTGAATTAGGGGCCGAATTCTGAACAGTGACTGCGTACACATTGTCTGGGCAGGTGATTGCTAAGATTCCTGCCGCCGCAAGGGCGATTGCTCCGCGTCGAGTTAGATCAATGCTACCAGCAGACCGCTTTGTCTTGATGCTCATGGCGCTCTCCTTCCAACATGGCTACTTGTGTAGCTAGTTGTGTAGCTGAATAAACAGGGGTTGCAACCCTTCTTAGGCGATTATTACTTAAAAAGCAACAAAATACAATAATCAAACAATATAAAATATTAAATCAGAATTGCCGAAAGCAAACTCTTACCGGGTATAAGCTTTCTAGGGATTACCCTGACGAGAGGAGAGTGCGATGACGAACCTAGCTCCGGAATTGACGGTTGTGTTGCCGGCGATAATCCTACAATTCATCGTCCCGGTCGCGCTGGTATGCATCGCCGCGTACTTCGGCGCGCGCAAGGGTGCCGAACGTGCGCTGCGCGACAAGCGTGAGGACGGCGAGTAGAACGTTTAACTGCCTGGCCATACAGCTCGAGCCGAAGTTCGGGCGCCGTCGCGGGATGCTTCGCGGCGGCGCTCGATGTCGTTGCAGGGCCGGCCTAGTGCCGGTTCGCGCCCTGGCGCCCCTGGGCTGCGCGATTGCGGGCGTGGGCGTTGGCGGCTTTGTTGGGTGCGCCCCCGAATTTGGGCGCGCCGAAGGGCTTTCCCTTGACGGCGGGCTTGCCGCAGAGGGGCGTCGCGCCGCGGCTTGAGTTTCTCGGCTTGCCTTTGCTTGGCTTGCCGCTCCCCGTGGGCTTTTTTCCGCCGCCCGCACCCGGCTTGGGCGGCACGGGACGGATCAGGCACTTGGCACCGTAGCCGATGAGGTCCTCGCGCCCGGCTTTGCGCAGCGCCTCCTTCACCAGCTTGTAGTTCTCGGGCTTGCGGTACTGGATGAGTGCACGTTGCATGGCCTTCTCGTGCGGGTCGCGCGGGATGTAGACCGGCTCCATGGTGCGCGGGTCCACGCCCGTGTAGAACATGCAGGTGCTCATGGTCGAGGGCGTGGGGTAGAAGTCCTGCACCTGCTCGGGCATGTAGCCCATGTCGCGCACGGCCTCCGCCAGCTCCACGGCCTCTTTCATGGTCGAACCCGGATGGCTCGAGATGAGGTAGGGCACCACGTACTGCTTGAGACCGTACTCCGCGGAGAGGCGCTCGAAGCGCTCGACGAACGCGTCGTAGACCTCGCGGCGTGGCTTGCCCATCACCGAGAGCACCGCGTCGCTCACGTGCTCGGGTGCCAGGCGCAGCTGGCCGCTCACATGGTGCTGTAGAAGTTCGACCAGGAACTTGTCGCTCGCATCGGCCATGGTGTAGTCGAAGCGGATGCCGCTGCGCACGAAGACCTTCTTCACGCCGGGGATCTGGCGCAGGTCGCGCAGCAGCTCGGCGTAGGCATCCTCGTTCGTGTCCATGTTGCGGCAGACGTTCGGCCACAGGCAGCGGCGGTTCTTGCACACGCCGTGGGTGAGCTGCTTTTTGCACGCGGGCTTGAAGAAGTTCGCCGTGGGGCCGCCCACATCGTTGATGTAGCCCTTGAACTCGGGGTCGTGCGTGAGGACCTCGGCTTCGCGCATGATGCTCTCGCGGCTGCGCACCTGCACCATTCGGCCCTGATGGAAGGCGAGCGCGCAGAAGGAACACTCGCCAAAGCACCCGCGATTGCTGGAGATGGAGAAGCGAATCTCGTCGAAGGCGGGGATGCCGCCGGCCTCGTCGTAGTCGGGGTGCCAGTGGCGCGCGTAGGGCAGCTCGGCCACTTCGTCCATTTCACGTTCGGTGAGGGGCGCCGAGGGTGGGTTCTGCACCACGTAGACGCCGTTGGGATAGGGTTCCACCAGGCGTCCGCCTGTGATGGGGTCCATGTTCTGTTGTTGGATGTTGAAGGAGCGCGCGTAGGCGAGGCGATCTTTCTCGAGCTCGTCCCAGGAGGGGAGCAGCTCGTAGTCGAAGACGTTGTCCAGCGCCCCCGCGCCGCTTGTGCGGTAGACCGATCCGTTCACGAAGGTGATCTGATCCACGGGCAGTCCGCCGTCGAGCGCGTCCGCCACCTCGACGATCGAGTGCTCGCCCATGCCGTAGAGCAGGATGTCGGCACCGGAGTCGAGCAGGACGGAGCGCTTGAGCTTGTCCTGCCAGTAGTCGTAGTGCGCGAGGCGGCGCAGGCTCGCCTCGATGCCGCCGATGACGATGGGCTTGTCCTTGAAGGTGCGGCGGATGAGGTTGCCGTAGACCGTGACGGCGCGGTTGGGACGTGCGCCCGCGCGTCCGCCGGGGGTGTAGGCGTCCTCATGGCGCGGCTTCTTGTTAACGGTGTAGTGGTTCACCATCGAGTCCATGTTGCCGGCCGAGATGAGAAAGCCCAGGCGCGGCTCGCCGAGCGCGGCGATGCTCGCAGGATCGGTCCAGTCGGGCTGGCAGATGATGCCTACGCGGTAGCCCGCATGCTCGAGCACGCGGGAGATGATCGCCATGCCGAAGCTCGGGTGGTCCACATAGGCGTCGCCGCAGACGTAGACGAAGTCGCACTGGTCCCAGCCCCGTGCCTCCATGTCGGCGCGGGAGACGGGCAGGAAGGCCTCGCGGCCTGGGCGCCCCTTGGTTCCCGGGCAACGGGCGGGGGCGGAGGCGCGCTTGGGTTTGGGGCCCTTCGGGGCGGTGTGGTTCTTTGCGGGGTGCTTGGGCATGCTGATCGCTTTCGTCGCTGATTGTCGGGTACTAGCATACGTCAAGCAAGATGGGCAACGTGCAAAGGCGGTGGATGTCCACGGAAGGGGCTCGGGATGCCCCGAAATGCCAAGGGGATGGTGCGCGTGATGTCCTTAAGTGGGTTGCCCGGCATAGCTTCGCGCCCTCAAAGAGGTTTTTCGTACTCATTTGAGAAAACCGCCGATAAGCCGACTGAATTGCCCCTCTCCATCAGGGCTTTTCCAGATGGAAAGGGGCGTATGCCGGGCGGTTTCAGAAAGCAGTACGAAAAACCTCAAGTTTGAGGACGCGCCCTTAGGCTTGAGGGTGTTCGACGGCCCAGATGTCCACTGAGCGCCCCGTCAGAAGGCACGGGCTCCCGTCAGACGCCCAACCTCAGGTCGCGCGCAACCTCCGCCGCGCATGTGAGCGCATCGGCGATGGCGGAAACCACGAGCGAGGACCCGCTGCGTGCATCGCCGGCGACGTATACGGGGGCGCCGGCGATGCACGCCGACTCATTTGCGTCGAGCATGATGCAGCGATGCGATGCCCCACCGACGGTGACCGGCAGGTTGCGTGGTCCCGTCACCTTGACGTCGAGCGTTTCGAACAGCCGCGCTTCGGGACCGGTGAACCCGCATGCGATGAGCACCAGCTGCGCGGGAACGATCCGCTCCGAGGAGGCGATGCGGCGCGGTGTCCCCTCGCTCCAATCGAGGTCGACGACGGCGAGGCCGCTGGCCGCGCCGGATGCGTCGCGCTCGACGCGGATGGTGTCCACGGCCCACTGGCGCATCTCACAGCCCATGAGGTCGATCGCCTCCTGCTGGCCGTAGTCGGTTTTTTTGACGTTGGGCCACTCGGGCCAGGCGTTGCCGCTGTGGGGGGTTTCGGGCGGTTCGGGCAGGAACTCGAGTTGGCGCACCGAACGGGCGCCCTGGCGGACGGCGGTCCCCAGGCAGTCGTTGCCCGTGTCACCGCCACCGATCACCACGACGTCGAGCCCTTGTGCAGAGATACCGGGGGCCTCGTCTCCGAGAAGGCCGCGCGTCGCCTGCGTGAGATAGTCGAGCGCGAACACAACTCCCGGACCGTCGGCCGCCTCGGCGGTGATGCCTCTGGCCTCGCGTGCTCCGGCAGCGATCACCACGGCGTCGAGGGACTTGATGAGCTGGTGGGCTACCGCTGGATCGGCGACGTCCGTTCCGAGGAGGAATTCGACCCCGAGTTCCTTCATGAGCGCGACGCGACGCATCACCACCGATTTCTCGAGCTTCATGTTGGGGATGCCGTACATCAACAGGCCGCCGGGTCGGTCATCGCGTTCGAAGACAGTCACGCGTGCACCGCGACGGGCGAGCTCCCAGGCGCATGCGAGGCCCGCGGGACCCGACCCGACGACGCCGACGCGCGGGGCGTCGTCCCCGGCGGGCTCGAAGCGCTCCGGCCCGCCGTGCTCCCACACCCAGTCGGAGATGAAGCGCTCGTTGTCATGGATGGTGGTGGGCTCGCCGTCGACCGTCCCCAGGTTGCAGGCGGCCTCGCAAAGCGCGGGGCACACGCGGCTCGTGAACTCGGGCAGCGGCGAGGTCAGTGCCAGGCGCTGCGCCGCCTCGTCCATCCTTCCGCGGTACACGAGGTCGTTCCACTCGGGGATCAGGTTGTGCAGAGGGCAGCCGCTCGGGCGCGCGTGCCCGAAGGAGATGCCCGCTTGGCAGAACGGCACCCCGCACATCATGCAGCGGCTCGCCTGGGCGCGGCGATGCTCATCATCGAGTTCGACGTACAGGGGGTCAAAGTCGTGAATGCGCTCCTCGACAGGTCGTAGACGATGGGCATCTCGATCGATGGTCAGGTATGCTCCGGGTTTACCCATGGCGCACCTCGCTGTTCTTCTCGGTGGTGTTCTGATCGGTGCATGACGGGCGGGAGGTAGGGGCGGTCATGCCAGCGGAAGCGCATGGCGGACAGATGCCGGCCGCGACCGCCTCGGACCGCGCGCCGGCTCGCGTCGCCGCCGGGGCGGTCACGGCCTGAAAGGCCGTCTCGAGCGCCTCCTCGTGCGTGGCACCACCTGCCTCGGCCTCAGCCACGATGCGGCAGACGCGCTCGTACTCTCGGGGGATCACCTTTACGAAATGGCGCGAGATATCCGGGAACTGATAGAGCAGCTTGATGCCGCGCGGGCTCTGTGTCCGTTCGACGTGCTCCTCTATGAGCGCGCGGATGCGTGCGAGATCGCCTTCGGTGGGCGTCTCGCAGGCCACGCCGGCGTCGCCGATACGCGAGCGCAGCGTGCCGCGCTCGTCGAACACGTAGGCGACGCCGCCGGTCATGCCCGCGGCGAAGTTCTGCCCGACCTCGCCCAGGACCAGGACGCACCCGCCCGTCATGTACTCGCAGCCGCACATGCCCAGGCCCTCGACGACCGCGGTCGCTCCCGAGTTGCGCACGGCGAACCGCTGGCCGGCCAGGCCGTTCACGAACATGCGGCCGCTCGTGGCGCCCATCAGGGCGACGTTGCCCACGATCACGTTCTCGTCGAACTTGTAGCTGGCCTCGGGCATGGGTCTCACGGAGATGACGCCGCCCGAGAGGCCCTTGCCGAAGTAGTCGTTCGCGTCGCCCGAGACGGCGAGCGTGATGCCCACAGGCAAAAATGCGCCGAAGCTCTGGCCGGCGGAGCCGTCGCAGTCGATCTCGATCGACCCGTCGGGCAGGCCGTTGGGATGGGCGCGGGTCACCGCGTGACCGAGCATGGTACCCACGCAGCGGTTGACGTTGGCGATGTCCGCGTGGAAGCGCGTGGGTAGCAGGTGCTCGCGGGCGTGCGCGGTGTGCGGGATGAACAGGGTCGCGTCGAGCGTGCGGTCGAGCTCGGAGTCGGCTGCCATCTCAGGAAGGAAATGGCGTTCCGCCGCACCCGGGATGTCGGCACCGAAGGAGCAGACGCCGGGCGCGAGCACGCAGGAGAGGTCGATGAGCTCGGACTTCCAGTTGCCCGCGATGCCCGTCTGGCGCAGGCACTCGGAGTGCCCCACCATCTCATCGACGGACGTGAAGCCCAGGCGCGCCATGACCTCGCGCAGCTGCTCGGCAACGAAGAGCATGAAGCGCTCGACGTGTTCGGGCTTGCCCGCGAACCCGCGCCGCAGGCGGCAGTTCTGGGTCGCGATGCCGGCGGGGCAGGTGTCCTGCTGGCAGTCGCGCTGCATGAGGCAGCCCATGGCGATGAGCGGCATGGTGGCGAAGCCGAACTCCTCGGCGCCCAGCAGGCACGCCACGGCGACGTCGGTGCCGTCCATGAGCTTGCCGTCGGCCTCGAGGACGACGCGCGAGCGAAGGCCGTTTTGGATGAGGGTCTGCTGAGCCTCGGCCAGGCCGAGTTCGAGTGGCAGCCCGGCGTGCCAGATGGAGTCGCGCGGGGCGGCACCGGAGCCGCCGTTGTGACCGCTGATCAAGATCTTGTTGGCGGCGCCCTTGGCCACGCCGGTGGCGATGGTGCCCACGCCCGCCTCGCTCACGAGCTTGACGCTGACGCGCGCGGCGGGGTTGGCGCACTTGAGGTCGAAAATCAGCTCGGCGAGGTCCTCGATGGAGTAGATGTCGTGGTGGGGCGGGGGAGAGATGAGTCCGATGCCGGGGGTCGAGCGGCGCACCTCGGCGATCCAGGGGTAGACCTTCTTGCCGGGCAAATGGCCGCCCTCGCCGGGTTTGGCGCCCTGGGCCATCTTGATCTGGATCTCGGTCGCGCTCGCCAGGTAGCGGCTCGTCACGCCGAAGCGCCCGCTCGCCACCTGTTTGATCGCCGAGTTTTTGGAGTCGCCGTTGGCAAGCGGCGTCTCGCGAGCCGGGTCCTCGCCGCCCTCGCCTGAGTTGGAGCGTCCGTGCAGGCGGTTCATCGCGATTGCCATGCATTCGTGTGCCTCGCGGCTGATGGATCCGTAGCTCATGGCGCCGGTGTTGAAGCGCGTCGCGATGCTGCGCGCGCTTTCCACCTCGTCGAGTGGAACCGGCGTGCGGCCGGCGGTATCGAAGTCGATGAGGTCGCGCAAACGCACGGCGCGCCCCGGGCGGTGCAGGCGCGCGCTGTACGCGTCGAAGTCTGCGCGGCTGTCGGTGCGGACGGCGTGCTGCAGCAGGTAGATGGTCTCGGGGTCGATGAGATGATCCTCACCGCCCAACGGGCGCCAGCTGGTCAGGCCGAGTGTGGGGAGCTGATCGGGCGCCGGCGAGGCGAGGATGGACATCGCGGCGTCATAGCGCGCGTTGAGCTCGCGCTGGAGCTCAGCGACTCCCAGGCCGCCCACACGGCTCACAGTCCCGGTGAAATGGCGGTCGACGAGCTCAGGGGCGAGCCCCACGGCCTCGAAGATTTGGGCCGAGTGGTAGCTCTGCATCGTGGAGATTCCCATCTTGGACATGATGCTCACCATGCCCGCTACGGCGGCGCGGTTGTAGCGCTCGATGCCCTCCTCGGCGGTGAGTGCCCGTCCCGTCCCGTCCGCGAGGTCGCCCGTCTCGGCGAGTGCGGATATCTGGTCGTGCGCGCCGTAGGGATAGATGCCGCTTGCGGAGTAGCCCACGAGTGCGGCGAGGTCATGGGCGGACAGGGCGTCGCCGCATTCCAGCACGATGTCGGCGAAGGTGCGGATGCCGCGCCGGATGAGATGGTGGTGGACGGATGAGACGGCCAGCAGCGAGGGGATGGGGACCTCGCCGTCACCGGCACGGTCGGAGAGCGCGATGATGTTGGCGCCGTCTCGCACCGCCCGTTCGACGTCGGTGGCGAGCTGCTCGAGGACGCGTTCGAGGGCGCCCTCGCCGGCCTCGCGCAGGTAGACGGCACGGAACCGCGCGCTCGTGAACCCCGCCCGATCGACGTTCGCCACGATCCGGAAGGCCCGCTCGTCCAACAGGGGCGTGTCGAGGCGGATGAGGCGGCAGCTGTTGCGGCAGTCCTCCAGCAGGTTGCCGTGGTTGCCCAGATACAGGATGGTGGAGGTGACCACCGCCTCGCGCAGGGCGTCGATGGGGGGATTGGTGACCTGCGCGAACAGCTGATAGAAGTAGTCGAAGAACGAGCGGTTCTTGATGGAGAGGCACGCCAGGGGCGCGTCGATGCCCATGGAGGCCAACGGCACCTTGGCGTTCTCCGCCATGGGGCGCACGATCTCTTGGACATCGTCCCAATGGCAGCTGAGTTTGGCAGCGCGCACGGCTGGTGCGACGGCGGCGTCGGCCCGTCCGTCCGCGCTTCCAACCTCGGGACGCGCCTGACCCGCGTCGACGTCTTTCGCCAGATCGTCCAGCGTGAGCGTCTCCTCGGCTATCCAATCACGGAACGGCTTGAGTTTTGCCATCTCGGCGCGCAGTTCCTCGTTGTAACGCACCTTGCCCGCCGTCATGTCGACCTCGAGCATCTCGCCGGGCCCCAGGCAGCCGCTCACGAGGATGTTCGCGGGGTCGACCTCGATGGTTCCCACCTCGGAGGACAGCAGGAAGCGGTCGTCGCGCGTCACGTAGTAGCGCGCCGGGCGCAGGCCGTTGCGGTCCAGCGCCGCCCCCAGCGTCCGCCCGTCGGTGAACGCGATGGCGGCCGGACCGTCCCAGGGCTCCATGAGCATGGATTGGTACGCGTCGTAGGCGCGCCGTTCGGGTGAGAGCGCCTCGTTCTTGTCCCATGGTTCGGGTATGAGCATCGACACGGCACGTGTCAGGGGGCGCCCGTTTTGCACGAGGAACTCGAGCACGTTGTCGAGGATCGCGGAGTCCGAGCCTTCTCGGTTGATGATGGGCAGCGCCCGTTCGAGGTCCTGTCGCATGATGGGCGAGTAGAGGTTGGGCTCGCGGGCGCGGATCCAATTGACGTTGCCCTTCAGGGTGTTGATTTCGCCGTTGTGGATGATCAGGCGGTTGGGGTGGGCGCGCTCCCAGCTCGGCGTGGTGTTGGTGGAGTAGCGGGAGTGCACGAGGGCGACCGCTGTCTTGACGGCGGCGTCGTTGAGGTCGGTGTAGAAGCGACGCATCTGCGTGGCAACGAGCATGCCCTTGTATACGATGGTGCGGCTCGACATGGAGCAGGCGTAGAAAATCTTTCCAGCGAGCGCGGGGCAGGCGTCCGCGCGTTTCTCGATGGTGCGGCGACACAGGTAAAGCGCGCGTTCGAAATCATCCCCCGCCTCGATGCCCTCGGGGCGCCCCACGAACGCCTGGATGATGGTGGGCATGCAGGCGCGGGCGGTCGTGCCGAGGTCGTGCGGGTCGACGGGGACGGGGCGCCAGAACAGCAAGGGCAGGCCGGATGCCGTGCACCCCTCCTCGAACACGCGCCGCGCGTCGAGCGCGCCGCACTCATCCTGCGGGAAGAACAGCATTGCGACGCCGTAGTCGCCCTCTTGCGGCAGGATCTGCCCGCATTTCTGCGCCTCCTTGCGGAAGAATCGATGCGGGATCTGGAAGAGGATGCCCGCGCCGTCCCCGGTGTTGCGCTCAAGTCCCACGCCCCCGCGGTGCTCGAGGTTGACGAGCGCGGAAAGCGCGTCGTCAAGGATCTGATGGCTGCGCGTCCCGTTGATGTCGGCGAGTGCGGCGATGCCGCAGGCGTCGTGTTCGAATTCGGGGCGGTATAGCGTCTTGGGCCCGGGGATGCCCTTGGCTGCGCGTGCGGGTGCTTTTTCGGGGGAGCCGATGTCCATGGTGCGCTCCTTACAGTCGTCTACCGGTGGTCGCGATTCGGCTGAACATGGTATTTGCCGAGTTTTTCAATTCGTTTGCGTCTTCGTTGCCCTTGCGTTACGAAACACGGTTGCAACGAGACGTCCGTACCATCCGTGATGTTTCGATCGGACGCCGCCCGTCGCGGGCGGCGCGATGTGAAGGAGGCGCGTATGGCTAATCTGACTGAGCGATACGGCACGATGGTCTTCTCCGAAGACGTCATGAAGAAGTGGCTCCCCAAGGACGTGTACAAGAAGCTCGCGGCGACCATCGAGGAAGGCGAGCCGCTCGACCTCGACGTGGCGAACGCCGTGGCCCACGCCATGAAGGAGTGGGCCATCTCCAAGGGCGCCACCCACTACGCCCACTGGTTCCAGCCGCTCTCGGGCATCACGAGCGAGAAGCACGACAGCTTCCTCGAGCCCAACCACGACGGCACCGCCATTACCAAGTTTTCCGGCAAAGCCCTGATCAAGGGCGAGTCCGACGCGTCGAGCTTCCCCAACGGCGGCCTGCGCGCCACGTTCGAGGCCCGCGGCTACACCGCCTGGGACGCCACGAGCCCGGCGTTCATCAAGGACGACGTCCTGTGCATCCCCACCGCGTTTTGCTCCTACACGGGCGAGGCGCTCGACAAGAAGACCCCGCTGCTGCGCTCGATGACGGCGCTGGACGAGCAGGCCAAGCGCGTGCTCGCCCTCTTCGGCAAGTATCCGAAGCGCGTGGTGCCTTATGTGGGTGACGAGCAGGAGTACTTCCTCATCAAGAAGGACGCATATCGGAAGCGTCGCGACCTGGTCATTTGCGGCAGGACGTTGTTCGGCGCCGCCCCCGCCAAGGGGCAGGAGCTCGAGGAACACTACTTCGGCGCCATCCGCCCCACCGTCTCGGCCTACATGAAGGACCTCGACGACGAGCTGTGGTCATTGGGCATTCCGTCCAAGACCAAGCACAACGAGGTCGCGCCCTGCCAGCATGAGCTCGCGCCCGTATACTCTGAGCTCAACGCCTCGGTGGATAACAACCTCCTCATGATGGAGAAGATGAAGCTCATCGCAAGCCGCCACGATCTGGTGTGCCTGCTGCACGAGAAGCCGTTCGAGGGCATCAACGGAAGCGGCAAGCACAACAACTGGTCGCTCGGCACCGCCGACGAGAACCTGCTCGAGCCCGGCGACACGCCGCTGGAGAACCTGCAGTTCATCGTCTTCCTCACCGCCGTGATCGAGGCCGTGGATAAGTACCAGGACCTCCTGCGCGCCAGCGTCGCCAGCTGCGGCAACGACCACCGGCTCGGCGCCAACGAGGCCCCGCCGGCGATCATGTCGATCTTCCTGGGCGACCAGCTCACCGAGGTCGTCGAGATGATCATGGACGGCGAGGCGAGCGTCCACGCCACGACGGGCGTCATCGATTTGGGCGCCGTGGTGTTGCCCGATCTTGAGCGCGACAACACCGATCGCAACCGCACGAGCCCCTTCGCCTTCACGGGCAACAAGTTCGAGTTCCGCGCGGTGGGTTCCGAGGCCAACGTCTCCGACGCGAACATGGTGCTCGACTGCGCCGTCGCCGAGGCGCTCAAGGCCTTCGCCGATGCGCTCGAGGGCATGCCCGCCGATGAGTTCCAGGAGGCCGCACTGGCCTACTGCGCCGAGCACCTGCGCGCGCATCGCCGCATCCTGTTCTCGGGCGACGGGTATTCCGAGGCATGGCCGGTTGAGGCCGAGCAGCGCGGCCTCGCCAACCTGCGAACCGCCGCGGACGCGATTCCGGCGTTCGTGGCCGAGAAGAATCTGGAGCTCTTTGAGAAGCTCGGGGTCCTCTCTCGCGCCGAGGCCGTGTGTCGCTACGACTGCAAGCTCGAGAAGTACAACAAGCTCATGAACATCGAGGCGACCACCATGGTGCGCGAGGCCCGTCGCACGTACCGCCCGGTCATCACCGCGTACGCCACCAAGGTCGCCAAGGGCCTCGAGGCCATCCGTTCCGCGGGCGCCGAGGCGGCGATGCAGTGCGAGCAGAACACGCTCAACAAGCTCTGCGACGGCATCACCGAGATCAATGAGTCCATCAAGGCGCTCGATGCGCTGCATACGCAGGTCGAGGCGATCGAGGACGCCCAGGAGCAGGCCGGAGCGTACGCGCACGAGGTCGCCCCCGCGATGGCGCGTCTGCGCGCCGCAGTCGACGCCATGGAGGAGATCGTGGCCGCAGACTACTGGCCGGTGCCGACTTATGATGACATCCTGTTCTACGTCTGATGCAGGGGTGAGTCGGGGCATTCGGCCGAGCGGGGATTTGATGGCTGCGGGGACCTGATGTCAGCGGGAAGGGCGGGGCGCTCCATTCGGGGCGTTCCGCCCAATGTTTACAGCAGCTCACCGTGGGCGCGGACGTAGAGCGCTTTGGCGATGCTCGTGAGCAGCAGGTAACCGATCATCATCGCGGCGAGGACTCCGAAGAACGCACCCGGCAGCGGCACCAGGTCGAGAGCCGCGTTCACGCCCGGAACGTAGGGCATGGCGGTCACCAGGCCTACGCCCAAAACCGTGAGGGCGGTGAGGGACGCGGCGGGCTTGCTCTGCACAAAGGGCAGGCGCTCGGTGCGCAGCAGGTGGATCACGAGGGTCTGCGTCCACATGGACTCGACGAACCAGCCGGTCTGGAAGACGAGCGCGAACAGGGCGCGCTGAGCGGGATCGGTGAGGGCGTCCCAGGGTGCGCCCACCACGAGCGGGCACACGACCCAGAGCATCGCAGCGAAGGTCAGGATGTCGAAGATGGAGCTTACGGGGCCGATTTTGAGCATGAAGCTCACGATGCCGCGTGCGTCCCAGGTGCGCGGGCGGGCGAGGAACGACTCGTCGACGCGGTCCCAGGGCAGGGCGGCGCAGCTTACCGTGTAAGCCATGCCGAGCAGGAGCAGCTGCAGCGCGCTCATGGGCAAAAACGGCAGGAACGCGGCGGCGACGAGCACGGAGAGCACATTGCCGAAGTTGGAGCTCGCGGTGGTCTTGATGTACTTGATGGTGTTGCCGTAGGTGCGGCGCCCCTCGACGATGCCGTGGGCGAGTACGGTGAGATCCTTCTTGAGCAAGATGATGTCGGCGCTCTCCTTGGCGACGTCGACGGCGGTGTCGACGGAGATGCCGCAGTCGCTGGCGCGCATGGCGGCTGCGTCGTTGATGCCGTCGCCCATGAAGCCCACGGTGTGCTTGCCGTGCGTGCGCAGGACTTCGACGATGCGGGCCTTCTGCAGCGGGGAGAGCTTGGCGAAGAGCCCCGTGCGCTCGACCTGCTCGGCGAGCTCGTCGTCGCTGAGCAGGTCGACGTCGGCTCCGGTGAGCATATTGCGGGCGTCGATGCCGACCTGCTCGCAGACGGTCGCGGCAACGGCGGCGTTGTCGCCGGTGAGCACCTTCACTGCCACACCCAAATCGCCGAGCTCCTTCACGGCCGCCTTGGCGCTTGCCTTGGGCGGATCGAGGAAGGCGAGATAACCGATGAGCGTCATGCCATGCTCGTCGTCGGCGGTGAGGTCGCGGGCCGGCACGTCGTTTCGCTGGGCCACGCCGACCACGCGCATGCCGCGCTCGTTGAGGCCGCGGACGCGGTCGAGAATCTGATCGGCCCGTTCGTCGGTGAGCGGCAGGACCTCGGTCCCGACCTCGACCGTGCTGCATACGTCGATCATCTCCTCGACGGCTCCCTGATCCACGTCCTGCGAACGCAGGTATTCGATCCA
>ERZ834859.2944-NODE-2944-length-13408-cov-43.899423_pt1 | contig 13408 bp, 15 predicted proteins | sample MGYA00519947_ERZ834859 | MGnify/ENA primary metagenome ERZ834859 (study PRJEB31850, sample SAMEA3708763) | human gut metagenome | biome: human gut; feature: human-associated habitat; material: faeces | place: China | collected 2014 ...
TTTGAAGCGGAATTACCGCATTTACCAAAAACTCCTTTCCTGTTATGTTTACTTTTATTTCACCACCATAATTTTTTACACATCTTTGTACATTTTTGAGACCATATCCATGATAAGATTGATTCCATTTTGTTGTTTCTAACTTTCCTTTTTTCAATTCACTCATACTATTCTTAATCCTTAAAATTAAAAAGTTTCTCTTTACTCCTACATTTAGAAAGATATACCTTTCTTTTTTGGGAACCTTCCCCATCTCTTCAAGTGCATTATCTAATAAATTACCAAAAATAGTACTAATATCTAAGGGAGTCATAAAACTTCCTTTTGTAAAATCTACATGACACTCTATTTGAATCCCCATCTCATAAGCCTTACGTATCTTTTCAGCTAAAACTATATTCAAAAAATCATTTCCTGTCTCGTAAAATCTTTCATACATTTTCAATTTCTTACGTATCTCTTCACTAACTTTATCATCATCTGACAAAAGAAAATAATTTTTTAGGTCATGATAAATTTCTTTTACTCTTTCTTCCTCTTGCAATTTTTGCAAATAGTATTCATTTTTCATTTTTAATTCACTTATTGCTTGTTCCTCCTCTTTGCTCCGATCTAATATTTCCAAATACCTTTGTACATACAAAACTGTAAAAACAAATGCAATAAAAACTCCTATTGCGCATATCAAAAACCATCCTCTAATCCTAGACTCCTGCACTTTTGGTAAACTCGCATGAAGACTTGCAAGTACAAGTAAAAAAGGTACGCTCAAAATAATAAGTGAATAACTTTCTTTCACTCTTACTTTTCTATTACTTTTTTTTAATATTTTCCCTAAAAGGCACATAATAATAAAATATACTGCATTTGCCATGATTATCACTTCAATGACAAAGTCATCATACACCATGTTTTGAGAATAAACCGGTTCATTAAATAAATTCCATGTCTGTATTACTAACATTTCACTGCAATATGTTGTAACTACCATTATAATTCCATATAAAAATAACTTTATTTTTGAGCACTGATAAACAAACTGCCCAAGCATGACTACTAATAATACAGTAATGGTTAATTTAACCAAAATTGGTGTGGAGAAATAAGAAAGTATTACTAGGACAGTACTAATACTTAATATAAAAAAATTTTTGAAGTTTTTATTTTCTTTACCTTTTTCATTTATCGCTAATAATGTAAAACACCAAATTTGAAATATCGTAATTATTGCATCTCTGAATATCAAATAAAAATCATGACTCATATAAGATTCCCCCAATATTCAGCAATATCTTCCATAAATTCCTTTTTTTTCGTTTTACTGATGGGCAATCGTTCACCTGTACTGAGCTTCACTTCATTTTTTTCAATATTTTCAACATAAAACAAATTCACGATATAAGAGGAATGGTTTCTTGAAAACCCATAAGGTGCAATTTTGCTTTCCATATCCTTCATTTTCCAATAGCATACAATGTTTTGTTCCGCCGTATGAATTAGCAAGTTTCTATTATATGTCTCAATATAGCTAATATTCTTTAACAGAATCCTATAATTTCCATTATCATTATGAAAACAAATATAGGGTTCCTCTTTCTGTAACAATGCTCCTGTCCAACGATCTAACTCCATCTCTATACGTTTTTTACTGATAGGTTTTATAAGATAATTTGCAGCATTAACATCATATCCTTCTAATGCATATTGGACTAAAGAAGTCAGAAAGATAATAATCACATTGGAATCATTTTCCCTTATCTTTTTTGCAGTTTCAATACCATTCATTTTCGGCATTTTTATATCCAAAAAAATAATATCAAATTTTCCAGTATAGTTTTTTATCAATTCACTTCCATCATGGAAAGAAAAGGTTCTTATTTCTTTCTCATTTTTCTTTGCATAATCTTGAATATTTCCCTCTAAATTTCTTAATACATTAGAAGAATCATCACAAATCGCAATCGAAATCATTTTCGAGCCCTCCCTTGTCTTTTAAATAACAGCAATTTTTTATAGAACCAATTATCAACAATATCGCAATCTCGCAGATAGCTGACATTGCATATAACATTTCATCCTGCAATTCCGGTACAAATAAATATATACTTACTATAAGACAATTTATCAAAAGTAATATTCTTCTTACAATATACTTGTATTTTTTAATTTCTTCAAGTTCTAGTTTTTTGTGAATATCTGCTACTGGAGCCAGTACAATAATTACAATATCTGACACAAACACTCCAATCAATAAGAATAAAGCTAGCGTTTCTTTTTCAAAGCAACTAATAATGATATTAATAAAAAAGTAGGATAATAGATAAATCAAATTACAATTCCGATAACAAGATGCGTGAAATCCACCTGCATACACCCTTAAAAACGTATATGCAAGATAATAAATCACAGTTTCTTGGAATTTTCCTAAGGCTATACCCATTCCTAAAATTGCAACCGTTGCAAATGTTTGTGATATAACCAACTCTGCTCCATATTGATAAACATCTACCTCTTCCTTAGTGATTACATTATTTTTCAAAAAACTAACAGCAACTTTTTTCCCCATTTCTGCAATCATTTCTCATTTCCTCTTTTGCTTTTCTTCCTTGTCCAATTTTATCAAATCTTTTCTTATTATCAAGTGCTATTGCCTAAATAACCACTGAAAATGTTTAATTAGACAGAAAAAACAGGGATATGTCAACATATCCCTGCCAATTGCTTACCTATCATTTTATTTGCTATCACTATATTCAACAAAAATACTTTCCCTGTTTCCATCCGGAAAAATATACACAAACCTACTGTTTTCATTTTTGCAAAGGCAAAAAAAGAAGTCCATTGTTTCTATTTCATATTCTGCAATATCTTCAGAATCGTCCATATGAAACACAATTTTTTTAAAACATTCTTCTGATTCTATTTTCAGATTTCTCATCTGATGCTCTATAATTTTGTAAATGTGCTCTTTCTGCAATGGTTCCTCAGTAGTTGAGAAAAAATTGAAAAGTTTATGATCCCGGTTGCTATTTATCACATTCAACAGATATTGTGTATATCCTGGCGGCATAATAGATTCAACTGGTATTTCTATCGTATGATTCTCCATCCCATTAATTTTCTTTAAAAGCAATGCCAATACTTTCGGAGAAATAATAATAAACTCTTCCATGCCAGTAATCTTCAGTCTATATTCCTTCATCTGTAATTACCACCTTTTCTCCTTGCTTCATCGAAATCCGATACACAATATATTGATATAAGCCAATCACTGCACAGAGAGCCAATTCTACAAATACAATCTTTATTTCGGATAAAACAATCCTTCCATCATTCTGCCACAACATAATAGTATACCATAATACCATGACAGAACATCCCACAAGTGTTGGCAGAATATATACACGTCTAATCTGATCAGCTAAAATTTTCTTCAGATACTGATTATTTCCCCCAAGTTTTCTTACATCTATAAAAACCTGCTTATTCTTGACTGCAACTGTCATACTTCTTGTATACCCAATAATTCCTACTGCTGCCAAACAGATTACAGATACATAAATAAACAACATGTAGAATACCCCAAAGGATATAAATCCATTATTGATGTCTAATATTTTAAAGAATGGTGCATATTTCCAATCACAAAATTCCTCCGGGTGTTCTGCATTTGGGAAAATCTGATCACCATACCCATAATAACCATTTTCCTCTAAAGATAATTTTTCCTGATGTTCATCATACGCAGTCATTTTAAGCATATCCCCGGAAGCTCTATTGCAGTACTCCTTGTATAGATCTCTGGCAAAAGCATAAGAAGATTCTAAATCATTCACGTTAAAAAGAATATTTTTTACAATCATATCATCTGGCAGATCTTTTTTCAAAGTTGCATAATCAGTATCACTGATTACATACCTTGCTAAATTATCAAAACCTGTCAGAGCAACCAGCCCATCGTGTTCTGCTGTCCCTGCATATTCCAGTTCTTTTTCTATCCTTGAAAAGCGATTCTGCACATAATCCAAATCACTATATTTGTTATACTGATTTTCATACATACTACTCTTTCTTATCATAAAATAGGTACCGTCTGCCACCTTCAGGTTTTCACCGGTTATCTGGTTAAATGTTGTTTCATCCATAAAGGAATAATATACATATTCTTTTTCATATTTTTCGATGAGATTCCCTTCGTCATCAATATTATCCCTGTTTACTCCACTGCCTAGCAACCTAATAAATTCTACTTCCCAGTAATCTTTGATTTCTACATCATGTTTCTCAGCTAAATTATCTATATCCACTTTATCAATTTCATCTGCTGATAATGGATATGACAAGGAAAAATCCACTGGATTTTTTTCAATGATTTCCCGATCAGACATGTATTTAGTAGGCGAATACAAGCAGGCAAATAAACTACAAATAATCAAAAGAGATACAATCAGCATATTTTTCACTACCGATTTCCCCTGAAATTTCAATAATCCATAAGAAATCAAGTTCCTATAATATTTCTGAGGATTTCGCCCTCTTTTGTGTACCGCAACCGCATACATCAGAATTCGATACAAACCAAACAGAGAAAGCAGATAAAAAAGATTTACCCATGCTCCTAGTGTCTGCTTTGTCAACCTTGAGTATACCTGTATCCCTACCCCTGCTATTAAAATTCCGGAAATAAGGCATATTATACCTATTATCAGATACTTTTTTGTTAACTGATATTTCACAGACTCATTGGTTCGCTGTTCATTTAAGACATCAATAATATTGGTTCTTTTCATAAAAGTAACAGCAAGCACCAGCATTGAAATACCAACTACAAAGCTGAACAATACAGATACCAAAATCCCACCTATAGATATTAAAGACGGATTTCCAATACCAAATGGAAAAAATACTTGAAAAATTTTCAGCGTAATGTATGATATAACAATCCCTGTTATGATACCAATTGAGGAATAAGACACACTAATTTTGACTAATTCACCATATAAAGCCTTTGATAACTGCTTTTTTTCAGCCCCTAGAGCCATGAAAATGCCGATCTCCCGACTACGATATCTCAAAAATAGTCTGGCAGCATAAATAGTGAAAATCGTACAACCTATAATTGCCACTGCAAAAATCATATAGATCATCTTGCGGGAATCTCCCCCGCTAGGCAGCACATTCTGAATTGCAGGATTTAATACCGTTGAAATGAATGACGAAATCAGCATTACGGCAAAAACAATACAAAATTTTAGCTGATAGTAATTCTTTTTATTATATTTTCTCAGTTTTCTCAACACATTACTTAATGTCATATTACTCACCACCATTCAGTTTTCTCAATACTTCCATTAATTTATTAAAAAATACTCTACGATTCCCTTTATTTACTAATTCTGAACAAACAATACCATCCCGCATAAGAATTACTCGATCACAATAACTTGCTGATAAACTATCATGTGTAACCATAAGTGTGGTAGCCTCTAATTTTTTTTTAGCCGTAATAAACGCATCAATAACCGCTTCACTTGATCTGCTGTCCAAATTTCCGGTTGGCTCATCTGCAAGTATCATTAATGGTTCATTAATCAAAGCCCTGGCTACAGCTGTTCTCTGTTTCTGACCGCCGGATATTTCCGCTGGATACTTTTCCCCTATTCTTTCAATGTCAAACATTTTTAATAGCTGAACCGCTTTTTTCTCCATCTGCTTATAATTCTCTTCTTTGATAACCTGTGGGATACATACATTTTCAAAAACTGTCAGACCATCAAGCAACATAAAGTCCTGAAATACAAATCCAATCTTTTCATTCCGTACTTTTGCCATCTCTTTTTCATTTAATTTTCCTAAATCCTTTCCATTCAAAAGGATCTCTCCATTCTCAAAAGGTTTGTATCGTGAAATACAATCTAATAATGTTGTTTTTCCACTTCCGGAAGGTCCCATAACCGCAACAAATTCACCTTTATGGATTGTAAAATTTACACCTCTCAACACCTTATTCTGATTTTTTCCGACTCCATAAGATTTTTCCAAATTTTTAACTTCTAACATACTTCTGATACCTCCTAATTATGAATACGCTTCTGATAAATTCTTGTAGCTTATTTGTTGCACACTTCGATTTTTTACTGCATATATCTGATCACAATACACGCATTCCTCTATGTTGTGCGTTATAAAGATAATAATTTTTTCCTGTTTAATTTTATCTAAAATTTCAAATAGTCGTTTTCGTCTTTCGATGTCAATAGAAGCTGTACTTTCGTCAAAAATGATAATGTCAGATTCTTTCATCAGCGCTCTTAAAACATCCAACCGCTTCTTTTGTCCTCCCGACAAATTACTGGTGCCGGCATTAAGCTCTGTATCCCATTTTTTCGGCAAACATACAATTTCATCATAGAGATCCAACAACTTACTGTATTCAATCAACTTGGTATTATCCACCACATTTCCCATTTTCAAATTTTCAAGAATACTGCCTCTAAAAAATAAAGAATCCTGTGCGACAAAAGCAATTCTATTTCTCAAACTGTTAATTGAAATATCTTGTATCTTTTCTCCATCTATGGATATCGTCCCTTTATAGGGTGCATATAAGCGTAACAACATCTTAACAAGGGACGACTTTCCACAGCCGCTTCCCCCTATAAACCCTACAATGGTTCCTTTTCTTAACTGAATATTCACATTATCAAGTACCGGAACATCTTTTCGATATCGGAAACTGACATCGTGAAAATCAACTTTCTCTATGTTATTGGAACGTATAACTGTTCCTTCATTATTTTCTTCTTCAAAACAAAGCACACTATATAGTCTCTTCAAAGCAATCACTGTTCCTTGATAGCTATTATTAAATTCTGAAAAAAAAGCCATAGGTGATATCAGCATTCCTTGGTAATTAATCAGAGCTGTTACTGTTCCAATCGTAAGAACTCCATTAATAATTCCAAACCCACCAATTAGCCATATCAGGTCTGCCAAAAGATAAATGAGAAGTCCTCCTGAATTTATATTAACCGAATAAACCACTTCCAAATTCATTTGCGTGTTGTATTGCTTTGTATAATTCGCATGGAACTTTTCATTTACATACTCATATGCAGAATACAATTTTGTAATCAATACATTCCTATAATTTTCTGTCAAAGAACCTATTGCCTCTTCATTACATTCCATACTTTTTTCGGCAAGTGCCTTTACCTTTTTCCCCCAATATCTGTTATTTAAGATATATAGAAACAATAACGCCATAGATACTACCATAATCCGCCAGTCCAAAATGATAATCATAGCACTTGCCAAAATAAAGGTAACAACATTACTTAATGTCTTCACCAACATATATCCACAATTTTCTTTCACTGTATCCACTTCTTTATTGTATTTTGATAAAACTTCACTTAAATTGTGTTTATCAAAATAAGAATATTTCATCACAGATATTTTACTGTTCAACTGTGTCCGGAGTTTTAAACTGATGGATTCTGCAATATGTGCCAACAGATAGTCTTTTAACACATTCAATACAGCAACCATAAAATAGCATGAAAGCATAACAATTACCATTGTAGTAAAGAGCTGCATATTTCGATTCGGAAATGCATTGTCCAAAAGTTCTCTACTAGTTAGTGGGATACACATCGAAACAACGCTTTGCAGAACTGTTATGAAACACACTAATACAAAATATTTCTTTTGTGTAAACACATAATTTTTTAAAAAATGTTTATAAACCTTGTTCATAGTTCCCTTCCATTATCATCGGTAATATGCTCTACGCTTTCCGCTGTTGTACTAAGCATCCTTTAAAAAACCTTCCAGATATTTCTGATAAACTTTAAGATTCTCTTCTACACTTCTTTTCGTGTCATAGTAGAACATTGCATACCTTAACATAATTTTTGTTGAAAAACATTTCTTTTGCATGTTCTTCAAATCATTTTCTGCTTTTTCTGCTGCGCATGGACCTGAGCAGAAATATCTCACGTCACACCCAGAACACATTTTCTGCTTATCCACAAAGAATTCTGCCTCATAAGCAACATCACTCAATTTCTCATCCAAATCTTTGCAAATCTCTTCCATTGATTTTGTTTTTATGTTTCCCATAGAATATTTTTTATGTTTAAAATTTCCACACATAAGAGTACTTCCATCCGGATGAATCGCTAAGATATTGCCAAAGGCTCCACAGCATTTCTTCGCCTGAAGGTTTCCTATATATGCTCCCACCAAAATATCTTCAAAATATCTTCGTTTCAATAAATAACTGATGATATCGTACTGTACTCGAAGCGTGTTCTGTTCTTCTAATATGGAATCATTTTTACTATTTTCCACTGCCCTGCCAACCAAAGCAACAATTCTTGTTGTTAAATTTGCCTCATATTTATGACAAAGTTCAATCGCATCATACAAATATTTCCTACTTTTAGAATCCACAACAAAGGAAAGAGAAAGCCGAATTCCTAATTCATTTGCACATTTAAAAAATTGTTCCATATGCTCCTGTAATTTGGGGTTTTCAAAAATATTTTCGATGCTGATTTCTAATATTCCAATGTCCCCTGAAATCTTTCGTAACTGTTCTACAGTAAGCAATAGACCATTGGACTGCAAAATTATTTTCTCTCTGCCAAAGACTTCTGAAAAACTTTGAATAATCTCATTTACATCTTTCCGTACTAATGGCTCACCACCTGTAAGAATCACTTTTCTTGGGTTTAATTTTTGAAGTTTTGGAATAAGATTATTTCTTATCTCCGATAATGTTAAGTCATTTTCTGTACTAACATGTGGACCCGAGTTCATAGTGCAAAATTCGCAATTCAAATTGCATTTTCCTGTCATCGAGTAATAAATACTTTTTATACTATGGCTTTTTTCCACACCTTCTCCCAGCAACCCAAATCTCTCTTCTAACATTTGCCCAAATTTTTCTTTCTCTTCTACCGTTTGAATTGAGCGATTATACCATTCTTTTGACATTCTTGCCCAATGCCCATTGTCTGTATTAAGGAGGATTACTTTTCCATTTCCTTCAATTTTTTCTAATTCTTCTATCTTTTTCATATAATTCCCCTTACATTACAATTCTTTTAATAAGATCTTCATTCTGAGTATATACCTCGTAAATCAGTTTCCTCAATTTACACATAACAGGAATTGGTTTATTTATATCCCCCATAACTGCAAGGTTCTGCATAGCACAAGACTGCTCTGTACAATGCTCAGAAATCTCACAGGCTCCACACTCCGGATTATCAATAGAATCAAATTGCTTCAATGGATCTATTTTTTCTTTTTTTAATCCATCTTCCACAGTTCCAATTTCCGCACTTGGACTCAAATTCCCTGGGCAAGCATAAATGCCTCCCTCAGTTCTTACATAAGATGAAATAATTCCTGCTCCACACGTATAAAATTTCTTCCGCTTATTTTTAAAATTTACAACCTTATCAACAAAATCCCAACGGAATCCCTGATTCTTTTTCGCTGCTTCGATGAAATAGTCAAAGGATTTCCTAATTCCATTCATAAGAATGGTTATTTCCTCTGGAGACCAAGCATAACTGACATCAATAGCTGTATCAATAATTTTAAACCCAAGTTCTTTTGTTAAATACACCAATGATTCATAGTACTTGTCATAGTTGTTACCTGTGATTACATTTGTTACTTGTACAAACCTACCGCTCTTTTGTTCAAATTCTTTCAAATATACCAGATTTGCAAGGATTTTGTCATATACGCTATCCCCACTGCAATCGACACGGTTTATATCATTTACTTCCCTGTCTCCATCAATACTAACTTTGATGGCAAACTCATTCTCAAGAAGAAACGCTAATATTTCTTCATTAAAAATAGTTGCGTTTGTAGTCAATGAAAACAGAAGTTTATATTTGACCTCTGCATTTTTCTGATATATATATTCCACTAATTTACAAATCATATCAAAGTCCAGTAATGGTTCTCCTCCAATGAAATCAATCCATAATGTCTGATCCTTGTGAATTTTTGTATAGAGAAATGCCCTGTCAATTGCCTTGCAAGCTGTTTCATATGACATTTTTGTTCCGTTTTTTTCTCCCAAATAGCAATACTGGCATCTCAAATTGCATCTTTGATTTATCTCTAAAGTCATAGTATACACACATCACACCTCCCCTTCATCTTCTACTCTCTGCATAATTTGAAGCATTGTTTCTCCAATCGGTATGTGTTCGTCACAAGCAGTTTTCAGCACATTCGTGATTCTCTTATTATAATTTCTATATAATGCTTCAAATACTTGCACATTATGTTCGTACAAAGTTCTTTGTAATTTACATGTTGTCTCATGATTCACATTTAGAAAACCAGTACGACTGAAATTCAAAAAACCACACTTTGCTCCACAACAAGTAAAAGCTATTTTACAATCTTTGCAGCTGGATTCCGGTTTTACATGCTTTCGAACCGTTTCAATAAACCGTTTCCTTTCAAACATAGTATCCACACTACCTTGCTTCCACAACTTTTCATTTGCCACATAACCACAAGGATAAAATTCCCCTTTACTGTTAACTACCAAATGCCCCTTGGAACCTGCCGAGCAATATAAAGGGCTTCTCTTAAACACAAATGTTGATATTTTATAGTCATACAAATTCAGAATAGCATCTTCGTCATTTGCAATATTTTCCAAATAAAATTTATCCAGTAATGTCATCTGCTCATCAAGAATATGAATACTTTTGTCATCCCACTCCCCAAGTTCATCCATACCCACATTTATTCTTTGAATCCCAAGTTCAAAGAAATATTTCACATTATGCACCAAAAGATGAGCATTATTAGGGGTTAGTGTCATTCTGACGGCAAAAGAAATTTTCTTTTGAAGCAGCTTTTGCATATTTCTAAAAATGATATCATATACATCTTTTCCATTTTTACTTTTCCGGTTTAAATTATGCGTTTCTCTATCTCCATCAATACTGAGAGAAAGCTCAATGTTATTTTCCACAATAAAATCAATCGTTTTATCATCCAGCAATATTCCATTTGTTGTTGTTTGAAAGCGGAATAACTGCTTGATTTTCGAATACTTTTGATTTATAATATCTATAGTTTTAAAAAAGATTTTTTTGTTGAGTAATGGTTCACCGCCTAGCAACAACAGATCAATATAATCATTTGCAGGATTATTACTCACAATAAAATCAAGTGTTTTTTCTAATGTAGCTTCCGTCATATAACTTTTATTTTTTTTATCGCCTTCGTAACAATAGCTACATTGTAAATTACAATCATCTGTTAGGTATAATGTACACTCCATTTTTAACTCCTTTACTCGGAAATCTATTTCCTGCCTGGAAGATACTGCTAATACCCTCCAGGCAAACAGAATAGATTTATGTATTGTTTTATATGTTTATTTTAGTTTAGGTCAGTTAAAAGGGGGGTGGCATAATCTGGCAAACAATCATTTATACATTTTTGCTTGAATGAAGCACAATAAGCGTAGCCTTCTACCTCTTCTTCTGTTGTTTCAACTTTCGGTTTCTGACCGTTTTCTTTTTTCAACGCTTTATTTTCGCTCATATTGTTTTCTCCAATTTCTTTATTTCCCCTTTGAATTACGCATATCTGTCGCCTTTATGCTTTTCTTTAGATTGTTAATTCAAATCGCTTAAAAATGGCGTTGCCTTTCCACCACCGCCACAATCATTTAAGCATCTTGCTTTATGAGAATCACAATATGCATAACCTTCCACACCTTCTTCTGTTGTTTCAGTTTCCGGCTCCTGTCCATTTCCTTTTTTCAGTTCTTTGTTTTCACTCATGTCTTATTCTCCTTTACATTTTCTAATTAAGATCGCTTAAAAATGGGGTTGCCTGTCCATTGCCACCGCAATCATTTAAGCATCTTGCTTTGTGGGAATTGCAATATGAATAGCCTTCAATTTCTCCACTGCCTTCATTTTCTTCTGACTGCTGAATATTTCCTTCCTTCAACTCATTTTCAGATGACATACTGTTTCCTCCTTTCTGCTACCTTAAATGATGTAGCTCTTATGCTAGTAACATAACACTTCTCTCTCTATCTGCATACCCTTGTTGATTAATCAGCCTTTGTCATTGCTTAAATGTCGAGCGACACATTGTAAGAGCTACTAACGACACTTTATAATCACCAACTTTTGCAGAAAAAAGCACAATTGCATCTCAACGACACAATCATGCCTCTTTTCCTGCACTTTATCGGCTCAATGTCTGATTGTTGATTGCTGCAAGCATTACATCTGCATCAATTACTTTTTTCTCCATTTGACTCCCAATCGTCATTGCATCTGTCATCACATTGTCAATCAGACGGGTATTTCCCTGGCTGTAGCTATGTACAGAACTGATTGCTGCGGTATCTATGATGTCTGGACCCCCTCCGGCTGCTCGAATCTTCTTTCTGATATAATCTGGTACTTCCTGATCTGTCAGTCCATGAAAATTATAATGTACTACAATTCTCTGACGCAGTGCTTCATTTACCTGCTTCTCTAAAATGTGATTCAGATAAGGCTCACCACTAAGAATCAATGAAAAGCAGTTTACAGAATCATATTTCTGGTTCATTAACATTTTTAAGTCTCTTAAGATGTTACTGTTTAAATACTGCGCTTCATCCAGAATACAGATAAATGGTTGCCTTTTTTCTTTATACAGGTAATACAGTCTCTCCTGAATCGACCGGAACATTTGGCCTTTTCCAAACCCTGATTCTAATCCCAAAGCCTCGCATAACTGCCTGTAGTTTTCAGATACCCCTGTGCTGCTTCCAACTCTTTCACCATATATTTTCCATGCGGAAGGTCAATGTCAAAGCGGAGGGTTTCATCTTCTGCCGATTCTGCTTTCGCAAGAAACTCTCCTGCCTTTACAATCACTTCCCCTGTGAGGTCTAATATATCTTCCTCTGCATACAGCCCAACTACCGCACCCTGTACTGGTTCTTTCGTTTCTTTGGATTGTTTGGTAAGGACAAATTCTTATTTTCTGGCGTTTATTCTCAAGTTCCATAGAAACATAATCTACCGCTACTTCCTGTCCCTGATACTTAATTTCAAATTCTTTTGCTTCAGGATCCAGAACAAAATGGTGGTTTCCAACATCCGTCTCCTTCAGGTAATAGAAACCGATCGGAAGATTATAGAGTGATACAGTTCCCTCTTTTCCGGTCACAAGTTTTGCCACAAGCCCTCATTAGCAGCCTGATATCCGCTGTTTATCTTACACCCCCGATCATCCCCTCTCTCCGGCTTATCTTTTCCCTGCTTTTCTTGAATAATCCTCTTATTAATCTCAAGCCGTTCATGAATGGATAATTTCTTATCTTTTCCATCTACCGCCTGCT
>ERZ834859.2946-NODE-2946-length-13398-cov-5.921307_pt1 | contig 13398 bp, 9 predicted proteins | sample MGYA00519947_ERZ834859 | MGnify/ENA primary metagenome ERZ834859 (study PRJEB31850, sample SAMEA3708763) | human gut metagenome | biome: human gut; feature: human-associated habitat; material: faeces | place: China | collected 2014 ...
AGATTTTTCTGAGCAATATTCTGAAGAATACTACCATAAAACTAGATAAGAAATGCGAGTACAGCTAATTGGATGAACCGAAAGGCTGTACTTTTTATTTTTAAGAAAATATGATATGGAATATGTCTGTCTTTTTGTTTGTAAAATTTCTGAAAATATTCTGGTGAAATGGTAGTATGATATGGAGAATGTTAAAAAACGTAGGGGAGAACGAAAAATGAGATTGCAGGATAAATTAGTACCGTATCTGGAATATTGCACATATAGAAAGGAACTGGATCAGAAAACAGTAAAAGCATATCGAATCGATCTCAATCAGTATTTTACTTTTGTTGCTTGCGAAGAGCCAGACAAAGAGAAGATTGAGGAATATATTACAGAATTACATAAAAAATATAAGCAAAAAACAGTGAAACGCAAAATAGCCTCTGTCAAAGCATATTATAGTTATTTGGAAGAGAATGAATTGATTAAAGAAAGTCCATTTCGAAAAATAAAAGTCAAATTTAAGGAAAATTTGATTCTTCCGAGAATTATACCGCGTGAAGAGATTGAACATTTATTAAACCATATGTATGGCTGTCTGCAGCAGGAATCGGAGACGGTTTATAAATATTGCCTGAGAGATGTGGCAGTAATCGAGATTTTCTTTGCAACCGGGGCCAGAGTTTATGAAATATCAAATATACGGGCAGAAAATGTGAATCTGAATACTGGGCTGATTCAACTCATGGGAAAAGGAGCGAAAGAAAGATATGTTCAGATTGGCAGTACCTCAGTGTTGAATATTTTGCGGAAATATTATGCTGAAAACAGAGCGGCGATTAAAAAAAGTGGATATTTTTTTGTAAATGGCAGGGGCAACCGGTATACGGAACAGTCCATTCGACTGATGCTAAAAAAATATACAGCTCAGGCTGGAATAGAAAGAAATATCACACCGCATATGTTCAGACATTCATTTGCAACATATCTGATTGAGGAAGGAGTGGACATAAGCTGTGTACAGCGGATACTGGGGCATTCTTCCATAAAGACAACACAGATCTATATTCATGTGGCAGCCAGAAAACAGGCAGAAATCTTACGGGATATGCACCCACGGAATAATATGAAGATCATAGGAGCAGCGTAAAGGAACGCATAAAGATACATATATAAAATGCAGGAGAAGAGATCGGCGGAAAAGGGCGGTCTTTTTGGCGTATAAATATTATAGGGTAATTGATGAACAAATGTTAGAAGACGAAAATAACTGGATTTTGAGATGAATTTTATGGAAAAAGACAGATGAAGTTGTTATAATTATATAAATAATTCCTAATTATCCATCATTGTAATTTGTCCATACAAGCAATGAATTATATAACTATCTATATTTGGCAGGAGATAATGTAAATGAATGATTATTCAGATATTAAAATCGGAAAAATGATCCATCAAATGAAAATACATCAATCTGATGAAAATGATGGAATAACTTTATTCTTAGGGGCAGGATGCTCTTTAGCAAGTTCACCTCATGACATTTCTACATATGGTATTGTAAAAAACATTGTGGAAACTCAGCTTGAAGATATTTCTGGAATGCCTGATACCTGGAATGAATTATATAAAACATTCATAAATATCGCGTGGAATGGATTGGGAAAAAAAGATAAGATAAATTTATTGAAGCCGTATTTCAATGATTTAAAGCCTTCAGAGGGATATCTTGCAATAAAATATTTGATTGAACATGGTTATGTTCAAAATATAATTACAACAAATTTTGATCCATTAATTGATAAGATATTAGAAAATATTCCACATCGAAAAATCGTAGGAGAACTAACTAGTGAACTGGGTGATAATCCCAAAATCACGTTTATTAAAGCTCATGGAGATTTAAAATATGGCAATCTTCGTTTTTCACCATTTGAACTGCAAAAATTACCTGCTGAATTAGAAAATAAAATTCGTCAGTTAACAAAAGGGATTGTAATTGTTGTTGGATACCGTGGGCAAGATATTGGCATCATGAATTCATTAAATACATCTGATGATCATTGTGCCTTTTGGGTGAGTCCTACAAAGCCAGAAATATATGATGGATATACAAATGACCCTATTTATGACTGGATGAAAAAACGCAATTCAGAAGGAAACTTTATTTATGGAGAATACGGTGATTTTAATATCCTATTTCCCACATTAGTAAGAAAATTGTCTGCATTACCGAATGAAACTTTTAAAACGGTTGAAATTTGGAAGAACAGTTTTTTGTTTGATACAATATCATTAAGTAAACGAATTTCATTAGTATTCTCAATTTTACTAAAAATCGAACATGAATTACTAGATATATATGAATGGAAAATACAGGCCCCCTATTTTTCAGAAGCTTCTTCTTCACTGTTGTCTATATTAATTAATATTTGTCAGGATAAAATTCTTCCTCAAAATAGTATATCTAAAATAGCCAATGGTGTTGAAGCCTTAATATTAGCCTTTGCATTAGACATTTATGCTCAAACACAAGGTTATCCTATAGTTCCGATAAAGTTTATTGATAATATCAAAGCAAGATATGAAATACATCCCGATGCCCCAAGACTTAATGATGATTTTTGGGATTTGTTAAAAAAATTATTTCTTATAGAGAAAAATGCTCAAAATTACTATGAGATTATTGTAACTTTTGACATAAATAAAGATTTTTCATATGTTTTGAAAAAGGGTGAGTTCTCTGAAATACAATCATTATTTTCTATGATTAAAATCATAGCATTGTTTGAAAAAACTGCTTTTTCTCACAATAAACTTCCATCCTATGAATATCGTGCCAAAATATTATTAGAAAATAATTGTAAGAAAATAGAGCCTTCTGCTCGAGCTACAACTATAACGTTGGAGGATTTAACTCAGGAAGATGATCGAATACTTCGTAAATATCTTTTAGATATGTATGCTCCTTTTCATAGTACACTTGGGACACGTCAAACATATTTCATAGAAAGTATTTACATAGTTTATGATGTTGACAATAAATCTGGTCAAGAATTAGGCTTATATGATGAACTTTTACAGAAAAGCAAGGAATTTTGCTGCAATTTTTTCGAAAAAATTAATTTAGAAAATTTTATCATCACTGATGTAGTTAATGTTCTGCATGATTTTCTCGATTCTATAAATTCTGGATTTATGCTCTTAGGTGCTAGTGGCAGTGGAAAAACCACTTTGTTGGGATATTTAATAAAAAACCTCCAGAATACAAGTAACTTCGTTATACTTCCATTTAGCGGAAGGGAACAACGTTTATTACAAAGAGGAATCAACGTATTTTCTAATTGGTTTTCCGATTTTGAAAAACTTGAAGTAATTAATAAGTTATTTTTATGCAGGGAGCAAACACTGGTATTAGTTTATGATGCGTTAAATGAAATGCCTGGGGATTTTAATTTTTTACAGGACAATTATAATGAATTAATAAAATTTACAGAAATGTTATCACAAAAGGAATATCGCAATATCAAAATTATTCTTTCTTTAAGAACGGACTCATATCTTCAATTGCGTCAAAATGAAGCACTCGAGCCCAGACCAGGTGTATTTTATACGCCTTTGGCAGAAAATAGAACTATTTTTCCACTATATCAACTTCCAGTTTTTTCAGAATCTCAGACTTTGAAATTACTTCAAAAGGAAACATCCTTAAATCGACAAATTTTGAAAAAATTATACCATGAGTTTTCTAGTATATTACAAACACCTTTTTATATTCAATTATTTGGACAAATTTTATGTTCTTTCTCTGATTTGGGTGAAAAAGAATTTGCCATTTTTTCATTGAAATGGTATGATGCAATTTTTAATAATATTGCCAAAGATGAAGTGATACAAAACGAGCTATCGAATGTTACAGAAACAATTATTTTAGTAAAATATCAATATGAAGGAAGAAAAGTGTTCATAAACGATATTGTTAGAAAAATGCATATTGCAAAAGAAAAATTAGAAAAAGACATATTAAAACTGCAATCTTCTGGTATTTTAGCATACGAAAAAACAACGGGACAGATAAATTTTTCACATGAAAGTTATGAACAAATCTTTTTGACAAAATATTTAACACAGATAGATAATCCGGAAAATTTTTGTGCATCAATTTATGAAAAACAAAAAAGTCCTACAATTTTAACATTATCCTTATTAGACTATTTAAGGATTCAAAAATATTTTAATTCAGAGAATTATTTAAATATTTTATTACGCTTTCTTACAAGGGATAATTATTCATTAACAAAAGTACTTATAGAATCAATCTTAAAAATGCAGGAAGAACAACCTGTAGAAGATTTCTGGATTGCATTGTTTAACAAAATTGATTATAGAATCGGTTTAGATTATCATTCAAAATTTTTAATAGCAATCTTACAGGAAATAAATAATCTTTTGGATGAGAAGCAACAATTTTCAATTAAAATATTGGACTCATTAAATCCTATTATTTATACAACATATAATATAAATCCTATTATTGATTTTGATGACCAGGCCTATTATGAATTTATCTATGCAAAATATTTATATGTTTTTGCTTATAAATTTGAAAATGACGTGTTTTATCAAGCCAAAGTTCACTGTGCTAAAGCAAGTAATTTGTTGATTGCTTCAAAAAATAGCTTGCATGATGATATTGACATTTTATATGCTATTCTTCTCAGATATGAAGGTAAACTTAATGATTCTGTAGAACTTTTAAAAAAAGTGCTTGATAACCAATTAAAACATTTAGTCCCGGATAAAACATGTCAAACAGCATTAGAATTAGGTGCAATTTACAGAGAATTAACACGATTTGATGATGCTATGACAGTTTATGAAAAAATAGAAAATACATGTAATTTATCTGCGTATTGGAATGCTCGGTTAAAGTTAAACACAGGAATCATTCTAAAAAATAGACTGCAATTAAGAATTTCTGAAGGAAATGTAAGTTTTTCCGATTATGAAAATTACAAAAAAACTGAAGAATTTTTTAAATTTGTTTACCATTATGCCAAAACATGTGACGATGTTCTGCTGCAGTTAGAAATTCAAGCTGAATTAATTGAACTATGTGCCATAGCCCAATATTTTCAAATTAATAGTGTATCATCGGCGAGAAACTATATAACTGAAATGGAGAAAATACTAAAAAAATATCCTGTCCCATTAAGGAGAATACAATATTATAGGATGCTGGCACGTGTTCAGATATTAGAAAAAAATTATGAGAAAGCTCTTAATTCTTTACGAGAGGGGTATCAGTTATCTATTAAATACAATATTCCATATAGGGCTTGTGACTGCTGCAGAAAATTTGCACAAATTATTCTTGAGCATAACAGATCAGATATTTCATTATTACGAGAGGCCCAAAGGTATATCGCTTATGCTATAAGTTATTACGAAAGCCTCAATGCAACTGATCATTTATATTTTCTTGAAGCGCAAAAACTTCAAAAAAACATTGATGAATTATTGAATTGTCAGGGTCCTGTTTAAAACAGAGCCCTGACAATTTCAACAGGATATTCCTCTAATAATTTAGTGTTTATTTTTAATCCAATTCTTTTTTGTGCTACTAAACAAATTAGCAATAACAATTGTTCTAAACGCAACCGTCTGGTAGAAATATATTCATATAGATAATTATTAGACAAAGCAGGAAGCGAATTCGCATCTATCAAATATAATTTTCCATTTTTATCTTGCAAATAATCAAATCTGGCCATATCGCGAAGATGCATTTGCTCAAAAAGTTGTTCTGTATGCTTTTGAAGTTCATATAATACTCCACGGTTATCTTCAATAACATATGTAAAATCTCTTTTTTCTGAAATGGTAAGCTTACTATTATATGAATGCAATGCATGATGCTGGGTTTTAGATTTCAATTTAGATACATTAAATAAATACCTTCCCGTATTTCCTGTTATGGAAACCGTATATTCTGTAGCATCGTTCAGATACGATTCTATTAGTATTTCGGTAAGATGTGGGAAGCTTTGAAAACGTTGATCAATAATTTTTCCAAAATCATCAGTATTCCATATTATAGAAGATTCATCAATGCCTAATGATGCAGCTAATGTATTTGGTTTTACAATTGCCGGTAGTTTAAAGGTTAATAATTTTTTTTCGACAGATTTTCTATTAGCAATCCATGCTTGTCTTGTAACAATTTGATTTGGAAGTCCCATTCCTGACTCTAAATTTGTAAGTGCTTTATCATTTAACAACAAATGAGAAAAAAGTGGGCTTCCAATATAATTTATATTATAATACTCTAATAATTTGTATAAATATGAATTAAATGAAATAATACTTGATCCGTCATTACTATAATCAAAAACAGTTGTTGGATAAATAAGATCATACTGTGATGTACTTAACATTTTTTCAATTTCTACTAAAGAAGCATCAATAAAAATATCTGCCTTCATATTGTCAAAGCTATTAAAATAATTAATCTGTGATATAAGTTTTTCATTATATGTAGGTGCAAATTTCGTTGTAGCCAATATAAGCAATCTCATAATATGCTTCCCCCTTTTATTTCATAATTAATATAATGGTTTAAGACTACTGGGAACATGGATAATTAGGAATTATCCTTTATCTTAGAAGCATCTACAATAAGCAAGATACGTGTATGTTTACTAGAAAAGTAAAAAGAATAATGTTAAAAATATTAACAAAAGTATAATAAGAATTGATTTTTGCAATATAATAAGATATACTAAGTACAGGTGAATGAAACTGAAAGGAGATGTGATGGAGATGAAGTACGTTATTCGGCTTTTGGGAATGGAGATAAACAACATAAAAAACGTAATACACGGTGAAATTGAAATGCCCCAAAATAGAAAAGGAAGCATTTTAGGAATCTATGGAGCTAATGGATCTGGAAAAACAGTAATTGTGGACTGTATGGTATTGTTGAAATATCTTCTTTCCGGACGTCAGATCCCGTCAAATTTTTATTATTATATAAATGAAGCAAGTAATACCTCCTCTGTAAAGTATCGCTTTGAGCTGAAAATCGAAGAAAAATGCTATCTGGTAGAATATGAAATTGAACTGCTGAAAAACGGTAAGAAGAGCTTCTGCATCAGTAAAGAAAAATTCAGCCAGAGAGAAATGTCCGAAGGAAAACGGATCACACCTGTTTTTGATTACCAAAAAGGCAGGAAAGAGCTTTTTCGTCCGTTGAAATTGTATGAGTGTTTTTCTAAGGATATCCAGAATGTTATTGCACTTGGAGTCGCAGAGCAGGCAACACAGAACTATAATGAGGAAAAGGGTGTTCCGGAGGTAGGTTCCTTTTTATTTTCAAGAAAAGCACAGGAAGTCTTTGAAAAAACTGAAGGTGAGGCTGCATTGCTTTCTCTACTGAGTCAGTGTTTTCAGAAATATGGAATTTATGATCTTGCTGTTGTTGAAAACGCGCAATACGGTTATTTATCCTTAAATCTGGAAAATATGCCCGTTAATATTGACTGGCCGGATACGATACCCAAAAAAGGCGAAGGCATCTTCTTACGCTTCACAGATATAAATGTGGTGCCAAAAGAAGTTTTTCCTTATGTAGCAAATACGATCAAGCAGATCAATATTGTAATAAAATCATTAATACCTGAGATCAATATAGAAATTTATAATGCGTTTGATAAGCTATTGAAGGAAGGAAAAGACGGAGTGCAGTTTGAAATCATTGCCATGCGTGGAGAGAACCGGATTCCGCTTTTGTATGAATCCGCAGGAATAAAGAAGCTGATTTCTATTTGCAGTAATTTAGTTGCCTGCTATAACAGAGAATCTTATTGCCTTGTGGTAGACGAGCTGGATTCTGGTATTTATGAATATTTACTGGGAGAATGCCTGGAAGTTATGCAGGATAAAGCTAAAGGACAATTGATCTTTACGTCACATAACTTACGCCCATTGGAAATCCTTGAAAACGATTCTCTGCTTTATACGACTGTGAATCCTGAGAATTGCTATATAAAATCTACTTATATCAAAAACACACAAAATACCCGATTATCTTATTTGCGGACGATCAAGCTTGGTGGGCAAAAAGAAAAGCTCTACAATGAAACAAATATATATGAGATGGAGCTTGCTATGAGGCGGGCAGGAAGGATACGTGCTAATGACTAAAAAAGTTATTCTGTTTCTTGTAGAAGGGCCGACGGATGAAGATGCACTGGCTGTGATATTTACAAAACTGGTAAACGATCATGATATAGAATTTGACGTGCTCCATACAGATATCACTGCAGACGAAAACATGACGGTAAAATATATTGAAGAACGGATTGATAAGGAAATCCAAAAGTATCTGCTTAAAAATCCTTTCATAGTAGCGGATGATATCCTTAAGGTGATTCAGATCATTGATACAGACGGAGCTTTTATTCCGCCATCGTTGGTCAGGCAGTCTGAAAATGGAAAAACGGAATATTTTGATACGCATATAGAGGCGAAAAATAAGAATCGATTGATCCGCAGAAATCTAAGTAAGAGAAAGATTGTATATTCTCTGTATAACCGGGAAACTGTGGCAGGATTTCCTTATGAAATTTACTATTTTTCTAGGAATATGGAACATGTGCTGCATGACAGGGCAGAAGATCTGACTGATGATGAAAAGGAAAATCTGGCATTTGACATTGCAGATCAATATACAGATCAGCCGGAAAAGTTTCTGGAATATCTGTATGACGATGGTTTCCATGTGTGCGGTACTTATAAAGATACATGGGAATTTATCATGGATGGAAACCATTCCCTGAACCGTTATTGTAATGTGGCGGTCTTTTTCGAACAATTGCGAATTGGATTAGAGAATATAGAAAATTAATGGGAAAATTTAATGTGATAACAATTTGAAGGAAATATGAAAAAGACCAGATAACCTTGTTAAAGATTATTTGGCCTTTTACGGTTTTAAAGTAGTGATGGTATAAAAAACGTTACCTGTTGCGGTAAAATGGATGAGGGTTATTAGAAATATATAAAAGTGTGCTGAGTAGAGTTGGCAAGAAAAAATATGTTTAATTTGTCAGGTAATATTATTATTCCGAGATTCATAATTATTCATTATTGATGATAAATAGTCATGCCGACTTACAAAATAGCAAAGAACGTTAAAGGGGAATATACAAAAAAGATAAGACACAAACAAAAAAATTATTAAAAATCATCAAAAATAATTGCATCATATGTAGCAAAAATTAAAATAATTTTCGCGATAGATAGCAAATGACAGAAAGAAATAAACTTTATTTGATGTTGCACATTCAAATAGAAAGGATGCATGATGAAAATGAATAAAGATACAGGGATATTCATTCTTGAATTCTGAAAAAATGTCTGATACAATGGCTAGTGCAAAATACACAACGACAGCGATCTGTCACCCTGAGAAAGTTTTATGATCGCTGTCTGCCATATAGATTAAATTGCTTTCGGAATTGTATTTTTGTTAATACAATTATTGAAAACAACCTTTGAAATTCTATCATGATAGCTTATATCTGTCAATAAGAAATTGTGTTTTTGCAATAACTGGTAGGAGGAGTTGATTGAAAAGAGTGAAAGTAGTATTGCAAAAATAAATTACTTATATGAGGAGAGGGTTAAAAATGCTTGAGATTGACGAGACAGAATTAAAGCTGTTGTTAGAGAAAAGAAAAAAATTTATTAATGGCTCAAACTTTGCGGAATTTGGGGAAATTATTTCAGGAATATCGCTTGCAATAACATTGCTTGTGACGGATTGCAGTAAAATAACATTTATGCCATCATTGTATTTTGAACTTATTGTGTGGGCAATTACAGCTTCAATATTAGGGCATGGTATTTACAGACTAATAGTTTCAAAAAAACACTCATATTCCATTAAAAATTTGTATGATGAAGTAGTAGATTTAGATCCTAAAACAGAACATTCGTTTAATATTGTTGTATTTAGAAATATCCATGAAAAGGGAAAGTATTTACTTTTTTACTCCAAACGATGGCAGTGTTGGCTTTTCCCAAACTATAGATGTCAGGATGGGAAGTTTGATGAGAATGCAGAAATTAAACAGATAAAAGCCAATATAAAACGTGATTTAAAAATAACAGATCGAATGAACGTAAAATATATCGGTGAAAAAGAAAGCCGTAAATTTTCATATAGTGATAAGGTAACAAAAAAATTTCAATTTCATTTTTTTGAAATCGACAATGGAATTTTGCCTAATAATAGTGAATCTGTTTTTAAACTTAATGGAAAAAAATATTGTTGGAAGACAATGGATCAGATGTATTCGAATAAGAGCATTATTAAAAAAAACCAGGATGTATTGGATTATGTCAGAGGGAAATGTGATATTAATTAGTTTATGGTAAACTTATACCATTAACTTCTTAGAAATATTGCATTAGAAGTATGATGGAAGATTGAGTAATTAGAAAAACAGATGAAATACTATTAGATGTTTTGGACAAAATGACAACCTACATATAGAGGTGGAGGTATATTTAAGTTGCGGTGCAACGAATAAAGGTGATAGGTTAACTGCACATAGCTAAAGCACAGCAGGAATCGAGTAATTATTAGTGTCACCAAATCCTTCTGTTATACAGGCTGCATAAAAGAAACCGATATGCAACGCTATTGCAATTAAAGTAATATTGACCTAGAATTCCGTGTATTATAGAATGGTATCTGTAAAAAGAAGGCATGAAGAAAGCAGCTTTAAACGGGCTGCTTTTTTTGTGTTTTCTTTTGTCTTTCCTGAGTACCGGCGGAAAAGGAGCTTTCTGGATGGAGCAGAGAAGACAAAAATAAATAAGAACAGGAGGATGTAGACGCGCAGGTTGAAAGCATGGAGGAACAGGAAGAAGCCAGATGGCATCAGCTTTTGAATGCACATCGTACCAGAAAGATTCTGCCTTATTGCGATGAACAGTTCGATGAGTATCGTGATAACAGTGTACAGGAATTCCGGTTTGTCTTAAGTCAGGGAATACGTGAACAGATTTTTTATGCCAGTTTCGTAAAAAACATCGAAAAGCATATAAAATCAAACCATACAATTAATGCCTTGAAACAGGTAATACGTTATCAGGGATATCATTTATAAAGTTGTAAAGTGGTGAAAAAAATATAGAAAAAAGAATTGACAATTGTATTCTACAGTTGTAGAATACAATTAACTTCTACAAATGTAGAAAATAAAATTCTAGGAGAATCCACGATGAAGACAAAATTTATGACACTTATGACGGTAGCAACACTTGGGATTTTTTCAGCTGCAACGGTTATGGCAGCAGGAAATAACGATTTCTATACACAGCCGCCGACTGGATCTGAATGGGAAAAAGCAGATACGGAAGGTACCTATGCAAGCTATACGAACGGAAATGATTATGTAAATATCTATAAATATTCGCTGGAGGATGTCAAAACAGGGATTGCCAAATGCAATGACACATACGATGCCTGCTATCAGACAATTTATTCAGAGGGAAACAGCCTGTACATGGCAGTGGGATATGCAAAAGATGCAGATGACATCAGTGACGTCAGAAAATTTGTAGAATATATTTCTTATCCTGGAAATCCTTCACTTACCAGACAGGAGAACGAAAACCAGACAGATGATTCTTCTGATGATTCTGATAAGGCAACTACAGATACTGCCAGTCAGAAGTCAGGAGGAGATTCAGATATCCTTACTACCTCACCAATGACATTAGTTGACAGTGATGGAAATACCATTGAGATTAATTACATTCTTCACAAAGATTATTCTTGTGAATATCGTGGAGATGATGGAATGAACTATACCGATAATGGGGATGAAACTTATACCGACGAAAATGGAAATACCTACTCAGCTCTGAATGATGACACTCATCATCTGGGACATACATTGGAGCAGCATGATCTTCAGGATGCAAACGGTAATACTGTGACGGTTACGGAAACTACAAATGGTGATTATTATTTCCAGGACGAAAATGGTACAGGATTTACGGACAACGGAGACGGGACATGGAGTGATGAAAATGGCAACAGTTATACAGAAATAGACTGATAGTGGTTAGTAGCTGTAGGAATGGCAAGGGTATTTGCAAATTGTGCAAAAGCCCTTGCCATTTCCGTGAACCGTGGTAAAATAGAATTGTTCCTACATTTGTAGAAAATATGTAACAGGAGGTGTGAAAAAGTGAAAAAAACTTACCAGAGACTTCCGGAATCAGAGCTGGATATTATGCTCGTTCTTTGGAATAATACTCCGCCGATGACCAGACCGGAGATTGAGAAAGTGATCAATATGAAGAAAAATCTTGCATCAACAACAATTTTGTCATTGCTGACCAGATTGGAGAACAAAAATTTCGTGGAAGTGACGAAACAGGGAAAAATGAATCTGTATACACCCTTGGTTTCGCAGTCAGATTATCAGGCACATGAAAGCCAGAGTGTTCTTGAGAAACTTTATGGGAATTCACTAAAAAAGTTTGTAACTTCACTTTATCATGGAAAGAAAATCAGCTCGGAAGAAGTCCAGGATCTCAGTGAATTTCTTAAGAACCTGGAGGACAGGGAGGAATAGCGAATTATGGATGTTCTTGTTCTGCACATTCTGAAACTGAATATTATTGCAGCAGTAGTAATTTTACTGGTAAAAGTGCTTGCGACTCTGTTTAAAGGACGTGTATCAGCGAGATGGAAGTACTTTATCTGGCTGTTGATTACGATAAGCCTTTGTGTTCCGGTGCGCCTTCCGGAGAATCTGGCACTGGTGGATTTCAAAGTACTTAGAAGCAGTCAACAGAATACGCAAAACCCGAAGATAACGGATTACGCAGTCAGACCAGAGGAAAGTCAGAAGATAACAGAAACCGTATCATCTGCGAGCAATGACATGAAAAATCTGACAGAAATCCCGGAACAAAAGAGAACTGTCAGGTACGAATCAGATAAATGGCTGGGAATTGTGGCTGTGATTTTTGTTGTTGTCTGGCTGAGTGTAGCGGTACTTAAACTGACAGGAGAATTGCTGGCATATTATTTTTCTATAAGGAATCTGGAACGGATGAGTCTGCAGGTAAGTGATACGGTGAGTATTCAGATGTACCGTGCGGCATGTCAAAAGAAGCACGTACGCAGAAGACCGGAGCTCAGGCAAAACGCAGGTCTTACCACACCGCTTCTTGCGGGACTTTTTCATACAAAATTGTATCTACCAGCAACCGGGTATTCAGCAGAAGAAAGAAAACTTATCTTTTACCATGAACTTACACATTACTGTCATCGGGATCTCTGGTATAAGATGCTCCTTCGAATCTGTGCATCGATATACTGGT